>Ga0256834_1000190_pt1 | contig 43447 bp, 36 predicted proteins | sample 4281140metaG_FD_190536 | JGI IMG/M metagenome (GOLD analysis project Ga0256834, IMG submission 190536) | Hydrothermal vent microbial communities from East Pacific Rise, Pacific Ocean - 4281-140 | ecosystem: Environmental > Aquatic > Marine > Hydrothermal vents | place: Pacific Ocean: East...
GTTGAAATAAAATAATTTTAGTTCCTTCTGAATTATCTGGATTATCTAAACTCGACTCAAAAATTAACTTATTATCTAATGATGTAGATGGCGCACCATCATAACCAATATAATCTGTTAATTTAAACGGATTTCCACCATCAACCGTAATTCTATAAATATTAGACAATTCGGTTTCAAAATCGGAACTGTAAATAATAAATTGTCCATCCGCAGAAAATGAAGCGTCTGTTTTATCGCCTTCACCAGAAGTTAATTGTATATGTTCTTCTCCATCCGAATTCATTAACCAAATATCCCATTGGCCATTTTTAAATTTTTGATATAATATTTTATCGTTTTCTGGCGACCAATTTGGTTGTCTACAATCTTCTAAATTATCGGTTAATTCTATATATTCCGAGGTGCCATCAATTTTATATTTTGTGATAATTCCGTTATCTTCTTGATCCAAATTGTGTGATTCAAAAACAGTCCACAAACCGTCAGGACTTAATGTTGGTTCGTAAGCAACTTTGTCTTCTCTATCTGTAATTTGTACTTCATCGCCAGTTGAACCAAATTCTGTAATTAAATATATTTCGTCGTGTGGTTCTCTAGAGGAAGAAAATATAATGGCATTAATTTCATCATTCCATGAAGAACCTGGTAAGTTTACGTTGCCACTTCCGTCGGACATCAATAGCGTTAATGTTTCGGTAACTAAATTGTATTTGTACAATTCTGCTGGTTCTTGATTATAACCATTTATAAAACGTGTAAAAAGAATAGTTGCACCATTTGGAGCAAAAGTTGGGTTTTGCAAACTACCACTTAACGGAATATTTAAAACAATACCTTCATCATTTCTTGCGCTTAATAAAATTTCGGTATCATCTTCATTACAAGATGAAATCAAAAAGAATAAAATTAATACTATTAGTTTTTTCATGTGCTGTTTTTCTGAAGGTTAATTTTAAAGTACTAAATTAAACTATTATAATTAATATCTTAAAAATAATAAATTTGCTCGAGTTTACAGATTTTTCTTCCTTTTTTTATTCTACTATAAACTTAATGGAATTAATTTTTAATAGCGATTTTTTTTACATAATAATTATAAAGATCTATTACATAATGATTTATTTTATGCTTTTTGGTTACAAAAAAAGTGTATTAATTCGTTTTTAGCATAAAAGGTTTTGATAAGGCAATTAATTTATAGGGTATCTTATTTTTAAATCGTTATATGAAGTAGTACAGATTATCAATAATAATTAAAAATAAATCAATGAAAAAAACCATTTTAATACTTTGTTTACTTACAAGTTTACTTACAAGTATATTTATTAGTGCTCAAATTATAGAAACAGACAAAACCATGTTATGGACTTCGTTTGGTTTAAGTAAAAAATTAAATGATAAGTTTAGCATTAGTTACTTTCAATTAAATTCTTTAAGTTTAAAAGATTCTCGCTTTAATTTTATTCAACCAGATTTAAAAATTGGGTATAAATTAAATAAAAAATGGGATTTATCAATTAACTATACGCCCACAATTTCTTTAGATACTGTTCAAGGAAATCAATCTATATTTCATAGAGTTTCTTCTAGAATTAGAGTTAGTACCAAGGTAAGTAAACGTATAAGAATGAAGAATTCTATAACAACAGAATTCCATTTTACACAGCGTTCTAAATTTAAACAGCGTATTTATTATAGGTTAGATTTGTTTTATAGAGACACCAAATTACCTTGGCGTTTACGACCATTCATATCCCAAAAATTGTATTGGTATTCAGGAGGTAGACTTTTACAATATTATGATACAGATGGAGTAAAGACAGATTTAAAGGCTCCAAATGGTTTGCATGCTTACAGAATAAAAACAGGAATAAAACTTTATCCTACAGACAAAGTTAGTTTTTCGTTATACTATCAAAAACAAAAAGAATTCAATTCTAGCCTTTTTGGCACTCGTGAAATAAATAGCCTTAATCCAAATTCAAATAAAATAAGAAGATCTTTTTACGATTTTTCTGTAATAGGAGTTTCTTTAAATTACAAACTATAAAATTATTCAATATGAAAATAATTAAAAAAAGTATTATTACTAAAAATGTTAACGATTATAAAATTAATCGAAAAATTAAAAAAACGTATGTGCCTAAATCTGGAGATGTTGCTGTTTTTCAAGTATTATCAATAGGAAAGCATAAAGCAATACAAGGAGAAAATGGTAACAACAGTTATATTTTTCCTGAAGATAAAATACTTGCAACCTTTGGTACACGTTATGCAACTGCACAGTTTGAAGGTTATGTGCCTAAAAAATATCATAGAAAATATCAGATTCTTGGTCAAGGTGGTGTTGTAGGTGTTTTAGCTAGTTTACACAGTAAATTTGAAGACATTGGAGCAACCGAGGTAAAACTTGTTGGTTATGCCGTTGATGAAAATAATGAAGTAATAAATACAATTTATAATAGTGTTGAAAAATTAACTTTTGATTCTAAAAAAGAAAGACCATACAAAATGTATCTTTCGGTAGGTGCAAGTATGGATAGTGGTAAAACTACGACAGCAGCATTTTTATCAAGAGGTTTTATGAAACAAAAAAAGAAAGTAGCGTTTATAAAACTTACAGGTACGGTTTTTGCAAAAGATTGTAGTGTTGTAAGAGATTGTGGAGCAAGAACTGCGGTAGATTTTTCATATTGTGGTTATCCGTCAACTTTTTTGCTTGAAACTGATGAAATCTTAGACATTTTAGAGACATTATTAAATAGAGTTGAAAGAATTAAACCAGATGTTGTAGTAATAGAGATTGCAGATGGTTTAATACAAAGAGAAACTAAGGCTTTGATAAATCATAAACCTTTAATGAATTTAATCGATGGTGTTTTACTATCTTGTGCAGATAGTTTATCTGTAAAAAGTGGCGTTGAAATTTTAACTAAATTAGATCATGAACCAATATTAATAACTGGTGTATTTACTGCTAGTCCGTTAATGGTTAGTGAAGTTAAAAATGAAACCAACATTCCTGTTTTTTCATTAGAAGACTTTATGAATAAAAATAATTTTAATACTGTGTTTTCCTAACATTAAAACTTTAATAAATATAATTTGATTTTTAATTCAGATACTAATTTAATTAAACAGTTTATTCTACAAAGAAAATTTAGAACATTTTGGATTATTCTTTTAGGTATAATTACAAATCTGTTTACTATAATTATACCTGTTAGTATTGGTAAATATTATCAATTAGTATTTGATTTTAAATCTTATAGATTAAAGTCTCTTAGTGTTATACCATCTAATATTTGGGATACCGTTCCAAAGTTTTTAATTGTTTTTTTTATCTTAATTGTTATAAGGTATTTATTTTATTTTTTACATGAGTATTATTTAAGAGGCGAAGGAGAGATATTTATAAAAAATATAAAAGACTATTTATTTAAGCATCAGTTACAAATTCATAATGCTGTTTATAAAGAAAAAGGTGTTGGTAAATATTTACTAAGGTATTCAGGAGACATTAATAGTTTAAAAAACCTTTATTTAAAAGGTACAGTAAGAGCAATAGTAGATTTTGTAATGATATTATTTGCTTTGTCTTGGTTGTATACCTTGAATGAAAAAGGAGCCATTGCAATTATAGTATTATCAATGCTATTCTATATAATAATTCGTTTTTTAAACAAAAAAGTTGAAACTTATTCTTTTCAAAAAAGGAACAGAACGTCGGGACAATTATCTTTTGTTAGCAGAACATTAAATAGTATCGTTAGTGTTATTTTACATAATAAACAACCTGTAGAATTAAAAAAATACATGAAAAAATCGGATGCCGTTATGAAATCTGCTTTTGAATTTAATAAATGGTCAGTAATAAATAGAGGTTTTGTTTTCTTTATTCAATATGTTATTTTAGGTGTTGTTTTGTATGTTTTTTATTTAGATACTAAATCTAATACTCTAAACCACGAAAGCGAACTAATTAGTTTTATATTATTATATATAACAATATTGCCAGTAATAAGAAGGTTGTTTTCATTAGAGAGAGTTTACAAACTTGGTAATATATCATTAAATAAGTTAAATAATATATTAGAAATAGAAAGTGAAAATATTACTATTGGTGAAAAATTAACAATAAATAAACCTAGAGTTGTTTTTGAAGATGTAAAATTTGATAGATTTGAAACTATTAATTTTAAATCTAAAAAAATGGGTTACAGTTCTCTAAAACTACCTATAGGTGTGGAAGAAAGTGATATAATTTCAGCATTGTCAAGACTATATAATGAATATGAGGGAATTATAAAAATTAACAATTGTGATATAAAAGAATATTCTCCAAAATCTTTACGTAGTTCTATTTCTTTTTGTTCAAAAAAAATACCATTAGTTGGTAGAACGGTTTATGAGGTAATTACTGAATATAGATCAAATAAAATTAAAGAAGAAGCAAAAAATGTATTGTCTGAAATTCAATCTGTTTTTTATAATATACCATCACTAGAACTCGATGAAAGAATAGGAGAAAATGGGTCTCAATTATCTAATGGGCAATATGAAGTTTTATGTCTTGCTAGAGGTATTTTATCAAAAAATAAAATAATAATTGTAGGATTTTTCCCTATTTTGTCAAGATATAATTTAGAGGCATTTTTAGACGTATTAAAAATGAATGAAGCTACAATAATTAAAATTAAAGCCTAAAAATAATGATTAAACCAATAACAATAACACTTTTAATATTTTTGATTATTTCTATGGTAGGTATTAAATATTCCAAAGCAAAAAAAAACCCTTATACTATTGTGATTCATGGTGGTGCAGGTACAATAAAAAAGAGTAAATTAACACCTGAGAAAGAAAAAGAGTACAAGTCTTTATTATCCTTTGCGTTAAAAAAAGGTAAAGAACATATAGAAAAAGGAGGTACTGCTGTTGAAACCGTAGAAATAGTAATAAAAATTTTAGAAGATTCACCTCTTTTTAATGCAGGAAAAGGTTCTGTTTATAATAATGTAGGGTTTCAAGAAATGGATGCTTCAATTATGGATGGAATTAATTTAGATTTTGGTGCGGTAGCAGGATTTACAAATCTAAAAAACCCTATTGAAGGTGCAAGAATAGTAAAAGATAGCACAAAACATGTTTTTTTGTATGGTAAAAGAGGACAAGATTTTTGCATGAGTAAAGGTGCTGTTTATGCCGATAGTTCTTATTTTTATTCGGAACATCGTTGGAAACAATATCAAAGAGCATTAAAAAAAGACTCTATTGAATTAGATCATAGTAGCGATAATAGTAAAGAAGAGAATAATAAAGAAGAGAATAATAAAGAAGAGAATAATAAAGAAGAGAATAATAAAGAAGAGAATAATAAAGAAATTAAAAAATTTGGTACAGTTGGCTGTGTTGTTTTAGACAAACAAGGTAATCTAGCCGCAGGAACATCAACAGGAGGACTTACCAATAAAAAACATGGTAGAATTGGAGACTCGCCAATAATTGGTGCAGGAACTTATGCAAGTAATAAATCTTGTGCTGTTTCTTGTACAGGTAGAGGAGAATATTTTTTAAGAGGAACTATTGCTAGAGATATTGCAGCACTAATTGAATATAAGCACTACTCTTTAAAAAAATCTGGTAAAAAAACCATGAAAAAACTTTCTAATATGAAAGGAAAAGGTGGTTTTATTTCGGTTGATAAAAAAGGTAATTACATTATGATGTTTAATACTAGAGGAATGTATAGAGCTGTTGCAACAGATAAAGGAGAATTTAGAGTTGCAATGTATTCTAAGGATGAATAAAAAATGGACTTTAGCAATTAGAAATTGGGTTTGATTTTAAACCAATTTATTACTATATTTGAAAAAAGGGTTCGACTAGGATAGTGTCAAAATTTCATATTTTTTTCTTTGTGAAACTCTATGCTTCTTTTTGAAACTCCGTGAAACAATTATTTAAACTCAATATATTCCGTCGGAACTTCATCTGTTAACCAAACGCCATTTTCAGAACAATAAAATTTAAATCCATTTTTGTACATTTCTAAAGTACGAATGCTTAAAATAATTGCTTTTCCTCTTCGGCTACCAACATTTATTGCCGTTTCTCTTTCGTGACTTAAATGTACATGTTGTCTGCTCATTTTTTGTAATCCTGTTTTTTTAATAGATTCCATAAATTTTGCTACAGTACCATGATATAAAAATTGTGGCGGTTCTAATGCTGTTAATTCTAAATCTATATTTTTTAAGGAATGCCCTTGATTTGCTCTTATTTTGGTTTTGTCATCATTAAAACTAAACCTTTTTTTATTGTTTGTTACAACAACTTCTTCTAATTGTGTTAGATTAAAACGGATTTTAGATTTTGAAATCAATTCGTTTACATTTGCCCAACCATTTTCGTCTAACGTTAGACCTATTTTATCTGGATTATGTCTAAGTATTAAGCTTAGAAATTTACTTATTTGTTTTGTTTGTTTTTCGTTCATTATATTTTATTTAATCACAAAATTCACTATAGTTTTAGCGCAATTTGTATTACTTTTTCATCGTCTAGTTTCTTAACAGAATCTGTCGTAAAAATCATTTCAAAATAATTGTTCAATTCTTTTAGGCCTTTACTGAAAATTCCGTGACTTACGGCTAAATACAATTTACCAGCATTTTTTGTTTTTAATGCTTTTGCTAAACCGATAAATGTTTGTCCGCCATCGCAAATATCATCTACAATTAGGCAATCTTTTCCGTTTAAATCTTCATGATATACTTTAAAATCTTTTATTTTTCCTGTTAGTACATTTCTTGTTTTTGAACATTCAATAACTTCGTATTTTTGAAGGTGTTTTGCCAATGTATATATCTTTTTTAAAGCACCAGCATCTGGAGAAATTAGTACAATATCTTTATTTATTTTCTGAATCACTTTTTCTATAAATATATGATTATTTAAAGATGTACAATTATTTAATAATGCAGTTGTTACTTCGGAATGTACATCGAAAACAGTCACTTTATTAAGATTTAAGCCGTTTAAAATATCTGCATATACTTTTACGGAAAGACTTTCGCCTTTTTGCATTAACCGATCTTGTCTTGCTGCAGGAAAATATGGAATGAAAACATTAATTTTTTCAATTTTCATTCTTTTTAAAGCATCAATTGCTATTAATAGCAACCCAAAATCATTAAACGAATTTATTCTATGCGAAACCGTTACTTGTACCACATCTTTTAAATCATCACTTATTTTAATATGTGGTTCGCCACCCGAAAACACAAACGATTCAAAAGTAATTTGTTTTTTATTAGGAAACGGATTGAAATTTTTATCTAAATTTAATATCATAATGCGTAATTTTAACGCAAAGATATGACGAACATTTCTAATAAAAAAGAATTAAGTGTAGTATTTACGCAAACTTAATTTCAAAATGGAATCCTTTTTCTTCTAATTCCTTATATTTACTGTGGTTAAACTGAAATAATTTTGCAGGTCTACCTGAAGTTTTTTTCTGAATTTGATCCGTTTCTTTTAAAATAGCAAAACTCAGCATCTTTTTTCTGAAATTTCTACGATCAATATCTTGATTTAAAATAGTTTTGTAAAGATTTTCAATATCCGAAAACGGAAAATATTTTGGTAATAAATCAAACCCAATTGGTTGATAATGCAACTTTGCTTTTAATCGGCTTATTGCTTTTTCAATAATTTTATTGTGGTCAAAACCCAATTTAGGAATTTCGTTTATAGCAAACCAAGCAGCATCTTTTGCATCTGTATCTGCTTTTAAAACTAGTTTATCTGGATTTACCAATGCAAAATATGCAACAGAAATCACTCTATTTCTAGGATCACGATCTATAGCATCGCCAAAAGTGTATAATTGTTCTAGATAATTTACGGTAATTCCTGCTTCTTCTTTTAATTCTCTTGTAACAGCATTTGTTAAAGACTCTTCGTTTTTTACCAATCCGCCAGGTAAAACCCATTTATCTTTAGCAACACCATATTTTTGTTGAATTAATAATGTATAAAGTTGTTTGTTTTGATAACCGAAAACAATAGCATCTACAGCAACTTTTATATCTTGAATTTTAGACATTTTGTGTTTGTTTTACACAAAAGTACGAAAGAAATTAGAACAAAATTAAATCAAAATAGATATTTATGTTATTTCACGATATCTTTAACTCGATCAACTGTATCTAATTTACTTAAAGTTAATCTAACAACACTTTTTTTAATTGCCGTTAAATCATGTAGAATGCCACCTTCTAAAGAAATTAAATCGCCTTTTATTAAATGGTGCATTTCTTCATTTACACCAAAATCAATTGCACCTTTTACAATTTCTACAGTAATTGGGAATTTTGTTTGATGCTTTTTCATAAACTGACCTTTTTTGAAAAGAATTCTTATCTCTTTAGTTGTTTCAGTTTCGAATAAAACAGAAATTGCTACTTTTTCTTCGTTGTAATTAAGGTCTTTTAGTATATTTGTATAGTTCATTTTTTTATTTTTACAATTGAATACAAATTTAAAAGATTTAAATGTCTTTTAACATGACTAATGTTACCTAATGAAATATTTTTATTTTTTTATACTCGTTTCTTTTATTTCTTGTCAATCTAAAATTGATAAAAACAGTTTTCGTAATAATTTTTCGGAAGAAGAAAGTGAAATATTACAAACTGCAGACTCCATAATAAAAGCAGCTTATTACACTACTTTAATAACTTTAGATAATAAAAATCAACCAAGAGCAAGAATTGTAGAACCATTTTTACCAGAAAAAAATTATGTAATTTGGATGGCAACAAATCCTAAAAGCAGAAAGGTAAATCAACTAAAAAATAATGCGATAACAACTTTACATTACTTTGATAAATCTAAACTAGCCTACGTTTCGTTAATGGGAAATGCTTTTTTAGTAAATAATGATTCCATTAAAAAGGAAAAATTTAAAGATGGTTGGGAAAAATTTTATGCCAACCAAGAAGAAGCATATCTATTGATAAAATTTGTTCCGAAAACACTAGAATTAATTAGTATTTCGGATAATTATTTTGGCGATAAAACAACTTGGAAACCTCATCAGGTTAATTTATATAATTAAATACCTTTTGGTATCGCATCGATCAAAGCTTTGGTATATTCTTTTTCGGGATTAGCATAAATTTCATCGGCATCACCAATTTCTTCAATTTTACCTTGGTTCATAACCACTAATTGATCTGCCATATATTTAACAACAGCTAAATCATGCGAAATAAATATATAAGTAAAGTTAAAGTGATACTTTAAGATATTTAACAAGTTTAAAACCTGTGCTTGAACCGAAACGTCTAATGCCGAAACCGATTCATCGCAAATAATAAGTTTTGGTTGTAGAGCAATTGTTCTTGCAATACCAATTCGTTGTCGCTGACCGCCAGAAAACTCATGCGGATAACGATAATAATGCTCTTTTTCAAGTCCAACTTTTTCTAAAATTTCAAAGACTTTTTCTTTTCGCTCTTTATCCGAATTATACAGTTTATGAACTAACATAGGTTCTAAAATAGCTTCACCAACTAAAATACGCGGATTTAAACTAGAAAACGGATCTTGAAAAATGATTTGAATTTCTTTAGATAAGTTTTTTCGTTCTTTATTGATAAGATTTGTAATATCTTTATTTTGGTATAGAATAGTTCCTTTTGTGGCTTTTTCTAAACCCATAATTGTACGACCAAGTGTGGTTTTTCCACAACCAGATTCACCTACTAAACCTAAAGTTTCGCCTTCGTATATTTTTAGAGAAATATCATCTACTGCTTTTACAATATTCTTTTTGGAAGTAAAGTAAGTTGCAAGATTTTTTATTTCTAGAATTGGCGGTTTGGCGTATAAGAGTTTGTGGTTTTGTTTGCGTTCTTTTGCTGAAATAAATTTTGAATTTTGAATTTTGGATTTTGGATTCTCATTCTTTTTCTCTTCGCATTCTTCTTTTTTATTTTCTCTGTGTTTCTCTGTGTTTCTCTGTGTTTCTCTGTGCAATAACTCTTCTTTTGACACAGATTCCACAGATTTACACGGATTTGCTTTTTTATTTTCTTTGTGGATCTTCGTGTTTCTTTGTGAATCTTTGTGTAATAACTCCTCTTTTGACACAGATTCCACAGATTTACACGGATTTGCTTTTTTATTTTCTCTGTGAATCTCTGTGTTTCTCTGTGAATCTCTGTGTAATAACTCTTCCTCAAATTTCGTATCTAAAAAATCATCAATAGTAGGCAAAACACGCAATCTAACATCCAAACTAGGTTTAGACTGTATTAATGCTTTAGTATATTGATGTTGAGGCGATTTAAAAACTTGTTCAGACAAACCTTGTTCCACAATATTGCCTTTATACATTACCAAAACACGATTGGCAATTTCGGAAATTAATGCCAAATCATGCGTTATAAAAATCACACTCATTTCGGTTTCTTGTTGCAATTCTTTCAACAATAAAATAATTTCTTTTTGAACAGTTACATCTAAAGCGGTTGTTGGTTCATCGGCAATTAATATTTTTGGTTTACATGCAATTGCCATAGCAATCATGACACGTTGCATTTGTCCGCCAGAAATTTGATGCGGATATTGTGAATAAATCTGTTCTGCTCGCGGCAATTTTACTTGATTAAATAGTTTAATAACCTCTACTTTAGCATCTGTTTTTGAGAGTTTTGTATGTTCTAATAATATTTCTAACACTTGATAACCACAAGTTAAACTAGGATTTAAAGAACTCATCGGTTCTTGAAAAATCATAGCGATTTGATTTCCTCTAATTTTACGGAATTGTTTTTCCGAACAAGTAATTAAATTTTCATTTTCAAACTCAACTTTGCCAGAAACTACTGCTTTCTTCTTTGGCAATAAACCTAAAATAGATAATGCAGTAACCGATTTACCTGAACCAGATTCACCAACAATACCTAATATTTCGTTTTTATTTAATTGGAAAGATATATTGTGGACTACTTGGTTGGTTTCCGTTTTTGACGGAAAAGCAATGGTAAGGTTTTTTATGTTTAGGATTGGTTTCAAATTATTGTATTTGTTTTGTAAAATTAGTTAATTTTAACTTTACTTCGTTTGGAATGTTTCCGTTTTCAATCCAGCAATGAACATCTGCAATATATTTCATACCTAAATAATTTGCGGTTTCTATAAATGGCATGTGAAATCCGTTTTTTAATTCTTTGTCGCTTCCAGAACTAATAACTGCCATTTCCATTCCTTTAAGTTTTTTTCCTAAATCTTTTCTTGTTTCTAAACAATCAGAAAATCGATCAAAAAATGTTTTTAAAATACCACTCATCGCATACCAATAAACAGGTGTTGCAAAAATTATAAGTTCAAAATTAGTTACTATTTCTTCCATTAATGGTAAAAAATCATCGTTACTATTTTTAAATTCATAATCAAATTCACCAATATTTTTTGATTTTAAATCTACTATTGGATAGTTTGTTTTATCACAAACAAATTTAATCATTTTAGATGTTTCGCCATTACTGTTGGAACTGCCTAAAATTATGATTGCTTTTTTCATTTTAGCCATTTTGTATTAACTGTATTAATTTTTTAGGATTTTGATAATTATTCCAAAAAAGTAAAATTTCTATAACATTATTTTTAACTTCATAAAACAAGGTAATTTGCTTTACAATTATTGCTTTTCTTATGTTTAAATTTTCTTTCCATAACGGGAAAAAGGTTGGGTTATTTTTAATTAAATCTATCGTTTTTTCTTCTTTATCTAAAAAATTAAGTAAACTTATTTTTGGCCAATTATTTTGTAAATAACTTAAATTTGAGTCTAATGTAAAAACTGCTAGATTAGAATAAACAATTTTATAATCCATATTTTTCTTTCATTTCCTCCATTACTACATTATGTGTTTTATATAAACCATCTTTAATTTGTTGGCTTGAAATTTCTAATAATTTATCAATAATTTCCATTTCATAATCATTGTATTCTTCTGGATATAAATACTTAGAAAGTATCTTTACTTCTGCACTTGTAAAACGTTTTTCTTTTAGTTTTTTGTAGAAAAAACCTCTTTTTAATCCCAACAAATTCATAAAGAATTGTATTTTATAATTACTTTTTTTTATATCATCAGTTAATCGATTTATAATTGCATCGTATTCGTTGATAATGCGTACAGTGTTCATATTTATAAATATTTTGTTGATATTTATGGTAAATATACAATTTTTTTATTAATGTTATAACTTTGCAATCTTTGATAAAATCTTTGTGTTTCTTTGCATTAAATTAAAAATACAATGAACTATTTATCCGTTGAAAACGTAACCAAATCTTTTGGAGAAAAACCAATCTTTGAAAATCTTTCTTTTGGTATAAACAAAGACCAAAAAATAGCATTTATAGCCAAAAACGGAACAGGAAAAACATCTTTACTAAACATAATTGCTGGTAAAGAGAGTTTAGATTCTGGTCGAGTAGTAAAGCGTAAAGGTATAAATATTGTGTATTTGGCGCAAAAAGAGGATTTAAATCCTAAATTAACTATTGAGGAAACTATTTTTCAATCGGATAATCCTATTTTAAAAATTGTTGAACAATACGAACATGCTTTATTAAATATGGAAGATGCGGATGCTTATCAAACAGCATTCGATTTAATGGAACAGCATCAAGCATGGGATTTTGAAACTAACTACAAACAAATTCTATCCAAATTAAAATTTGATGATTTAGATTTAGTTATCGGAACACTTTCTGGTGGACAGAAAAAACGATTAACATTAGCCATTAGTTTAATTAACAAACCAGATCTTTTAATATTAGATGAACCAACAAATCATTTAGATTTAGAAATGATTGAATGGTTAGAGTCTTACTTTAAGAAAGAGAAGATAACTCTCTTTATGGTAACGCATGACCGTTATTTTTTAGAACGTGTTTGTAATGAAATAATGGAACTAGATCAAGGAAAAATTTACAAGTACAAAGGTAATTATTCCTATTATTTAGAGAAAAGAGATGAGCGTTTAGAGGTTGAAAAAACCACTTTAGGCAAAACAAAACAACTATTTAAAAAAGAATTAGCTTGGATGCGAAAGCAACCAAAAGCAAGAACTACAAAATCGAAATCTAGAATTGATGATTTTCATGAAATAAAAGCAAAAGCATCACAACGTAGAAATGATCATGTAATGCAACTCGAAATTAATATGGAGCGTTTAGGTTCTAAAGTGGTTGAATTACATAATATTTCGAAATCGTTTGATGATTTAAAAATTCTAGACAATTTTGAATATGTTTTTAAGCGTGGCGAACGTATCGGTATAATCGGTAAAAACGGAACAGGAAAATCCACTTTTTTAAATATGCTTACTAGAGAATTAGAAGTAGATTCTGGTAAAGTTGTGGTTGGTGATACGGTTAAAATTGGCTATTATCGTCAAAGTGGAATTGTAGTAAAACCAGGTCAAAAAGTAATTGAAGTTATTAAAGAATTTGGTGAATATATTCCGTTAAAAAAAGGACAAAAACTCTCTGCTAGTAATTTGTTAGAACGTTTTATGTTCGATAGAAAAAAACAATACGATTTTGTCGAAAAATTATCTGGTGGCGAACTAAAACGTTTATTTTTATGTACGGTTTTAATTCAGAATCCGAATTTTTTAATTTTAGATGAACCAACAAACGATTTAGATATTATGACACTTAACGTGCTGGAAAACTTCTTATTAGATTACCCAGGTAATTTAATTGTGGTTTCGCATGATCGTTATTTTATGGATAAAATTGTAGATCACCTATTTGTTTTTAGAGGCGATGGTGTTGTGGAAGACTTTCCAGGAAATTATTCCGATTACAGAGCTTACGAAGATTCAAGTTCTTTAAAATCTGCACAAAAAAATATCGTAAAAACTGTTGAAGTTATTATTGAAGAAAAACCAAAAGAAAACGGTTTGTCTCACAACGAAAGAAAAGAACTCAACAGAGAATTTGGTAGATTAGAAGCAGAAATTGAACGACTAAATAAAAAGAAAAAAGACTTAGAGTCTAAATTTGCTAACGATGAAATTGATGCTGACAAAATTGTATCTTCATCTGAGGAATTACAACAATTTATTAGTGATTTAGAAACCAAGGAAGAACGTTGGTTGGAAGTTTCTATGTTGTTGGAGTAATATTTTCTTAGATATTCTGTATTGCCAGTGCTTTTATTAAACAGTTGGTATATGAAAAGTAGTGCAATAAAAAGCGATAATTTTCGGATGAAACTCAAGCTTAATTTTTAAATTTTGGCGACTTTCCGAAATTGCCTAACTTTCACTATTTTTTATATACCTTGTTGGTAATTTACTTTAAATTCAATTGTCTATTCTTTCAAAATATAGTTCAGTAATGGGTCATCACCGTTTATTATATCAAATAGTTTTAGGTTAATATTTTTATCTGGAATAATGCCTTTGTTTAATGGTAATAGAGGAACATTAGTAGACTCTCTTTCTGTACCTATTTGTAAAGCAAGTTTTGTGTTTTTCAAAGACTTTACTCCTCTACCTGGATGCGTACTGTAAGTACCTCCTGTTTCTTCTCCTACTATGGTTGCTAACTGATTATACTTTATAACCGCCAACATTTGTGTTGTTGCAGATGCGCAACGACCATCTGTAAGCATATAAATATTTGCATTACTAATATTATTAGTTATTTTTGGTTTTACGGTATTAAAGTCATTATTCTCATAAAAATTAATTTTTTTACCAATAATATAGGATAATATATGTTTAGTGCATTCAGGATTTCCTCCTCTATTTCCTCTTAAATCAAACGCCACTTTACTTATATTTTCATCTTTTATTTTTTTCATATAAGTATCTATTATCTCCTTAAAAAAATCAATATTTTGTCTACCTCTTGAGAAATAGCTAAAATTCTTAATCTTGATGATAGCGGTTTTATTTTCTTTATTAATCTCTATGCCTAATCTTGGTTTATTATTTATTTCTACTTTGTAATTAGGAGCAGGTTCATCAATAAGAAATGATGTTGTAATTATTTTTTCAGAATTGTAAGGTTTAAACCTTATTTTATATTCAGGTTCAAAACCAAAATAACTGTGGTAGTAATACAGAAAGTTTACATTTAAATCTCCTCTATAAAAATTTTGATTAAATGCATCAGCAGAAATTGTTGATTTTAATATTTTTAAGATTTCATTTGATGAAATTCCGTTAATTTCTAATATTTCTGAACCTGGATTCATTTCAATATTTTCGACAGAATTGTTTGTTGCATACATTTTTTTATTTTCAAACCATACAATTAATGGTAACCAATACTTATATGGTGTTCTGAAAAAGCGAGTATCGACTATTCGTGTGTGTAAACAGCCTAAACTTGCAACTATTGGTGACGTTATTTGATAAAACTCCATAACAGTCATAGAATCTTTTAATTTATTTCGTTGCATCTTTACAAACTTTTCATAAGATACTTTATCAATAAATTCAAACTGTGAAGGATGTTCTTTTAGTGTTTCTAGCAATTGATTAAAATCTTCGGTTAACTTTTCCTTTCCAATCTGGTTATTGAGATTTTTAAGAATAGAGTCCTGAACTGTTTTATTTGGTAGTGTATGGTATAATTCGGTTTTTAAAAGTTGCTCTGGATTATCTTTATCATAAATATATTTTACGTTTGTAACTCCTCGACTTTTCAGTATTTTGTTATTTATATCGTAATTACTGCGTTCTATTAAATTGCCAATGCTATCAAACTTATATTTTGAATAAGCAATATTATTTCTTTTATCAACTTTATAGTTTCCATCTAAACCAACTTTCGCATATTTTAGACAATTCCCATTATCGTCATAGGTTGCAAAACCTCCTGCTGTCCCCATAAATGAACCAATAGTTGGTTTGTTTTCAGCGTTAAGAAACTTAAAATTAATGAGGTTGTTATTTTTATCATATGCAGCTTTATCTATAGCTATTCCGGTTTCATCATTTATTAATTTCAATCTCTTATCTACATTATTCATAGAAAGTAATAATCCTTTATCATTAAATTTGTATAGTACGCTATGAAACTTATAATAAGGTCGCATAGTTACATTTACTCCATTTACATCTTTTCTTGTTTCTAATACAGAATTATTATTAACGTGTTTCCAAGTATATTCAAAAATATTCCAACTGTTATTGATAGGTTTATCATTTTTATCATAAAATTTTAAACTTACTCTCTTCTCTTTTTTATTATAGGAATAAACTTCTTTAAACACTCTCATTTCATTAGTGGTTGATTCGTCTTCTACATTAAAAAATGTTCTTACTTCTTCATTACCAATGTATTCAATTTTTGTTTTTGAAGCCAATGCTCTTTTGCCATCAAGTAAACCGCTTCTATTCAAATCAATAAGATTGTTCTTATATAGATATTCAATAAGAATTAGCCTATTAGATTTATCATAACTTAATTTAAAGTGATTAGTTTTTTTACTTTCATCTTCGGTTAATTGTATCCTACCTTCAGTTTTAGAATAGGGCGTTTCTCGAAAAACAAGATGATTGTAATATTTTGTTGTTTGAGCTTCTGTAAACAAACTAAATGATAAAAAAACTATAATTAAAAGGAAATGCTTCATAAAATAAAATATTAAGTGAACAACAAATATAACTAAACTTTTAGTTTAAACTAAAAGTTTAGTTGTATTAAATGTAATATTAATTTATCTTGATAATTTTTAATAATTACAAATGGTTAATATTTTATTGATGAGAATATTTTGTTCTATTTCCTTTTCTTAATTTTGAGTTCGGAAGTTTCATTAGCTTGTTGCCAACACAAAAGAAAATTCAATTTCAATAGAATTTATCATTTGTTTGATTTAGCAAAAGCACCACAAATAAACCACAAAACCAAAAGTTATCTAAACAAGAAATAAAAACTAATTTCAATAATCACAATTAGTCACAAACAGTTATTTATTATAAATTGTTATAACACCGCATTTTTATTTTGATAATTATTTGTTGGTTTGTACTGAACAAATAAATTTTTTACAATGAAAATAAAAGTAATAATTACCATATTAATAGTTTTTATGTTTAACAACGTAATTGCTCAAATAAAAATAGAAGCAAGAAATCCGTTAATAATTGGCGAAAAAATTGAAATAAAATCTAAAATACTAAATGAAAATAGATTAATTAATATTTATTTGCCAAATGGTTATGCCAAAGATTCTATAAAAACATATCCTGTAATTTATCTATTAGACGGATCAATTAATGAGGATTTTATTCATATTTCTGGTTTGGTGCAGTTTGGTTCTTTCTCATGGATTAATATGTTACCCGAAACTATTGTTGTTGGTATTTCTAACATCGATAGAAAGCGTGATTTTACTTTTCCTACAAGTATAAAAAAGGATAAAAAGACCTTTCCAACTACTGGAGAATCAGATAAATTTATAAATTTTATCGAAAAAGAATTACAACCTTTAATAACTAAAAATTATAATACAAACAGCACAAAAACATTAATTGGTCAATCTCTAGGTGGTCTTTTAGCAACCGAAATATTATTTAAAAAACCAGATTTGTTTGATAATTACATTATTGTAAGTCCAAGTATTTGGTGGGATAATGAATCTTTATTAAAGATGAAACCTAAAGAATATACTTCAAAAAAAGCCATTTATATTGCTGTAGGAAAAGAAGGGAAAGTAATGGAGCGAACTGCAAAAGAATTATACGAAAAACTAAAACTAGATAAAACAAAAAACACACAATTGTTTTTTAAATTTTTAGAAAAACAAAATCATGGAGATGCACTTCATTTATCTGTATATAATGCTTTTGAAAAAATATTTTAATTATGAAAACACTTTATTTTTACCTATCAATCACTTTCTTTTTTATTTTTGATTCCTTGTTTTGTCAGAATATAGAAATTAAATTTCAAAAAACAATCGATTCCGTTTATCAACAGAATAAAGATGCTGTTGGCTTATTATTTCATATTGAATCTCCTAACAATTCAATTTCTTGGAGTTCTTCTATAGGTTTTTCAGATAAAAAAACCGAACAAAAATTAGACAAGAATCAACCTGTTTTAGTTGCAAGTAATACAAAAACATTTGTTGCTACTGCTATTCTTAAATTAGTTGAAAACGGAAAAATAACCTTAAATCAACCAATTAAAAAACTACTTAGTTGTAAAACTAAAACCATTTTAGAACAAGACGATTATGAATTAAATAAAATTACCATTAAACATTTATTATCGCATACTTCAGGAATAGATGATTATGTTAATGATGCTTATTTTGACTTTATAAATAATAACAAGCAACATAAATGGACTAGAAATAAACAGATAAAACTTTCGGTTAAAACAGGTCATTATTTATCTAAACCAGGAGAAAAATTCAAATATGCAGATATAAATTACCTTTTACTTACAGAGATTATTGAAAAGATAACAAAGCAACCATTTTATAAATCCATTAGAAATTTAATAGACTATAAAAAACATCATTTAAATAATACATGGTTTGTTGATTTAGAGAAAAAACCCATAAATACAAAACCATTAGCGCATCAATATTATAATAAATATAATTGGGATTCTTATGATTTAAATCCTTCATGGGATTTGTTTGGCGGTGGCGGAATTGCATCTACAACAAAAGATATGTCACTATTTTTTCAAGCATTATTTACAGGTAAAATCATCAAAAATAAAAAATTTATTAGTCAAAATGCAGACGTATTCTTTACCTAAGGAAGAATCGGGATATTATTGTTTAGGGATTAAAAAAATAATTTTTTCTGACTTAGAAGCTTATTATCATGGTGGTTTTTGGGGAACTGATGTTATGTATATTCCATCGTTAAATACAACAATTACTGCTTTTACTTTACAAAAAGAGAAACGAGTATTAAATGCAACTACGAGTAAATTATTAATTAAAATTTTGAGAAATGAAAAATAAAACAAGAATATTTACTGTACTAATGTTTAGCATATTGTTATTTAATTGTGAATCTAAACAGAAACAGAAAACGATTGAAACAACTAATTTAGAAACAGAAAAAGTTCCGTACAACGTTGTGAAAACAAACAATGCAAAATCGTTATTAATTCTTTTTCCTGGTGGCGGATCAACTTCAAAAGAAACAAAACAAGTCTTTAAGATTACAAAACCTGCTACAGAAAATGGCATTTCTATTTTGTTTATGGACTTTAATCGTCATTTATGGTTAGAAAATGAAGATTGCATGCAACTTACAAATCAGATAGAAAATGCCATTAAAAAACACCACCTAAATATAGATAATGTGTTTATTGGTGGAATTTCCATTGGTGGAAACGTATCTTTAACACTAACAAATTATTTATTAAAAACGAAACATAAAATTAACCCAAAAGGTGTTTTTGTGGTAGATTCACCAATAGATTTATATGCGTTGTATAAAAGTTCTATGAAAGATGTTGCACAAAAAGGTTTTTCGGAAGAAAGACTTGCCGAACCAAAAGGAATTATCGCTTATTTTGAATCTAGATTTGGCGGAAAAGATTCCCTTTTAACAAATATACAGAAAGTGTCACCTTATACTTTTAAGACGAAAAACAGGTACAATATACATCAAATACAAAATATTAAATCAAGAATTTATATAGAACCAGATACGTTGTGGTATAAAGAAGTTAGGCAAACCGATTTTGAAAGTACCAACGCTTATGCTTTACAAAGAATGTATCAAAATTTAAAAGAAAACAACTGGACTAACATAGAACTTATTACAACAAAAAATAAAGGTTTCCGTTTAAACGGAAAAAGAAATCCACACAGTTGGTCTATTGTTTCTGTGGAAGAATTAATACAATGGATAAAATAAAAGTACTGAAATAATAACACGTGTATCGCAGATGTACGATGTATTTATTATTTTAATTCTATCAATAATTCAATAGAATGTTGAAAATTTGTTTTCCTGCGAATACAGGAATTTATTTAATGATTATTAACTTTCTATCCTTCGTAAGAATAATAACTTTTGAAACACTTTAGTTTTAGTTATTAAAATAATTAATTGTTATTATCGTTTTACTTTAATGAAAAACATAAGTCTACTTTTACTTTTTATATTAATTTCATTAAAAATAAATGCACAAACTAAAACAATTCATGTTTTTGTAGCGTTATGCGATAATAAATATCAAGGTATTGTGCCAGTTCCTAAAAAATTAGGCAACGGAAAAGATGCAAGAAATAATTTGTATTATGGTGCGATGTATGGCGTAAAATCATTTTTAAGATACAAAACATCTGTTTGGGTTTTTCAAAAAAACATACAATCAGCTAACAAAAACATTATTGAAAGTGTTTTATTTAAGCACAAAACTAAAGATGTGTATTTATTAGCAGATGCTTATGATGGCGAACAAATAAAAATGGGTACAATAGATTTTTTAAAGGCGGCGAATCATCAAAATTTAAAAAAAATAAAACATAATAGTAAGATAATTAATTTTGGTGGAGAATCAGATTTAGTTGCTTATATCGGTCACAATGGTTTAATGGATTTTGATATTAGTGTAAAATATAATGCTACAATTAAGAAAAAGAAAGACGTTATTATTTTGGCCTGTATTAGTAAAAAATATTTTAAGGAAGAAATTAAAAAAGCAAACGCAAACCCTCTAATTTGGACAACAGGTTTAATGGCGCCAGAAGCATACACTTTAAAAGCCGCAATCGACGGTTGGTTATTAAACGAACCTAATTCTAAAATTAAAGAAAGAGCAGCACAAGCTTATTATAGATATCAAAAATGTGGTATTAGAGGAGCGCGAAATTTATTTGCTACAGGATTTTAAAAAAAACATTGAGAAAATTTGAATACTATTTTCCAGCAACCACAATAACAATTTCTCCTTTTACCGTTTTTTCTTTAAAATAAGCTATCACTTCTGTTACTGTTCCACGTTTCGTTTCTTCGTAAATTTTAGTTAATTCCCTAGAAACGGAAACCAATCTATCTTCACCAAAATATTCCGAAAATTGCCCTAATGTTTTAAGTAATTTATAAGGCGATTCGTAAAAAATCATGGTTCTTGTTTCTTCAACTAGTAGTTTTAATCTAGTTTGTCTTCCTTTTTTTGGTGGTAAAAACCCTTCGAAAACAAACTTATCGTTTGGCAAACCACTATTTACTAATGCAGGTACAAATGCTGTTGCGCCTGGTAAACATTCAATTTCTATATTATTTTGAATACATGCACGAGTTAATAAAAAACCAGGATCTGAAATTGCTGGTGTTCCTGCATCACTAATTAAAGCGAAAGTTTCGTCATTTTTTAATCTTTCAATAATATGATTTACCGTTTTATGCTCATTATGCATATGGTGGCTTTGCATTGGTGTTTCAATCTCAAAATGTTTTAATAATTTACCCGAAGTTCTTGTGTCTTCTGCAAGAATTAAATCGACTTCTTTAAGCACTTTTACTGCTCTAAAAGTCATGTCGTTTAAATTACCAATTGGCGTTGGAACAATGTATAGTTTCATTGGGACAAATTTATATTAATTTTTTTAAATGCGTTAATTCTATAATAAATTAAATAAAACAGTTTAACAATTTAACACTACATAAATTTATATGGTTTTTCTCTTAAGAACTTTAACTTTATAATAAATCGACTTTTCAATTAAAAAATTATTTATCTGAACATCTTTTACCCTATAAGTTTGATAATTCAAAGTAGGCATTAATGTAATTAAATTTTCATGATTTTGTAAAGTTATTTTTCCATGTTTAAAAAATAGAATTTCTTCTTTCCATTTATAATGTAATTCGCCTTTTTCTTTATCAATTACAACTTGTAAAATTGGTGGTTCTGTTCGATTTAAATACCAATCAAACAATTCAGAATAATCATTTTCTAAAAGTTTGTTAAATTTATTTATGATTTCTTTAGTAGAAACATTTTGCTGTTTAAAGTCTTTTTGAATAGTATGTAAACTATTAAAAAAAAGACTATCATTATTTACAACCATTCGTAACGAATGTACTAACAAAGAACCCTTTTTATAAATATCTTGATCGGCTGAATTTGTCCAACTATTATACAATACATCGCATTTTTTATATAAAGGAATTGTATTTTTAATCGATTTAATATCATGAGCAATGTGTTTTTCGTATAACTTTTTGCCAGACAATTTTTCTGAAAATAATGCTTCGGCATACGTAGCGAAACCTTCGTGAATCCAAATATCACAATAGTCTTTACCAGTAATATTATTTCCCCACCATTCGTGTGCTAATTCGTGTACTAAAGTTATATTATACGCATCACCATAAGTTGCATAATCGTTTCCCATAGCAATACCAGATTGGTGTTCCATTGCTGTGAAATTTGATTCTATAAATTTACAACCATCATTCCACCATGGAAATTCACCAAACATTTTTTCAAATTCATGCATAATTATCGGTACTTGGTCATAAAATTTATTAGCAATATCATAATTATAATCTAATACTTGACATTCTATTTCTCTTTCAACTCCGTTAATATCTTTATAAGGTTTTATTATTTTTTTAAAATGCCCTATATTAAAAGATATATTATATATGTTAATTGGGTTTGTAATTGAATAATTATAAGTTTTAGTGGAATTATTATTATTAATTACCTTTTTAAGTTTTCCATTTGCTACTGCTATTAAATCTTTTGGAATGGTAATATTTATATTACATGAGTCCGCTTCAGCATTTAATAGTGCATTACATGGCATTATAAACTGTGGCCCAATTCCTTCCGTAGAAGTCGAAATCCAAGGTCGTTTATGTTTGTCAAATTTCCATATAATCGGACCTTGACCGAAAACATTCGCTGGTTTACCTTCGTAATTTATAACTAATGAAATACGTGTGTTTTTAGGTACATTATTTTCAAAAACTAGATACATTAAATCTCGGTTTCGCTTAATTTTTAAATTTTTAACGGAACATGTAAATGAATTAATTTTCATCTTATTTTGTAAGTCAAATAAAAATGTATTTTGTTCTGAGTTTGGAGTGAAATAAATTATCATTTTACCTGATATTTTTCTTTTTTCAGGAAATACTTTTACATTCCAATCATATTTATTTATATGATAATCTCGTTGTGGATTCGCATTATTACCTGCTATTTTTTCTCTTTTACTAAAATGTTTAAAATCTCTTTTATTAAGTGTATAAGTAATAAATGGTCTGTAATAACAAGAATTTAATACTATTAATGAAATTCCTAAAATTATTAATTTTAAAATGTGTTTCATAATTGTTAATTTTATTTATTCTTTTTGTAATTTCAATTAAATCGTTTTATAAACTATCTGATTTGTATTTTTTTTACGGACAAGTTTTGATTTATTTAAGGTTAAATTCGTACTAATTGCTTCGTTAAACGAATTGTCTATTGCGTGATATTTTGTATCAAAAAAAAAATACCAAACCCAGTTTTTGCTCTTAGGTTTTTCTTTTTTAAGAAGTTAAATTTTATATATGGTATTAACGAAATTACCTTACCAAGTTCTTTCGTATTACCAAAATCACGGTTTCACTTTGCGTAAAACCTCTGAAACATTATTTTTTCTTACCAAATAAAGACCTTAATTTTTTAGAAAAAACGCTTAAAATTCCTTTATTTTCTGGTTTAACATATTTCTTTTTATGTTCTTCTTTATAGTTATGACCTGCAAGAATTAAAGCGACACGTTCTTTATACTTTGCTCCTTTTTCTTTATCTATTTGATAAATATAATTAGCAAAGCCATCTATTTGAGCCAAAATATTTACATTTTTATTCCAAAATTTATCTTTTATACCATCTTTTTCGATTTGAAACAATAACGCTCTAAAGCGTTTTAAAGATTTTTTCGGAATATTTGTTTTTTCATTAACTACAACACCTGTAACTTCTTGCCTATTATTACGTTTCATAATACGTAATTTTTCAGGATGTAAATTAAAATTTTCATCCTCAACAATTAAACGAGAATATTTTAAAATATTTGTGATTTTTGTAAATTGTTTTTGACTTGCCGAAAATGTAATATCATCTACATATCTAGTATAATCAAAACCATATTTTTTAGCTAAACCATCTAATCTAAAATCTAATTTTCTGCAAATTACATTAGTAATTGCAGGACTACAAGGCGAACCTTGAGGTAAAAACCGAGTGCCTTTTTGTGCATAATAATCTTTACCAAGTAAAGAAATATCCAAAATTTTAGGTTCTGAACAAATCAATGCAAAAATAGTTGCTACTTGATCGGAATAACCAAAAGAAGTAAAAACACCTTTTATACGTTTATACGTAATTGTTGGAAAGAAGTTTTTTAAATCTTGGTTGATAACCACATCTTTTTTAATATGTGGTATTGCGTTAGTTTTAATCGATTTACCAACTACACAACCATTTGCTTTTTCATGCACATTAACTTTATTTAAAATTTCTTCTAAAATCCAAGTTTGTGCTGCTTTTAACCTTGGCATTGGCGCAGAAATTAATCGAAATCCGCCAGTTTTTTTAGGGATTTGAAAACGTTTGTAATGACTTATTTTAGCATTTTTTCTTGAGAAAGATAAAAAACGTAATTCACCAATAGTAATTTTCATTGCTTTTGCTAAATCTAAAGCTGTATGTAATATTGGTAAATTTTGTTTTTTAAGATTTTCAATATTAGAGACCTTATTGTTTAATTGATGCGAATAATTTTCGCCTAAATAAATAATATCTTGTTCTTTAGAAACTTTCCATTTTTCTGCTTTTTCTACACGTTCTTTTTCTCTACGTTCTTTGGTTTCTTTTTGTTTTAATTTGGAAGCAATTTTACGTTCTTTATGTTTTTGGGCAATAAACGCTTCTGGATCTTCTATTATTTTTTTTTCTTTAAGAAGTTTTTGTAGTTTTTTAGATAATTTACTTTCTTCTTTAAAAAATTTATTAACCGATTCAAAATCAACAGTTTCATCATTCCAAAAACCCAAACGTTTCATTTCTGAAAGAATGTATTCTTGTTTTGAAGATCCTTTTATCTTGTCATAAATTTCTTGTCTTCTTTCCGTAGAATTTTCCATAAATTATTAAAAAAGATAGCAATAAGACGTATTTTGTAATTCCTTCGTACAATTCTAATGACTGAATTAAACAACTCCAGTGAAATAGGTACTATAGTGCTATTTCACTTCGTAGAAGTTTAACCGGAAATGGCACTATAGTACCTATTTCACAAGTTAAGTTTAAGTCAGTGATGCGTTCAGTAACTGTGTGCAAGATTGGCGATCCACCAATCAGAATGCAAGGTTTTTATCTTATCACTACCAAGGTTCAAATATATTATATTTTTATTAATATTCGTTTTATTTTCACACGGAACTCACAGATTTCATAGATTTTTTATGTAATAACATCGCAGGTTTTAAATCCGTGTTATCCGTGTTTCAAATTTTATTTTTTATCAAAAGCAATCCGTAAAGCCAAAATATGTGCACAAGGACCTTTTGTCATTTTATTTGTATAATAGTAATTGCAATTGCATTTACCATCTATTATTTTTAAATCATTATCAATTATAACCGAACTTTCGTATTGATTACTAACCAATCCGTTAACGATAATTTTGTTATCTGCTGTGTTCGATTTCACTTTTTTAACTTCACCATTTTGCATTAACGAATAGGCTTCTTTATCCGTTTCACTAGAAAATCGAAGTGACTCAATATCAATGCCATCTCGCTTTAATTCTCTAACTCTGTAAACCTTATTTTTAAGATCGTAAATTACTTTTCCTGCTTGTGTAAATGTGGCTAAAGATTGTTTTACCGTATGTACATCTAAATTTAATTTTTTGGCGATTTCAGTTTCGGTATTAAACCAATCTTTTCGTAATTCTAAATAAATAGTTTGCATAGTGGTTGCTGCAACTTGTCCTCTTGGTGCTAATAAATCTAATTGACTTGCTTGTGTCCAATCATTTGCAGTCCAACCAGATAATCCTAAAGTAAAATACATTTCATTGGTTAAATGTGCTATGTAAAACGATGGCATTCCGTGACCTAAAAGATGTACTGTAAATTTATTGGTAATTGGCAGTAAACGTTCTAATAATAAAATTCTGCGTCTTCCCCAAACTTTAATTTCTTCTTCTTTTTCGCCTTTATAAATGGATTGTGTACATTCTACTTCAATATTCCAAGGTTCAAAAATAGCCACAATTGGTTGTCCTGGTTTTAGGATATATTTAATAGATCTTGGTCCTTTTCTTTCTTTATTTCGTTTTAAAACGGAAATAAAATTAGCAATATCAATCGCTTCTAATTCAAACGAAACTTTATTACTTGTCATTGCCGAACTAACTTGTAAAAAACCACGAACCCAACTATCTGGCAAGTCAATTTTCACCTCTTTGTAATTTTCTTCGCCTGTAGTTTTTACATCAAAACCTGATGGGTCAATCTTAAAATCGGTTTCCTTATAGGTTCTTATTTTTTGAAATTCTTGGTATAAATTATCAGAATAATCTATGTTTGTTGTACCACATTTAAATTCGTTTATATCTTTAAAAACGCCATAACCGCAAGATAATTTTCCGTAAACGGATTCGTCTTTACTAAAACATTCAAAAAACACTTGATCAGGATGTACTGTAATTACTGGGTCTAAAACATACCAAGCAGCCATATCGCGTTTGTATAAATAATTAAAGTATTTACGTTGTGCTTTATAATATGGTCTAGTTATTTTTTCTCGTATGCTTCGTAAACCTTGTAATTCGCATTGCATATTTTTAATTTCGGATTGTAATTTTGATAATTCTACAGAAGCATCTGCTAACCAAATTTCTTCTTGACTTTTCAACCAAGTTAAATATGCTGTATTATCCTTTGGTTGAAAATTAAAATCTGCTAAAACCACATAATGCAAAGCCGAAATTGCTTCTCGAAACGGAATTTTTTTATCTAATGTACCAACAAAAAATGTTGGGTCTCGCAAAACATCTGGTGCAAAATTTACCGAAGTTGAATTTGCTGTATTTTGCACTTTACTGTTTCCACCATATTTATAATTAAACTTCATTTGCTTAAACAGTTTTTATGGTTAATGGAACTTCTAAATTTGGATGTGCTTCGTGAATTTCTAATAACAAATCGATATGGTGACTGTTATCTTTTATTGTTTTTGTTCCTAAAACAGTTTTTATAATTTTAATGGTCATTTCTGCAACTTTTTCATTTTTAATTTCACGTTTTAAAAAAGTATAAATCCTCGTTTTTGTTGCTCTATTTGTATTTATATTAAATAAACTTGTCTTGAAAAAAGGTGCTAATTTTAAAATAACTTCTGTATTGTTTGACGCGTAATTATCTAAGTAATTGGTTACAAAAAACTGCATTTCTTTGGTTGGATGTTCTTGTAATTTTAATAATAAAGGCAAACCTTTGTCTTTACTAAAATGTATGGTAATCATTTTTCTACCAAATGCCTGTACGTCTTTTTTGGTATGATCAGAAACATATAATAAAAGTTCTAAAGTCCAATTTTCTAGTTTAATATGTGCTTCAAAAAATGTACAAGACCAGTTAATTACATCTTGCCATTTGCTATTAAATACTTTTAAAGCATCTTCTAATTCGTAATTAATTCTAGCAATATTATCTTTAAAAAATTGGTGCAAACTTTCGCGAATTTCTATAACTGCACTTGTAGATAATGCTACCAATTCATCTATGGTAAAATCTTTTAAAACAACACGTTCATTAAATAGTGGTGTTCCTAATTTTTGAGCAAAATCATAATCTGAAAGTACTAAATTTACAATACCTTTTGTATTAATTGAAGGTAAATTTTTATCGTAATATTTTACTAAAACTGCATAACTATTTTCGTGAACTCCAGTGTAATCTTCAACTTGAATAATTGTATTTAATAACTGATTTAATAGTTTTTCTTTAAAATTGGCATCTAACTTTATTAAACGTTCAATACTTGGTTGAATGGCACCTCTAACCTCTACGTGTTCTGAAAAACAATACGAACCAATTTTGTGTTTGTGTTCTAACAAAAAAGCATCTGGAAAATGAGCAAGTATCTCGATTCCTGCTTTTCTAATAATTTTTTCATCGGAATTTATATAACTATCAAAATTGTCTTTAAATAATTGAAATGCAGGTATTTTATTGTGTTTCGCTAAATTAATTGCAAATAATTTATTAGTTATATTATTGGAAATTGCTAAATTTTTAATCTCTTTTTCGGAAGTTTCGGCAAGTAATTCACCAAAATTTGTACTGCCAATTAATTGATTAACTAACAATAGGTAATCAAAATTATAATTGCTTTCTTTTTCAAAAAAGGAATTAATTTCCGTAATAGAAAACGGCATATTATAAGTAACTTTTACGGTATATAATTTGGTTAAATAATCAATTATAAAAAGTTGTTTTGTTAAAAGTAATTTTGAAATAAATCCTTTTTGTGTAAAATAATTTTCTTCGTAAGTAGTTAACCATTCTACTGCAATGTTGTTTGCCCTTTGATTTGTAGATTCTAATAACGCAAATAATATACTTTCTTCGGGTTGTGTGTTTTTATATTTTTCTTTTAGAATTGGTAAAATAATTTCTAAAACTCGCTCATCATAATGACCAACTAATTTAGTTAGTAAAGCATTAGTTATGTTCTCTAAAAACTTTGGATTATCTTGTATGATTTTTAATGAAAATTCAATAGCAATATCGCTTTTTGCATTGGCTAAAATAGTTAAAATTTCTTGTGGTTTTGTGTCCCAAATTGTTGGTAATATTTCTGAACGTTGTTTTGTTGCGTCTTTAAGTTCTTCGGTAAAATAGCGTTTTATTGTGCCTTTTATTTTGTTAGAGTTACCATAAACAATATACATTAAGGCTAAAAAATTACTATATTTTGGAAAATAATGTTTTTCGTTTTTGTATTGATCTGCTTCATAATCGTAATCCCAAATATATTGTACATCTTCTTTTTGGTTGTCTATTTTATCATCTAACGAACACAATAAATTGGTAGCATATTCTATATAATCATCTGTTGCAGTTTTACTATAATTTACAATTAATTTATATGCAGTTTTATCAAAATATGCTTTGGTCTTGCTTGAAAATGCAATTTTTGGATTTCTCTTTGTTTTTTCTTTTGTTGGATTGACCCAATTTCCATCAACATAAACATCCCAAGAAGAGGAAGAATAACCAGGATTACTAATTGCAATTCGTTTTGCAAGTAACGTTAAAAACGGAATATCATTAATGATTTCTGCTGTTCTATAAATGTAACGAATCGATTTAAACGTATTCACTTTTAAAGGCGTTTTTTGAATGAATTCGAATAATTTTTCTTTTAATTTTTCATTTTCAAAAGCCATTAAATAAGTATAGTAAACAATATTTGCATCAATGTTTTTATCACTTAATAAATGTGATGCTATTGAACCAATTACATCATCTGTTAAAGTAACGCGTTTGTCATTTTTAACCTGTTCTTTAACTGCATTGTAATGCATTGAATTTCCGAATTTCAACAAATAAGAAACTGCAATTCTACCAACTTTATTTGTAAATTTATTTTCTTTAAATATCGTAAAAATAGTTTCAATTTCTGTAGTATTCTTAAAATGTGCTAAAACATAAATTGTAGCATATTGTTCAAATTCATCTTTGGAATTTAGAAACGGTTTTATATAGTCTATTGCATTAGTCATATTTAATGCAATAGTTCGCATAATAATTCTTGAAAGTTTCCAGTTTCTTGTATATGTGCCTAAATTCGCTTCTTTTAAATAAGTTAAAATTGTTTCTTCTCTGGCGGTGTTTACTTTTGGTTTAGTTTTTTTAACAGTTGTTTTTACGTTGTTTTTCCCATTTTCGGAATAACCTTTTTTCTCTTTACTTTCAACTAATTTATTAAAGATTTTTTCGGCTTCTTCAAAAGCAACAGGAAAAACAGTTTTTGTACCTTCTCGTAAATTTGCGCCTCTGCGACCATACCTAAAGTTTACAATAAATAAATCTTGCCCAGATTCATAAAGATCTACTTCGTAAACTTTATCTGATTTTCCTTCAGAAAAGTATAGTGTCTTTTGTTTTATTAATTTCAATGTTTAATTTTTTGAAAGGTAAATATACTGAATTTTAAAAGATGTTTGACGCCTACCATTATTTTTAATAAGTAATGGTTTTAATACAACTAGTCTATTTTATTTTTTGGATTAACATTTCGATATTTTTTTTTGAATTACCAACAAAAATTTCGTCATCTACTAAAATAACTGGTCGTTTTAAAAACGTATATTCATCTAATATTAATTGTTTGAAATCTTTTTCGGTAAGTTTATTATCTTTTAACAGTTTGTAGCGTTTTGCTCTTTTACTAAATAATGCTTCATAACTTTTTGTAAAACTATACATTTCTTCTAATTGAGAAACAGTAATTGGTTCGGTTTTTATTTCTTGAAAAATGAATGCTTTATATTTCTCATCAGAAATTGATGCTTTTAATTGTTTTAGGATTTGCCTGTTCGTGTCACAGGTTTTTAGATGGTAAACTTTTTTCATTTTGTAAAAATAACTATTTTAAGTGAATTTTTTCATTTTGTCATTTACGGAATTAATTTTATCGAAAAAAAAATATTTACTAGTTTATATGATAATAGTAAAAAGATCGATTGTAGAACCTTAAAATTGTATTGAAAAAAATTATTAAATCCTAAATTAATATTCGTAATTTTGAATCCTAATTTAAAACTTAAAAAATGGCTCAAGATTTATATCAAGCTCCAGATTATTTCAATTTAGACGAATTATTAACTGAAGAACATAAATTAATTCGTGATTCTGCTCGTGAATGGGTAAAACGTGATGTTTCGCCAATTATTGAAGAATATTGCCAAAAGGCAGAATTTCCACATCAAATTGTAAAAGGTTTGGCAGAAATTGGTGCTTTTGGTTCTTATATTCCTGAAAAATACGGTGGAATGGGATTAGATCAAATGAGTTATGGTTTAATTATGCAAGAATTAGAACGTGGCGATTCTGGTGTACGATCTACTGCATCTGTACAAACTTCTTTAGTGATGTATCCTATTTATAAATACGGAAACGAAGAACAAAGAATGAAATATTTACCAAAATTAGCTTCTGGTGAATTTATTGGTTCTTTCGGTTTAACCGAACCTGATCATGGTTCTAACCCTGGAGGAATGGTTACTAACATTAAAGATATGGGTGACCATTATTTATTAAATGGTGCGAAAATGTGGATTTCTAATGCTCCTTTTGCAGATGTTGCCGTAGTTTGGGCAAAAAATGAAGAAGGAAGAATAAAAGGAATTATTGTTGAAAGAGGAATGGAAGGTTTTTCGACACCAACAACACATAACAAATGGTCATTAAGAGCAAGTGCTACTGGTGAGTTAATTTTTGATAATGTAAAAGTGCCTAAAGAAAACTTATTACCAAATAAAGATGGTTTAGGTGCACCTTTAGGTTGTTTAGATTCTGCTAGATATGGTATTGCTTGGGGCGCAATTGGTGCTGCAATGGATTGTTATGATACTGCTTTACGTTATGCTACGGAAAGAATTCAATTTAAAAAACCAATTGCATCTTATCAATTACAACAAAAAAAATTAGCAGAAATGATTACTGAAATCACTAAAGCACAATTATTAACTTGGCGATTAGGTACTTTACGTGATGAAGGGAAAGCAACTACAGCTCAAATATCTATGGCAAAACGTAATAATGTAGATATGGCTTTGAAAATAGCTAGAGAAGCAAGACAAGTTTTAGGTGCTATGGGAATTACTGGTGAATATTCTATCATGAGACATATGATGAATTTAGAATCGGTAATTACTTACGAAGGTACACATGATATTCATTTACTAATTACTGGTATGGATATTACAGGTATCCCTGCTTTTAAATAGATAATAAAAATTTATACAAAAAAAAAATCTTCTGAAAATTTTCAGAAGATTTTTTTATGCAATATATTTATTAAATTACTTTACAATAATACGTTTTACCTTACCAAATTTAGAAGTTCCTAATCTCACTAGATAAACTCCTGAAGATAAACCATAAGAGTCATTAACTTTAAAGTTTGGGAAATCAGTTTCTTCAGAGACAGTAATTAACCAACTTCTACTAATTAAAAAGTACCAATTAAACTAAAAGAAAAATTTCGACCAGGAGCAGAAATCCCAGAAGCAAACTCTCTATAATGTTGATCAAAAATATTATCTATACCAATGAGAAAATCAATATTTTTATGAAATTCATATTTTACATCAAAATTTAAAGTATTCCATGCAGGAGTTCCTGTACCTGTTTCTAATTCATCATCAAAATCTGGTGTTTGTTCTATATTATCAATTCCTTCGATTAAATTATAGTCGCTAAATTTCTTTTTGGCATTAAATTTAAAATTGAAACTAAAATCAAATTTATTTTTTTCATAACCAACTTGTATTGCTCCAAATAATGGTGGAATTGAAGATAATGGATCGCCAGTATCATAAGCCTTACCTTTTGTGTAAGTTAATTGTGCTTTACTATAAAATTGTTTTGTGAAATTTCCTTTAAAAGTAAATGTTCCTCCAACAATATAGGCATTTCCTTTATTTACATTTGCAATTATATCGCCTTGTTCACCATCAAATAAGATAGTAGAACTTCCATTTAGTTCAAAAAATTCTCTAATTATATATTGGTCTAATAGTGTGTAATATGTAGAAAAACCAATATGGTATTTTCTTGCTTTAAAATATTTTAGAATGCCTATTTCTGCATTATATGCAAACTCAGGTTTTAAATTAATATTTGGTACGGTTACTCTGCCTCTTTTTTCTCTTACTTTACCAACATCGTCTATGTTTGGTGATCTAAATCCTGAAGAAATCACACTGTTTAATTGCCATTGTTTTGTTGGTTTAAAAACATAACCAATAGTTGCAGTAACAGCGGTATTACTTAAGTTAATATTATTATCTGGTAAGGTAATAAATGTTTCATCGTTCCATTTTGCTGAAAGATGGGTGTTTGTTAATCGGATACCTGTATTTAACGTTTCTTTTTTATTTAAATCTTGTCTATAATTGGCATAAATTGCAGTACTTGTATAAGAACTTCCGCCATCAGCATATCTTGTTTGCACCACAAAATCTTCACCAAAACCAGTTATTTCATTTCCGTTTACAAGCAAAGTTTTTCCTTCTGAAGTTGAATTTACATCATTATAAGTAAATTCGGTTCCATAAGATAATATTCTTGAATTATCGGTTGTTAATGGTACTTCAAAATCTGCATTAAGGCTAAATACATCTACATTTTCGTTTCTATAAGAACGTTCTAAACTACCAAATCTACGCTGTATTCTTGACTCTTTAACATCTTGATATGCCAAAGTTATAGTACCATCGTTTAACCATTTTTTATTTGGATTAATTTTTAATTGTGTAGAAAGTAATAATCTTTTTTGTGGTCCATAACGCCATTCTGCAAATCTTAACTCTCCGTTTCTACGTTCGTATAATCTATCAAATCTCGGAATATCTGAAGATTCGCTATATTGAAAATTTATATTTAAATCTGTTTTTTCCGTTAATGGAATGTGGAGTTTTTGTAAAAAATCGAATTGGTCAAAACCAATGTTTTTTTGAATTTCTGGGTTTGAATTTACCACAGAAAATTCATTGTAAAAATTCTCGGTATTATTAGAGTATTCATATTGCAAACCCCATTCATTAAAACCATGAGAACGTTTCTTACCCATTTTTAAATCGCCAAATTCACTACGTGAAAAACTGGTAAAGGTTGCAAATTTCTTAAATTGTAATTCTACGCCACCTTGAAAAGTATATTCGTTATTTACCGAACTATATCTAGTTAAGAAGGAAGGTTTAACATTAAAAGTATCATTCGTTTTTGGTTTTTTTGTAATATAATGAATAATGCCACCTAAAGCATCCGAACCATAAATGACAGATGAAGGTCCAAAAACTACTTCGGTACGTTCTAACATGTTTGGTGATATAGAAATAGAGTTTTGTAAATGCCCTTTTCTGTAAATTGCATTATTCATTCTAACGCCATCGACAACTAATAAAATACGATTTGCCTCCATACCTCTTAAAACGGGACTTCCGCCACCAAATTGTGATTTTTGAACTTTTATACCAGGTATTTCGGCTAATAAATCTGCTGCGGTTTGTGGTGCTATTTTTTGAATTTCTTCTATAGATATCGATGCTAATTCTTGAGCAATACGACTTCGTTTTACTTCTGTTTTACTAGCCGATAAAAATATTTCTTCTAAACTATTAGAATTTTGATCTAAATAAATAATTGTTTTGTTTGTTAAATCTTTTTTTAAAGTAGTAAACGCTAAATATGAAATATGATTAAAGTAAATTGTTTCATTATCTTTATAATGTGAAATATTTATAACCCCATTAATATCAGAAACACAATGCTTTACATTTTTATCATTATGAGCATCTACATTTGCAATTGGTTCTTTCGTTTTTTGATCTAATACAGTTATATTTTGTGCATATATTGTATTAGCTATTAGTATAAAAAGTAAAAGTGTTTTCTTCAAAAGGAATTGATTTTATTTAAAAACAGTTTGCAATATTGCTAATGATTTTGGTTTTCTAAATTCGGGCAAATGTAAAGCAAAATAATCAATAATAAATAGTAAAAATGATTGCCTTAAAGTTGCACTAATATTTAATTTTGAAATAGCATCAAAATTTATACCAATTATGGCTTTTAGAAGTGTTAAATTTTCAGTATCAATATATTTATCTAAAGGTTTGTTTTTTGAAAATACACCTTTAGATAAATTAAAAAATTGGGCATCTTCATAATTTTTTTCAGGGAAAAACCCTAGATATATAGTCAATTTTAATAAAAAAAGTAAATGGAAATTTTTAGTTTCCTTATGTGTTTCTAAATATATCAAAGAGGTTTCTAAATAATTAAATAATGCTATATTTTTTTCTTCTTCTTTTAAAACATTCGTTAATATTTCGGCTAAAAAAATAACGATAGAACTTTTATAAATGTTTGTGTTTAGAGAATGAAACGGATAATAAACTCGTGCTTCTTTAATATAATTAAGTTTCCCTTTATTATTATGATTTCCAATAATATCTAATAAAGTAAAGACTTGAAAAAAAGCAATTTTTAACTTTTTAGATTTTGTGTTTTTAGATAGGATTCCTTTTAATAAGTAGGATTTAATACCTTCTTTTGTGTAACATTTTACTATTAAACTAGTATCTTGAAATTTTATAGTATTTAAAACAATTGCTTTTGTGGCAACTAACATTTATTTGATTATTGCTATTTTAGTAATAGAAGTTTCACTTTTATCGGGTAATGTTAGTAAAACAATATATATTCCTGAGGAGACTTTGCGACCAGAAAGGTTTGTTTTGTCCCAAATTACTTTTCCACCTTTTATTTCAGTACCTTCTTCAACATTAGTTTCATGTACTAAATAACCTGCACTATCTAATATTTTAACGTTAGTACCTCTTGGTAAATGTGTACCATGACGTCCATCTATAGTCACAAATTCATTACTGCTTGTTGATGGGTTTGGATATGCATAAGTTTCACCTAATGTATCCCCAAATGGTACTACATTATTATTAAAAGCAACAATACCTTTTGTTGTTGCAAAATACACTTTGCCTGTAGAATTATCGACTCTAATTTTTAATATTTCATTTGATGGTAAAGGTGAGTTGGTTGTGTTAAAATTAAATAATTCTTCTCTTCCGCTAGGATTTGTGCCTACAGCAGCGGAATTTGTACCAAACCACTTATTATCAGCTCCATCAATTGCTATAGTATTTACTTGTTCTATACCTAAAAGAGGTTGCGCTTGTTCTTCACCTGTTCCGCCTTCTAATTGAATTAAAATAGGATTTGCTTCGTATGTTTCTGCTTCAAAAATACCACCAACATTAGAAAATCTCACCAAACCTTTTTCTGTACCAATCCAAATTCTGTTATTTCGATCAGAAATAATTGCCTTTACTACATTACTTGGTAGATCACCTAGATCTGCTTGAGCAACTAAACTTTGACTGCGTTCTCCGTTTTCATTAAAAATAATAGCTCCAAAATCACGAGTTGCCAACCATTTATTACCTAAATTATCTATGCTTATTTCTCCTAAACCATTATTTGAACCTCTAATTATATCCTCAACATTAAAACTTGTCCAATTATTATTAGTATCATATCGTTTTATTTTATTAGATGTCCATGCATTTGCAACCCATAAATCACCTTGATTATCAAAGACAGAACTTGAAACTAGTGTCGCTTCAGGAGCAAATATTGCGGCAGCACTCCAAACTTCTAAACCACTATTAAAAATGTCAAACTTATTAATAATTTCATCGTTAACAACTTCTATTAATCCATTCATATTAGAACTAAGAAAAACTCGATTCTCATGATTTGGATCGATCGCTATATCTACAATATCTAAATACTCAACTTCCGTAAAAGGAGTATTAATCCAACTTTTACCATTAAAATGACTAAACCCTTTTCTTCTACTAATAAAATTATAAGAAGCATTATAGCCACCATAAACAACCCAAAGATTATCGTTACTAACCTCTATAGAAAAGACATCATTACCTGATGGTCCTTCTGGATGAATTTCTTCATAATCGACTGATTGTAATGGTCTTGACAAGATTCCGTAATTAAATGTTGCCAAATAAATACTATTATCAAAGGTAAAAGAATTATGTAATTCAAAATCAAAATCTATTGTAGTGTTCGCAATTTCTATTTCGGTTAAATTTTCATCTAAAACAAACGCTTTAGCAATAGTAGTAATAGTTAAAAAATTTGTTGGTGCTGTTAAATTTAAAATTGTATTTGTAACACTTTTTACTGTTTCTAATGAATTTGGTAAGGTTACTTTTATTAAATTATTATTTTTAGAAACGTAAAGGTTTTCATTAAATTTTTTAATGGCATTAAAATTACCTGTAAAAACACCTTGTGGTTGAGACCAGTTATTAAAATCTATTAAAAATGGATCGTTTATATCTGCATAATAAATTCCATTTTCAGTAACGGCAAAAATAGTATCTTCAAATATTTCTGTTTGATTTATATTTACATCACTAGAACCAATTCCGATTCTATAAGTATCGCCAAACTCTAAATTCTCTATATCGTATTGAACTATTGCAAAAGGTGTAGAAAAATACAATTTATTACCATTTTTTGAAATGTGATTTATTTTTTTGGAACCTGTTATAGAGAGTCTTTTAATATCATCAGCGAATGTTATCGAACCATTTTCATTAATAATTTCGACCAAACCTGTTTCGTAACCAATTACTATTCTATTAAAATCTGCATCAAAAAATAGGGCCGAAGTTGTTTCTCCTGAAAGACCATTTACAGAGGATATTTTCTTATTTGTTTGTGTATTTAAATCATACACAAAAACTGCATTATCAACAATTGCATATATTTTATCACCCGATTTTACAAAATCTTTTACATTATTATAAGAGAAAAAATCTTCCCAATTATCACTAAAATCTTGTTGTGAATAATTTAAAATTGGGATTAAAAATATTAAAAGGAAAATTATTTTTTTCATGTAAATTATATTCTGTCTAACTAAACGCAATATTAGTATTTTTATTTTTATATTTTTTCTAAATATCGTTCTACATATTCCATAATTACTAAATCCGGTTTTTCTTTTAAAATTAGAGCTTTATCGAATTTATGTGACCAAATAAATGTACTTTCTCCAAAAGTATGATTAATAAATGGTTTTAATGCTCCTGAAAAAGAATCTCTAAATAGTAAAACTTTGTACTTTTTTGTTTTATTCTTGTGTCTTGATTCGTAAATCGAAACTTGCGAATAATATTTTGGAATATCTAAATCAATAACATTAGTAGTGAAATTTGGTGTTAAAGTAATTCTCGTTTCTTTACTTTTATAATTCAACATTTTTGAAACGCCACCAATACTTTTAATCGAATCTATTTTATAATCTGACAACTTAATATTGTTAATATCAAAATCTTTTTGAATAGTTTTAAAAAGGGTTTGTGCAGCATAAAATGCTCCTAAATCATTCCAATGCGAGTCATATTTTCGATATAATCTATTTAGTTTTTTCTTGTTTTTAAATTGCTTTCCTAAATCAATAATTTCAAAATTTATTTCGGACTTTAGATACTCTAAAAGTTGTTGTTTTCTGGTTTTGATTTCAGGAAATTGAAAAGGTACATTTTCTTTATAAATTACATGTTTATTAGGCGCAACAGCGATATAAAATTTAATATTTTGTTGGTTCAACCATTTTTGCCTTGCTATAATATTCGTTTTTATTTGATTTAGTTCTGTTTGTGTAAATAATGCAAACCCTAAACTTTCATTAATTACATTACTAAAACTATTTCCTAAAAATAAGAAATCATTTTTACCTTTCACTACTTTGTTTGGTAACGGATTTTCATTTAAAATATCATTTTTAAAAACTAAATATTTATTAGAAAGTGTATTTCGCAATCCGAAATTATCTTTATAATAAGATTTAAATTTTCTCAAAAAGTGTAGTGGTTTTTTAATGTTTAATTTTGGAAAATCCTTTTTTGTTCTATTTTCATTATCAATAATTATATCTTCAAACTTTGTAATTTGAACTATAGTCGGAATAAGCAGCATTAATAAAAATGAAATAATTATAATTAGATGTAATTTATTATTTTTCATTAAAATCTAAAATAGATAAACGGATTATAAGAATCTACTGCAATATACATTATCGAAACTATAAAAATTACAATTAACAAAATAGGTTTTAAATAATTAAAATAAGATTTTGATGCTATTTTTTGATAAATAGGTAACGAAAACAAAATAGCCAAACCAAAAGCGAAAATCACCTCTTTAGTTATATAATAATTTATAAAACTCACCTCTTTAATAATAGTAAAATTAAACATCTTTACTATATAATTAATAGCGTCTGGCAAAGTATTCGCTTTAAAAAACACCCAAGTTATTAAAACAATTAATAATGTATATATATGCGAAATTGGTTTCCCTAATTTTAATAAAATTTTATCAAAACCTAAACGCTCAATTATTAAGAACAAACCGTGTAACAAACCCCAAATAACAAAATTCCAACTTGCTCCATGCCACAAACCTGTGATAAAAAATACGATGATTAAATTAATATAAGTTCGTTTATTTCCTTTGCGATTTCCTCCTAAAGAAATGTATAAATAATCTCGAAACCAAGTGGATAAAGAAATATGCCAACGTCGCCAAAATTCACGAATTGATTTTGAGATGTACGGATAATTAAAGTTTTCTAAAAATTCAAAACCAAACATTTTACCAAGACCGATTGCCATATCTGAATACCCTGAAAAATCATAATAAATCTGAAATGCATATGCTATAATGCCAAGCCAAGCAACTGGTGAAGAAATAAATTGTGTTGGTGTATCAAAAACAGCATCGGCAACTAAAGCAAGATTGTTCGCAATAATCATTTTTTTTGCTAAACCAATAATAAATCTTTCAACGCCTTCACTAAACTGTTTAACGTTAGGTTTACGATCAACTAATTGTTTTTGTATGTCTTTATAACGTACAATTGGTCCTGCAATTAATTGTGGAAATAAGGTTACATACGTTGCGAAATTTATAAAATTTCGGTTTGCTTTCACATTTCCACGATAAACATCAATTGTATATGACATGGTTTGAAATGTGTAAAAACTAATACCTAAAGGTAAAATAATCGTTGGTAAATTAATTAAACTATCGGTTTCTAATCCTAAATTCTGTAATAAATTATGATAGTTTTCGAAAACAAAAACTGCATACTTAAAATACAATAAAAATGATAAATTAACAACTATAGATATTGCAAGACCTAGTTTTTTATAACCTTTTTCAATAATTATTCCTGCTGAAAAATCAACAATGGTAGATGCTAAAATTATTAGTACTAATTCTTTTTCGCCAAAAGTGTAAAAAGTTAAACTTACTAGTAATAAAAATAGATTTTTTAATTTTTTGGGTATTAAATAGTAACCCATTAAAACTAAAGGTAGAAATACAAATAAAAAAATGGCACTACTAAAAAGCATATTCGTACTAAATAAAGTATTTTAGCAAAAATACTATTATTAGATGAATACCGAAATAGAACGTAAGTTTTTAGTGTTAAATAATGATTTTATGAAAAAAAGTTTTCATAAATATGAAATTATTCAAGGTTTTTTAAGTTCTCATAAAAAAAGAACTGTTAGAATACGAATTACAAATAATACAGCATTTTTAACGATTAAAGGAAAGTCTAACAAAAAAGGTACTACACGTTTTGAATGGGAAAAAGAAATTGCTATAACAGAAGCAAGACAATTACTTAATTTATGTGAAAAAGGAGTAATTAAAAAAACGCGTTATTTAGTAAAATCGGATAAACATACTTTTGAAATTGACGTTTTTAAAGCAAAAAACAAAGGATTAATTGTTGCTGAAATTGAATTAAATAAAGAAACTGAAGATTTCACAAAACCTACGTGGTTAGGTAAAGAAGTAACAGGTGAGCTAAAATATTACAATTCTGTTTTAAGTAAAGTGCCTTTTTGTGAATGGTGATAAAGATACTAATTTAGATAAAATTAATTTTATCTATTTAAAATCGATAAACCAATTCTAAACTATAATCTTTAAGTACGGTTTTTACTTTTTCATAATCTTTAGTAAACCCCAAAATATAACCGCCACCGCCAGAACCACAAAGTTTTAAGTAATAATCGTTAGTATCAATACCATGTTGCCAAAGTTTATGAAAAGGTTTTGGTATCATTGGTTTAAAGTTAGAAAAAACTAATTTTGATAATTGTTTTACGTTGCCGAATAATGATTTTACGTTACCATGTAAGAAATCATCAATACAATTATCGGTTATTTTAGCAAAATCTTCGCTAATCATTTTTCTAAAACCTTCGTTTTTCATTTTATTCATAAAAATGTTGACCATAGGTTCGGTTTCACCAACTTGTTCTGAATCTAACAAGAAAACTGCTCCTTTTCCTTCTTTTTGCATTGGTATGCCAGTTGCTTCTAAATTGTCTTTAGAATTTATTAAAATCGGAAGACTCAAATAAGAATTTAATGGATCTAAACCAGAACTTTTACCATGAAAAAACGATTCCATTTCAGAAAAAATAGTTTTTAGTTTTAGTAATTTATCTTTAGTTAGATTTTCTAAAACCGTGATTTTATTATCTGCATACTTATCATAAATTGCAGCAACTAATGCGCCTGAACTACCAACGCCGTAACCTTGCGGAATACTAGAGTCAAAGTACATTCCGTTGTCGATTTCAGTTTTAAATTCCGTTAAACGGAAAGTCACTAACTTAGAATTAATTTTAGATAAATAGGCATAAAATTCTTGTAATTTAAGATTAGAATTTTTTGATTTTTCTGTAATATTATCAGATAATTTTAATGCACCTTTATAAGAGTTATATGGTATTGCTAAACCTTTAGAATCTTTAATAATTCCGTATTCTCCAAAAAGAAGGATTTTAGCATAAAATAATGGTCCTTTCATAGTTTAAAAGTTCACGCAGATCTCACAGAATGCGCAGATTTTTTAATTTTACTGATTTTATAGAATACTTCTAATTGCATTTGCTCCAAAACCAATTCTATCACAAATATACGCTTTATTTTGGCAATATTGAATTAGTTCATTAGTTATGAAATCGTTAATTGTTTTTCTATCTTTTTCAGGAAATAAAATATGCACATTTGCACCTGCATCTAAAGTAAAACAAATTGGTAATTTAGTTTCTTTTCTAAAACGCCAAATTTCATTAATTATTTTTAATGTGTTTGGTTTCATTAAAATAAAATACGGGTTACTTGTCATCATCATAGCATGTAAAATTAACGCTTCGCTTTCAACTATATTTATAAATTGCTCTAAATTACCATTTTGTAGTATTTTAGAAATTTTATTTATATTTTCATTTGCTTGTACAAAACGTTGTTCTGCAAACGGATGATTATTCATTAAATTATGACCAACTGTACTAGAAACTTGTTTTTCACCTTTGTCGACTAATAAAATAGTATCATGATAATTCTTAAAATTCTCGTGTAATTTAAACGGAAATTTCACACCAAATAAATCAGAACTACCATTAATTTTATCATGGCTACCCCAAACAACTACTTCGCCTTCTAAAGATCTACTTGCCGAACCTGAACCTAAGCGTGCTAAAAAAGATGCTTTTTTAACGAATAATTCGTCATTTAATTTAATGTTAAGTATCTGTGATAATTCTTTTTCTAATTGCATAATACAATGTGCAATAGCAGCAAAACCACTTGCGGAAGATGCGATACCACTACTATGCGGAAAAGAATTACGCGAGTTTATTTCAATTTTATATTGTTTTAAATACGGACAAAATTTTTCAATTCGTTCTAAAAAAGTGATGATTTTTGGTTTAAAATCTTCCTTTTTTTTACCTTCAAAAAAAACCTCAACATTTTTGTAAAAATGTTTTGGCAAAACATCTTCTTCTGAGTTTTTAGTAAACTTTAAAGTGGTCAACGTAAAACAAGCATTTAAAGTAAAACTTATAGAAGTGTTTTTTGGTATTTGTACTTTTTCTTTACCCCAATATTTAACCAAAGCAATATTACTTGGTGCTTTAGAAGTAAAACTTACTGTTTTTAGATTTGAAGTATCTAAATTTTCTGAAATAAATTCATTTGTATTCAACGTAGTTCTTTTTGCAAAGATATAACTACTTTTGCTACCTGAAAAGTTTTTAAAACGTACTAAAACAAAATGAGTAGAAAAATTAGATTACTTTGGGATTTTAGAGGTCCAGATTCCTTAGAAACAGCAAAACATCATGTAATTCATCTAAAAGAGTTTGCTGAAATTGAAAAATTACCCTTTATTGAAATTTCAATAATAGAGCAAAATATATATTTAAACAGTGCCTTTATTATTATTTTTGAAACGGAATTATCAGTTTACAAAAATGCTTTAAAGCCAGATCGAGGTACTATTGTAGTTTAAAATCTTCTAAAAAAAAACTCAAAGAAAATTTTCTTTAAGGTTTTTTGATAGTCATTAAATAATTTTTTTTATTTGAATAAACCTTTAAATCTATCCCAATTTGTATAAATTAAAATAGCATTTAAGACAAAAATTACACCTGCCAAACCAATA
>Ga0256834_1000191_pt1 | contig 43424 bp, 37 predicted proteins | sample 4281140metaG_FD_190536 | JGI IMG/M metagenome (GOLD analysis project Ga0256834, IMG submission 190536) | Hydrothermal vent microbial communities from East Pacific Rise, Pacific Ocean - 4281-140 | ecosystem: Environmental > Aquatic > Marine > Hydrothermal vents | place: Pacific Ocean: East...
AAAACAAATTAAACAATGGGTTAAACAATATTTAAACTAGTTATCTAGGACAGCCCCAATTATAATAAAGTGATTATCATTATTAGAGAATATAACAAATATTATTATGAATAAAAAAACCTCAAATGCCAATACAACAATAAAAGAGCGGGCAATAAAAGAAGCTCAAGTTAGACGTGAAAAATATCTTGCAGATGAAAAAAAGCAAGAAAAAGAAGTTGGTGGGCGCAAAGGGCTCAACCCAACTCGTTATGGCGATTGGGAAAAAAAGGGCATAGCTTCAGATTTTTGACAAAAATAAACGCCCCTCTTTTGAAGGGGCGCTATTTTGAAAATAATCACTGGAGGGGGATAAATTATTTTCGTTATTTGGTTTTTTTGCTTTTAGCACTTGTAGTGCTTTGAGAAAAACCATCACCTTGTTGGCTTCGAGAATCCATATAGCGATCAAATTCTTCACGATCTCTTGCCTTTTGCAAATTGTCCATATAATCAGAAAATTCATTTACTTCTTTATCAAGACGGCGGCGTTCTTCATCCAAACGTCTAAATTGCTCATCACGATATTCATCAAATGCTTCATTGCCGCTTGAATTATTACGGCCTTTATAATGGCGCTTTTGTTTTCTTGCCCATTCCTTTTTTCCATCAACCCATTTCTCAGCTTTTTCAGCAGAACCGCCAAAATTCTCGCCCCAAATAATATAGGCCAGCATGCCCAAGCCTAGCGGCCACCATAAAATGAAGCCGAACACCATTATTACTATGGTAAAAAATGACCATCTCGGTTTAATAATTGCAGTACTCATCCATTGTCTCCTAATGTTTCTTGTCTCTTCTTTGTCGAACAACACAGATATGGGAAGAATAAATGGACAATCAAGTTAAAAAAATTAATTTTTTACACTTGAAATTGACATTCAAGTTTCTAAAGCAAACTTTATATTTCAATTATTATTGCTAATAATCACCCAAAAATTAGGTTTTTATTTCTAGCTGGCAATATTTTCAAAAAGCAATTCCGCAATTTTTATAGCAACTATTGAAATAAAAGTGTAAGCTGATGGTTAGTTAAAACGAGGGATAATAATATGAAATTAGAAACACTTGCATTACATCACGGCTATAAATCAGAAGAAACCACAAAATCTGCTGCCGTTCCTATTTATCAAACCACTAGCTATACATTTGATGATACGCAACATGGCGCAGATCTATTTGATCTTAAAGTTGCGGGTAATATTTATACTAGAATTATGAACCCAACAACATCTGTTTTAGAGCAAAGATTAGCTGAAATGGAGGGCGGTATTGGTGCTCTTGGTGTAGCATCAGGAATGTCAGCAATTACTTATGCAATAGAAACTATTGCGCAAGCTGGTGATAACATTATCTCAACATCGCAACTCTATGGCGGCACGTATAATCTTTTCAAACATAGTTTTCCTAAGCAGGGGATTGATGTTCGCATGATTTCTTATGATGAGTTCGATAAAATTGAAAAGCTTATTGATGATAAAACTAGAGCGATTTTTTGCGAGTCAATCGGCAATCCTTTAGGTAATATTGTTGATATAGAGGAGTTGGCAAAAATTGCGCACAAACATGGTGTGCCCCTGATTGTTGATAATACTGTGGCTACTCCTTATTTATGTCGCCCATTTGAATATGGTGCAGATATTGTTGTTCATTCGCTAACTAAATATATTGGCGGGCATGGCAATTCTATTGGTGGTATTATTATTGATAGTGGCAAATTTGATTGGGTAAAAAACAAAGAACGTTTTGCTATCCTAAATGAGCCTGATCCATCTTATCATGGTGTTATTTATACTGAGGCATTGGGGGAAGCTGCCTATATTGGTCGGGCACGGGTTGTGCCTTTACGTAATAAAGGTGCAGCAATTTCTCCGATGAATTCATTTTTAATTTTACAAGGGCTAGAAACATTGGGACTTCGTATGGAGCGCCATTGTGAAAATGCGCTTGCGGTTGCCAAATGGCTTGAAAAGCACCCTAAAGTTAGTTGGGTGAATTATGCAGGCCTTAGTGATAGTCCATTTAATAAAGTTGCTAACAAAATCACTAAAGGTCATGCCTCTGGCATTTTAAGTTTTGGCATTAAGGGCGGCAAACAAGCTGGTGCTAATTTTATTGATGCGCTTGAACTTATATTGCGCCTTGTTAATATTGGTGATGCAAAATCGCTTGCTTGCCATCCTGCTTCAACCACCCATCGTCAGTTAAATGAAGATGAGCTTAAAAGCGCTGGAGTTAGTGAAGATTTGGTGCGGATTTCTGTTGGCATTGAGCATAAGGACGATATTATTGCAGATATTTCTCAGGCGCTTGAAAAAGCATAATTGCTGTTTTGGTACAAAAAACCGCACTAAATATTAGTGCGGTTTTTAGCTTTGAGTATAGATAATTTAAGCAGCGGCAACTTTTGATAAGAATTCATCAACGGTTTTTCTTAAACTATCAGCTTGCAATGAAACGCCCTCTGATGCTTCAAGAACTTGCGCCGCACTTGTATTGGTTTCCCCAACAGAAGTGGTAACTATTTGCATAGAGCCAACAACTTGTTTTGTGCCGCTTGCTGCTTGCGCTACTGATTGCGAAATTTCAGCGGTGGCTGCACCCTGCTGTTCTACCGCTGAAGCAATAGAAGCAGTGTAAGAATTAACTTCTGCCATAGTACGAGTTATTTCTTCAATCGCTGAAACCGCATCAGAAGTTGAGTTTTGAATATCAGCAATTTGCGCCGAAATCTCTTCTGTTGCAGTTGCAGTTTGATTGGCAAGGCTTTTAACTTCTGATGCCACAACCGCAAATCCTTTACCAGCTTCCCCCGCTCGTGCTGCTTCAATAGAAGTATTAAGTGCCAATAAGTTGGTTTGCTCGGCAATATCTTGAATAAGAGAAATAACATCGCCAATTTTTTGTGCCGCATCAGCAAGTGCTGTTACTTTTTCATTAGTAGAGTTTGCAGCTTTATTAGCATCATTAACAATCGAATTTGTCTTTGATACCTGGCGTGATATTTCTTCAATCGAAGCCGCTAATTGCTCAGCGGCTGCCGCCACTGCTTGCACATTTTCAGAGGCAGATTGCGATGAATTTGCCGCCTCATTAGCTTGGCCAGAAGTATTATTAGCAATGGTAGTTAATGTGTTAGCGGTTGAGCTCATTTGCACAGCATTGCTTGATACGGCCTCAAGAGCCTCACCGACTTGATCTCTAAATGTGCCTATTAAATTATCAACTTGTTCTTGGCGCTCAGCTCGAATTAATTGCTCGCTTTCGCTTTCGCTTTCAAGACGTTTACGTTCAATGCCGCTTTGTTTGAACACCTCAACCGCACGTGCCATATCACCAAGCTCATCGCCTTTATCAATACCGGGTACATCAAGATTAAATTCACCCTTTGCTAGTTGGCTCATAGTTTTTTGCAAACTACCAATTGGCCCAGTAATTGAGCGAATAATTACGAAAGCAAGAGCAAGTGTTGCAAATAGAATTACAATATTTATCACAATGATAGACCATAAACCGCCTTGAGCATCTTTTGCTTCAATTTCAGCTTCATGCACTAAATCACTTGCAAGGGTCTTTTCAACTTTGGTCAAAGCGTTGATTTTATTAGTAATAGCTTCAAACCAATCTAGCCCAGTAATGCCAATAAGCGTGCCGCCAAATAGTGAAGCTGCTGCTTTGCTACGGTATGAACTTATATTAGTTGCGCTATTATTGCTAAGAAGTTCAGTATATAGGCGCTTTTCTTCTTCACTAGCAAATTGAAGGAAATATTGAATTGAATTATCTGCTTTTGCTCCAAAACTAATAAACTTCTCAAATGTTGCTTGATTAAATGCACCACTACCAAAACCTATAGCACCCTGTGCCCTTTCAAGGCCTGAAGCTTCAATAGAATTTATTATTGCTATATAGGCGATAGAGAGTTGCATTAATTCAGGAGTAGTTGTTTCTCCTGCGGCTTCTTTTATAACTTTTATGAAATCATTGATTATCGAAGTATATAGGTTTGCCATTTCAGGAGTTGTAGCAGTGCGAGAATTAACTCTTTCACGCATAGAATTTAATTGATCAAGTCGAGAAACCGTAGAATTTAACATTGAAGAAAATACTAAAACCTTGCCCTGCGTTTTAAGATTGTCTATTTCTGTTTTTAGCGTAGAAATTGCACTGTCAGTTTGCGGGCGTGAATTGCGCAAACTATCAGCAAAAGCTGTTTGAGATTTTCCTAAATAACCAGCCGAGCGCCCTCTTTCATTTTGCAAACCATGTACAACAGCAGAAACTAGCGGCGCAATAGAAATAGCTTCAATGACTTTATTAGCATCTCTTACATAGTTCAACTCTTTTAGGGCTGCTTGTGTGCCAAGATATAGAACTGCCAATATTGGTATAACGCATAATAGCATTACCCTTCCCTTGACTGAAAGGAGTATATCTAAAAAACCTTTTCTTGTGCTTATATTATTTTCATTTGCTAATTGTTGTTCCATTATAGTTCCTTTCAATATGAATATAATTATTCAAATTTAGTTGGCTCTATGTTGAAACTATTAGCGTTAATCTGTGGTAGAGTTAGCGCTATGCGTAAATACTTATTACGAGCATATCTAATAATATTTAGAGTTTTATGATGTTTCTAATTTCTTAAATTCACCATCTTTTCTAAAGCGCCACATATAGGTAGGCAAAATGGCTTGCATTGTGGTTAGTTTAATTCCCAATGATTTAATATCTCGTTTTTGTTTTATCGCTTGTTCACAAACTACATTATCTGTTTCTAGCTGAGTAATTTGATCCACTGTTACTAAAGGGGAGGGTAATATTTGTAAGAAAAATGCTTTGCTTTTTGCAATCCAACTTGGCACATTTAGCAAATAATTATTGCGTCCTGTTTGTGTTGTAATTTCTTGCATCAACTCACGCATTGATAAGATCTCTGCTCCACCTAGCTCGTAAATTGTGCCGTTTTTTGCTTTGCCTTTTGCCGCAAGGCTAAATGCTGTGGCAACATCGCCAACATAGATGGGCTGAAATAATGTCTTTGCGCCAATTACTGGTAGGATTGGGGAAAGGGCTGAAATTGCGCCAAATAGATTAAAAAACCCGTCACCTTGTCCAAAAATAAGCGATGGACGCATAATAATAGCATTTGGAAAGGCTTTAAGAACTTGTTTTTCGCCCTTTGCTTTTGAGCGAGAGGAAATGCTTTTACTTTCAACATCTGCTCCAAGTGCTGACATGTGAATTAGGTTTTTTACATTGGCGTTTTTTGCCGCTTGTGCAATATTTTTTGCACCCAATTCATGCACCGCTTCAAAAGTCTGCTTGCCTGATTGCGATTTTATCCCAACCAAATTTATAACAATATCAGCGCCTTCAACCGCTCGAGCCACAGAATCATAATTGCGAATATTTGCTTGAATTGGAATTATTTGCCCAACATTTCCAAGCGGCACAACATGTCCTGCTAAATCTGGTCGGCGCACTGCTACTCTTATACGAAAATTTTCTTGAGCTAATTGTTGCACCACTTGCGTGCCAACAAACCCATCACCACCAAAAATTGTAACTAATTTATAATCTTTGCTCATTTTTCTGCTCATTTTCAACGCAAGAATTTCTTTTGCTTTTAACTCGTCTTTTTAACTCTGTCGAGAGCAAAGAAATAATGTTATAGCCTAATCAAATAATTTTGATAGGCTATAAGGTGCGAAGAGCGCCCGGCGCTTATGCACCGCACCTCGTGTAGGCTCTTGCGTAGCAAGAAATAGCCGTGAGCGGAAAATAATTATCGTCCAAAGCGCTTTTCAATATATTCTTTTAGCATTTCCTTAAATTGTTCAGCAATATTATCACCATGTAATGTGATGATTTTTTTGCCCTCAATAAAAACTGGGGCAGAAGGGTGCTCCCCAGTTCCGGGAAGTGAAATACCAATATCGGCGTGCTTGCTCTCACCCGGACCATTAACAATACACCCCATCACCGCAACATTTAGATTTTCAATGCCTTTATATTTATTGCGCCATTTAGGCATAGAGGCAATTAAATATTGCTCAATTTCTTTTGCCAAAACCTGAAAAACACTAGAAGTAGTACGCCCACAACCTGGACATGCCACAACTTGCGGTTCAAACTTTCTAAATCCCATACTTTGCAATAATTCTTTAGCAACTTTTACCTCAAGAGTTCTATCACCATCTGGCTCAGGGGTAAGCGAAATGCGAATAGTATCACCAATGCCCTGTTGTAAAAGAATAGCCATTGCAGCACTTGAAGCAACAATACCTTTTGAGCCCATACCAGCTTCGGTTAATCCTAAATGTAGCGCATAATCTGAGCGTTTTGAAATATCTTGGTAGATTTTAATTAAATCTTGCACGTTTGAGGTTTTGGTAGAAAGAATTATCCTATTTTGCCCCAAGCCGATTTCTTCAGCTCTTTTGGCGCTTAATAAAGCGGATTGAATAATCGCCTCACGCATAATAAAGTTAGAACTATGTTGTTCAGCTTGATTGGTGTTTTCATCCATTAGGCGAGTGAGCAATTCTTGATCAAGCGATCCCCAATTCACCCCGATGCGAATTGCTTTGTCATATTTAATTGCCAATTCAATAAGGGTAGTAAATTGCTTATCACGCTTGGCCTTAAAACCAACATTTCCGGGATTAATGCGATATTTTGCTAATGTTTTAGCGCAATCAGGAAATTTACTTAATAGGCTATGACCAATATAATGAAAATCACCAACTAACGGCACATTAATGCCCATCTTATCAAGTTCATCACGAATATAGGGCACAGATCTTGCTGCATCTTCTCTATCCACAGTAATGCGCACAATTTCAGAACCAGCATTTGCTAATTGCGCCACTTGCTTAACAGTTGCCTCAATATCGGCAGTATCGGTATTGGTCATTGATTGCACAACAATAGGCGCACCACCGCCAACCATCACACCTCCAACATTTACCCCAATAGTTTTTTTTCTCATTTTGGCTCTCATTAGTTTTTAATATTTAATTACTCACTTCAAGCAATAGTTGCAACTTTTTCATAAAACAAATTCTTATCATCTGAGTGTTAGCTAAGCATCTTTCTTTTTTGCCTCCTTGAAAAAATCAATTTTATACCTATATTGATAGTATGATTAGAATAATATCTTTTTTGCGAATTTTTCAGGGGCAGTTAAAAGCTCTTTGGCGTGCTTTTTGGCACAAGAAAACACCGCTATATATTAAAATCTTAATGGTGCTTGTTGTGGCATATTTATTAATGCCGATAGATATTATTCCCGATTTCCTACTATTATTTGGTCTAGTAGATGATATTCTTATCATATCACTAGCCATGAGTTGGATTATGAAACGCCTGCCAGCTGAAATTTTTGGTGAGCCACGAAGCACACGAGCTCAAAGAACTAATGGTAATTATGCAGATGTTGATGATGGCGTAACCATTGATGGTACTTCTAAACGCATGTAGGTTGGCGTATTATTCAAAACTCACCAACAGATCTTTTGCATCAATTTGATCACCAATATTGACCAACACTTCTTTAATCACCCCATCTGTTTTGGCATGAATGGCGGTTTCCATTTTCATTGCTTCAATAGATAAAAGCACATCACCAGCTTCAATCTTTTGCCCATTTTTTACCAATAGAGTTGAGATAACCCCCGGCATTGGTGCACCAATTTCTTTTTCATTGTCAGCTTTTGCTTTAGCACGCACCACAATTTCACTAGATTTTTCTCTATCAGGCACCCAGATTGAGCGGGGTTGCCCGTTAAGTTCAAAAAACACCCTTACCTGACCCTTATCATTAGTTGCTGAATTACCGAGCATTCGAATGACTAGGCTAACGCCTTGTTTAAGATCAGCCATAATTTCTTCGCCCGATTGCAATCCATAAAAATAGTTAGGCGTTGGAAGCACAGATGTTGGGCCATAATTTTGTTGCGCTTTAGCAAAATTGCTAAATACTTTTGGATACATTAAATAAGAAGCCAGCTCGAAATCATTGATTTCCTGTCCTAATTCTTGGCTTATTTCTTCTCGCTTTTTCTCTAAATCAACAGGCTTTAATTGCGCCCCTGGGCGAGCGCTAAGTGGCTTTTTACCTTTAAGAACTTTTTCCTGTAATGCTTTTGGGAAACCATTTGGCGGTTGCCCAAGATCGCCTTTGAAAAAACCAACTACACTATCAGGAAAAGCAATTTCAATATTTGGATCTTCAACATCTTGACGTGTAAGACCTGACGACACCATAAATAGCGCCATATCACCAACTACTTTTGACGAAGGGGTTACTTTAACAATATCGCCAAACATCAGGTTTACATCAGCGTAAGTTTTGGCAACTTCATGCCAACGACTTTCTAAACCCATTGAGCGAGCTTGCTCTTTTAGGTTGGTAAATTGCCCACCCGGCATTTCATGTAAATAAACTTCAGAAGCGCCAAAGCGTAAATCACTTTCAAAGGCTGCATATTGATTGCGCACACCTTCCCAATAAAATGAAATTTCTCTTATAGCTTTGGCATCAAACCCGCCATCCCGTTTCGTGTCTTTTAGTGCGGCTGCGATTGAGCCTAAACAGACTTGCGATGTTGTGCCAGACATTGCGTCCATTGCACAATCAACAATATCAACCCCTGCATCGCACGCCGCCATAATACTGGCTGACGCTGCACCAGACGTATCGTGCATATGCAAATGAAGCGGAATTGAAACCTCTTGCTTAAGGGTTGAAATGAGTTTTTTTGCAGCTTCAGGTTTTAGCAATCCAGCCATATCTTTTATACCAAGAATATGCGCCCCTGCTGCCTCTAATTGCTTAGCTAATTTAACATAATATTTTAGATTATAAGTTGAGCGCTCTTTCTCAAGCATATCGCCCGTATAACAAAGCACACCTTCGCACACTTTACCGCTGTCAATTACTGCATCCATTGAAACCCGCATATTATCAACCCAATTTAGACAATCAAATACTCGAAAAACATCAACGCCGCCCTTTGCGGCTTGCTTGACAAAAAACTCAACCACATTGTCAGAATAGTTAGTATAACCAACGCCGTTTGAGCCACGCAGCAACATTTGCGTTAATATATTTGGTGCGCCATCTCGCACTTTTGCCAAGCGCTCCCAAGGGTCTTCGTTTAAGAAGCGCATAGCAACATCAAAGGTTGCTCCACCCCAACATTCAAGCGAGAATAGATTTGGCATGGCTTTAGAATAAGCGCTAGATATTGCCGCAATATCAAAGGTGCGCATACGAGTGGCAAGCAATGACTGGTGCGCATCACGCATTGTAGTATCAGTAAATAGCACTTGTTTTTGCTCTTTAACCCAATCAGCTAGCCCTTTTGCTCCCTTTTGCTCTAATATCTGGCGAGTACCAGAAAGATTATCCATTGCTGCAAATTCTGGCACTTTTGGTTTGGCTGCACCTTTTTTCGGCTTGGCTCTGCCCTTTACTTCTGGGTGCTCATTTATTGAAACATCCGCCAAGTAAGTTAAGAGCTTTGTTGCTCTGTCTTTTCTCTTTGTAATGTCAAATAACTCGGGGGTATTATCCAAAAAACGAGTTGTATAAGTATTATTGCGAAATTTTTCATGCCCGATAATATTTTCTAAAAATATTAAATTAGTTGCAACGCCTCTTATGCGAAATTCTCGTAAAGCCCTATCCATGCGATTAATCGCTTCAATAGGATCTGGTGCCCAGCAGGTTAGTTTTTCTAATAATGGGTCATAAAAACGAGTAATAACTGCACCAGAATATGCTGTGCCACCATCAAGGCGCACACCAAATCCAGTCGCCCCACGATAGGCAGTTATGCGGCCATAATCGGGAATGAAATTTTGCTCAGGATCTTCCGTTGTTATGCGACATTGTAGCGCATGACCATTTAATTTAATATCTTTTTGCGCAGGTATTCCGCTTTGTTTTGTGCCAATTATTTCGCCGTTCATGACATGGATTTGCGCCTTAACAATATCGATGCCCGTAACTTCTTCTGTTACCGTGTGCTCAACTTGAATGCGTGGGTTTACTTCAATAAAATAAAATTCATCACTATTGGCATCCATTAAAAATTCAACCGTGCCAGCGCATTGATAATTTGCTGCATTGCCTAATCTTAAGGCGGCATCGGTTAGCTCTTTACGGGTTTTCTCATCTAGATATGGCGCAGGTGCACGCTCAACCACTTTTTGATTGCGCCTTTGCACCGAGCAATCACGCTCAAATAAATGCACCAAATTATTATGCTTATCACCAAGTAATTGCACTTCAACATGGCGAGCTTGCTCGATTAATTTTTCAAGATACATTTCATCTTTGCCAAAGGCAGCTTTTGCTTCTCGTTTGCCCTCTGGTACTTCTTGGCGCAAATCTTTTTCGTTCATTATACGGCGCATTCCACGACCGCCGCCGCCCCAAGAGGCTTTTAGCATTAAAGGATAACCAATTTTTGCCGCCATTTTAGCAACTTCGTCCATATCATCTGGCAGTGGATCAGTTGCAGGCACAACAGGAACATTTGATTTTATTGCCATATTGCGAGCCGCAACCTTATTGCCTAAATCACGCATGGTTTTAGCTTTAGGGCCAATAAAGATAATGCCAGCCTCCTCGCAAGCATCAACAAATTCGGGGCTTTCACTTAATAGGCCATAACCGGGGTGAATTGCGTCTGCACCGCTTAATTTTGCAATGCGAATATATTCTTCAATTTGCAAATAGGCCTCAACTGGCCCTAAACCCTCACCAATTAAATATGATTCATCTGCCTTAAAACGATGTAGCGCCAACTTATCTTCATTGGCAAAAACCGCAACAGTTTTTAAGCTCAACTCGTTGGCTGCACGAAAAACACGAATTGCGATTTCACTACGATTAGCAACTAAGATTTTTTTAATTGGCATATCAGACCTCTTTAATAAAATTATCATTATACTGTAGAGCAAATTACAAGCAAAACCGATACCCAAAACTGCTGAAATTAAGTTATTAAACTTAAATTAACTGGTCTTTTAAATAGGCAATATCATAGCCAGCCCTAAGAGCGGCGTTTATTATTTCATCAGCGCTCATTTTTCCCTTTTGCGCTAACGCCCAAAGAATTGTACAGCGAGTTCCTGTTTGACAATATGCTAAAATAGGTTCTTTTGCACTTTTTAGCACTGTTTTTGTCTTAGCAATCATTTTTTCGCCAATTGCATTACGTCCAGCAACTGGAATATAATAGCATTTGATATTTTCTTTATTTGCTACTTCTTCAATTTCATCAAAATCTGGCATTTCTTCAATTTCGCCATCGGGTCTATTAGATATAATACTAGAAAACCCTAATTCTTTTATCTGCTTAATATCAGCAATTTCAATTTGATAAGCAACACTTATTTGATCGTTTAATTTAGCAATTTTCAATTTATAGATCCTATCCATTTTTTCCATATTTCTTTACGCTCACTAACAAACCAGTTAGCAACTTCTTTTGCATCCTTTGTTCCCTCGCTTTGCAAAGCTAATAGCCTATTCATTTCTTTTATTGGCATTGATGCCCGCTGGAAATATGCGGCAATTTGTGGGCTTTGAGTAAATAACTTATCTACTAGTATAATAGAAACAGGCTCGGGGGCAAAACTTGAAGCTTTAAGTTTAGTACACTCAATTTGCGCCAAACATTTTGCGTTTTTGCTATTATATTCACCCATATCAAGTTGCAAAAAATCTAATTGCGCAAGAATTGAATTTGGCTGCCAATAATAAAATAATATAGCTTCCCTTCTTGAAACAGCATCTGCAATTATATTATCTAATTCGAACCTATCGCTAGGCTCTACAATATCAAAATAAGCATTTAAGCCAAGTGCTTTTAACATATTGCGATTAATTACTGAGCATGCCCAGTCCTTTGGACAAGAAATAAACTTTGCTTTTTGTCCATTAATTGAAAATACTTTGAAATAATCTTTTAATACAAGTGCGCTAGTTAAATCTGGATGGTTTTTAGCAATATAATGAGGAATAAACCAGCCCTCAAGTGCTGAGCCAGAAAAGCTAGGAGCAGCTTTTCGCATTATATTATTTTCTAAAGCTAAGTTCCATATTTCTGAAATGCGATTTACCCACATTTCAGGAGCGATTGATGGCTCATAAGCAGTTGCCATAGAAGATGCTGTTGTAACCATGTCTCCAGAAATTATTTTCACATCACAACCATATTGCTCAGTAATAATTTGCGCATGAACATAGGCAAGTATTGCAGCGGATGGCCATTGCATTAGAGCAATAGAAACTGGCTCATTGCCACAAGCTGATGGCAAGTTAGAGAGGCCAGTTGGCACGGTTTCATTATTTTGTGCTAGAGCAATAAAAGGGAATAAAAAAAACATCTTCGCTATGAAAAATAATAAAGTCCTTTTTAATCGCATTTTTCTAATCCAAATTAATTTCACAAATCACTCTAAGTTTGGTTTTGATATTAAATCATATATCAATATTAATAAAGCTGATAAATTCTGGTGACTCTTGGTGCAATTATATGCAAAGATATTTTTAACGAGATAACATCTCGCTAAACCATGTTAATTTTTAGGTGTTCTTAAATGCTAATATGGTTTTAACAATAACAAACTTTTAGAGGGAAATCATGAAGATTTTGAAAAAAACTTTAACTCTTGGCGTAGCCGTTACAGCTCTTCTTGTTGCAGCACCAGCTTTTGCCCAAGATGTAAAATTTGGCTTTTTAGGCGGCTTTACTGGCCCGATTGAAAGCCTTACTCCACCAATTTTTGAGGGAGCAAAACTAGCAGCCGAACATGTAAATGCACAGGGTGGCATTGTTGGCGGCACACTTTCATTTGTATCAGGCGATACAACTTGCGCTGATGCAACAGCTGCGGCTAACGCTGCTGATAAGGCCGTAAATACTGATCAAGTAACAGCGATAATTGGTGCGCTTTGCTCTGGTGCTACTATTTCAGCTGCTAATAATGCTGGCATACCGGGCAATGTTGTAATGATTTCACCAGCTTCAACTTCGCCATCTTTAACAACACTTGAAGATAATGATCTAGTGTTTAGAACTGCACCATCAGACGCTTATCAAGGTGATGTTATGGCTCGCCTATTGCTTTCAAAAGACATAAAAGAAATTGCTATTTCTTATGTAAATAATGATTATGGCAAAGGCTTTGCCGATGCATTAGCCGCTTCTTTTGAGCAAAATGGCGGAACAGTTGCAGCATCTGAAGGACATGAAGAAGGTAAAGCTGATTATCGTGCTGAACTTGGCTCTTTGGCAGCAACTGGTGCGCAAAATCTAGTTATTCTTGCCTATGCTTCTGGTTCTGGCCAAACAGTTCTTCGCCAAGCCGTTGAAAGCGGTGATTTCACAACTTATATTGGTGGTGATGGCATGGTTGGTGATGAAGCTCTAACTGGTATTGATGCAAAGGCAGTTGAGGGCATGATTGCTACAAAACCGGGTTCACCTGAAGTTGCTGGCTCTACTATCTATGCTGATCTTGCAACAGCTGCTGGGCTTGATCCAACATCAATCTTTGCACCACAAGCCTATGATGGGGCATTTATCTTAGCACTAGCTGTTGAGAAAAATGGCTCTGGCGATCGTGCTGGTCTAAGCGCCGCCGTGCGCTCTGTTTCTTCTGCACCAGGTGAAGTTATCTTACCGGGCGAATGGGGAAAAGCAGTTGCTCTTCTTAAAGCTGGCAAAGACATAAACTACGAAGGCGCTTCAGGCTCACATGAGTTTGATGCAGCTGGTGACGTACCAGGAACTATCGTTGAAATGGTAGTTAAGGGCGGAACATTCGTTGAAGTTGGCCCTGCTAAGTAGTTACTAAGTAATTATTTTAGAATAAATTATATAAGCCCGATTGGAAGAAATTCTAATTGGGCTTTTTGTTGAGAATTGTAGCACTTCCCCTCTCCCCTTGCGGGAGAGGGTGGCACGCAAGGCGTGACGGATGAGGGGTTATGGGTAAAACTATGTATAAATACTGTCGTTCTGTCAGGATAAAAACTTGACAAACTATAGGTTTATCAGCATAAACAGCCAACTTTGCGTAAATATTGAATGTTTGCGTTTAGCCTATATGTTAATTGCAGTTTGAGGTTCACGGTTTAATTAAGCCAAAAGACTATATTTATAGCACCATAAAGCGCGAAAATAATTCCACATAAGTGGATAAAGAGAGAAAAAATGTTTGCAGTAATAAAAACTGGTGGCAAGCAATATAAAGTTGCTGAAAACGATATTATTAAAATTGAAAAATTAGAAGCACAGGCAGGACAAGATGTTTTGTTTGACAATGTTTTAATGGTTGGCTCAGGTGCTGATGTAAGCATTGGTGAGCCATTAGTAGATGGCGCAAGTGTTGTTGCCGAATTAATTGAAACCAAAAAACAAAAAACCATTATCATCTTTAAGAAAAAACGTCGTCAAGGTTATCGTCGTCGCAATGGTCATCGTCAGTTGCTAAGCACAGTGCGCATTGTTGAAATTCTTACAGATGGTAAAAAACCAAGCCCTAAAAAGGCAGTGGCTAAAAAAGTGGCGGATAAAAAGCCAGCACAAGCAAAAGCTGCTCCAGCGAAAGCGGCTACAAAAAAAGCAAGCGCTGATTTTATTGATGACATCAAGCTAATTTCTGGTGTTGGCCCAGCCCTTGAGAAAAAATTACATGCAGCAGGTGTTAAATCACTTAAAGATATTGCAGCTTTTAAGAAAGCCGATATTGAGCGTGTTGATGCTGAGTTAAAATTTGGTGGTCGTATTGAGCGTGAAGAATGGATTGAGCAAGCAAAAGAACTTATTGCTGGCAAAGCCCCACGTGCAAAAGTCGATCAAAAAGCGGCTAAAGCAAGCAAAGATAAGAAATAGGAGCATAGGAAATGGCACATAAAAAAGCAGGTGGTTCATCACGCAACGGTCGTGATACAGCAGGCCGCCGTTTAGGAATTAAAAAATTTGGTGGTGAAAGCGTAGTTGCTGGCAATATTATTGTTCGTCAACGTGGCACAAAATGGCATGTAGGCAATAATGTTGGTCTTGGAAGAGATCATACAATTTTTGCGCTTATTGATGGCAATGTTTCTTTTTCAAAACGTGCTGGCAATAAAACCTTTGTTTCGGTAGATCAAAGAAAAGCAGCCGAATAACCAGTTAAAATTATTTCAAGCTGGTGATTAATTCCCTAGCATGAAATCTATCTTGCAAATATTTTAGGGGAACTGGTCAATCAGTTCCCCTTTTATTTTGCAGCTCCCCTTTTATTTTGGAAAAAATTATGAATATTTTTGATTTTTTTGCAAAATTACCAGAGCCAATAATAAGTGAGCGCCTTATCTTAAGGAAATTCAATTCTGAAGATGTGGATATTTTGGCTCATTTGGCGAACAATAAAAAAATAAAAAAATTCCGTGCAAGCCTTCCGCACCCCTATACTAAAGAACATGCGATTGATTTTATAAATAACCTTGCATGTAATAAAAACGAACATGCTTTTGCTATTACTCTAAATGGTGAATTTATTGGTACAATGAGTTTATATGAAAAAAAAGATAAGGTCGAACTTGGTTATTGGTTAGGCGAGCCATTTTGGGGTAATGGTTATGCAACAGAGGCGGTAAAGACTTTAATAAAGACAGCTAAAAATACTAATATTTGCCCTCCCATTCATGCACTTGTCATTACTGCTAATATTGCATCAATAAATGTACTAAAAAAATGCGGCTTTAACATAATAGATGAACGCATAGATGATTGCGGAGTGCATAAAGGGATAATGGTTACTTTTCTTAAATGTAAGTAATTACCCCTACGTTAAATCCTGTTTTTGGCGCATTTCGTAGAGTTTGGTTGTTTTATCTGGAGTGGCATTTATTGAGGTAATAAGCTCACCCTTTTTAATAGCGCTAAGTGCTTTGCCGCCCTCAAGTAGGCCAACTGGAAGGCAAGATTTTTGTTTGGCCTCTTCATATTTCATAGTAAAAGAGCGATAACAAGTTTCTCCTATTGCATCTATTTTTTCTCCAGCCATAATATCACGTTTTGCAATGGCGCAAACTTCTGCAACAGGCTTAGAAAGCGGCACCATATCTGCCTTGCCATGAAGCATGATGCGGGCAACGCTTAATGGCACCTCAAGCGATGTAAGATGGTAGGGGCGAAAGAAACCATAATATGGCCCTGTGCCAATATGTAAATCGTCCATGCGCTCAATAATTCGTGGGTGAGTAGCTTTGGCAATAACAAACACCCCCGGCGCAACCCCCTTGCCAATAGTATAATCCACCACGCCAATATTATTAAGAATACCGCCATCAGCTTTTGGAATAAGCACTTTTGCTAAATCTTCTCGTGATGCGTTTGGACCGTGCATTCCTGCAATATCAGGCACAAGGCCCGTTGCATTAGCTATTGCCGCCATTTCAACAGCGGTTTTTGAGCCGTCAACAAATTCCACTAACAAACGAGGGTTCATATTACGCCTTGCGGCTTCTTCAATATAATCAGCAGGCACTGCGCTATGTTTAAGCGGGTTATTTTTTCCCTTTCCAGCCGCAACAATAGTTAACCCCAAGGCTGAGCAAAATTCAATCAGCTCAAGACAAGAAGAGGGTTCATCGCCTGCTCCAAGCGTATAAATCACGCCCAACTTATCAGCCTGTGCCTTAAGGTATCGTCCAATAGTAATATCGGCTTCAACATTCATCATGACAATATGCTTGTTGTGCTGCATGGCTAAAAGAATGAAATCTGCGGCAACTCCAGGTTTGCCTGTTGCATCAATAATTACATCAATTTGCTCTGTGCTTACCATGAGTTCATTATCGCTAGTAATTGCAATTTTGCCCAATTCAAGCGCATTTGACATTTGCGATCGGGTATTTACTTCTTGCCCCATTTCGCTATTGCCATAAGCAATATTTAGGGCATCAAAAACAGTATGTGGACGGCGGGCGCTAATGGCGGCTATTTCTATTCCGTCCATCAACATAATTTGCGTAACCAAATCTGTTCCCATTTCGCCACAGCCAATTATGCCAATGCGGATTGGGTTTTTTCTTTGCGCTAAATCGGCGGCAATGCCGCTAAGATGAATATTTGTCATTTTTCTGCAATAACATTGCTTTGCCAATAAGAAAACGCCATAAAGCAAATATGTATAATTTTACACTTAAAAGATAAGAAAATGCACTTAAAAGAAGTAATTACTTTTTCAAAAGGCAGGGTTGGTTTTATTCAGTTAAATCGTCCAAAGGCAATAAATGCGCTTAATCTAAATATGATAAATATAATTGATGCGGCTTTAAGCGAGTTTGAAAATGATACTTCAATAGATGCAGTTTTGCTTGAAAGTGCAACTGAACGAGGGTTTTGCGCAGGTGGTGATATACGTATATCACGACAATATGTTTTAGATGGCCAGACACAAGAAATGTATGATTTCTTTAAAAAAGAATATCAACTTGATGGCCATATTGCGAAATATAAAAAGCCAATAGTGGTACTAACTGATGGCATTGTAATGGGTGGCGGGCTTGGTTTGGCAGGACATGCAACCTATCGTTTTGCAACGAACAATACAATTTTTGCAATGCCTGAGGCAGCAATAGGATTTGTCTGTGATTGCGGCATTGATTTTCTATTAGCAAAAATTGAGCGTCATATTTCTTTGGCATTTTTACTCTCAGGACAAGCAATAAGTGCAAATGATGCTTTGGAGCTTAATTTAACGGATTGCGTGATTTCTCAAGAAGGTTTTCCTCAAATTCGTGAGCAGCTCTTAAAAGCAATGAATGAAGAAAATATAGATGCAGCAATTAAAAAAATAATCTTAAAAGAAAATGATTCGTCAAAAACAACATCATTAAGTAAAGAAAAATTCAGTGCTAGGGCAAATTCTTGCAAAGCGGCATTTTTAGAGGGCAATATTACAAAAATAATAGGCTCATTAGAAAAACAGGCAAAGTCTAATCAAACAGCAAAAGAATTTTATGATATTTTGCAAAAACATTGCCCAACATCTCTAAGCGCTATAGTCATCTCACATGATAGGGCAAGAATCCATCAAGATATTGATAAAACACTAGAAATAGACCTCGCTCTTGCCACAATGATGGGTAAACGAGATGATTTTGCTGAAGGGGTGCGAGCTGTGTTGATTGACAAAGATCAAAACCCAAATTGGCAACCAAAGTGCCAAAATGAGGTTGATGAGGGTGCAATTTATGCCCAAATTAATAAATAATAGCGATTTTCTACAGTTTTTTGCATCTAAGTAGAACTTATTAGTAATTCTTAAACCACTAGGTGAAAGAATCCCTTAACCATAGGCATGAAGCCTGTGCCATTAAGGGTAAAGCAAAATGGCTAACACACAAATAGTGCAAAATGAAATATTAACCTTGCCACCGGTTGTGGATTTGGACGCATTAGATTCAATATCGGAGCAACTAATTGAGCAACTTGAGTGTGGCTCAGTAAATATTGATGCAAGTTCGGTTGATCGTGTAGCGACCAATGCTCTTTTGATGTTGATAAGCGCAGCAAATAGCGCCGAACAGGCCAATATTACCCTCACAATTTCAAACCCAAGCGAGCCTATGCTTGGGGCAATAGAGCGATTGGGGCTTAGCGAAAATTTTGCCCCGCTTATAAAAGGATAAAGTAAATAATGCGTATTCTAACAGTTGATGATTCTAAAACAATGTTGGCCATGTTGCAGCACACACTTTCTGATGCTGGCTTTGATGTTTTGCAAGCAGAAGACGGCCAGCAAGGGCTTGATGTACTTGCCCAAGAAGAAGTTGATATAGTCATTACCGATATTAATATGCCTGTTATGGATGGGATTGAGTTCATTAAAAATGTCCGCTCATCTGGCAAATTTCAATCCTTACCAATTCTTATTCTTACAACTGAAAGTTCACGTGAAAAACGTGATCAAGGTCGTGCGGCTGGTGGAACTGGCTGGATAGTTAAGCCATTTGATCCTGAAAAATTAATTTCGGTGATTAATCGAGTAGTTCACTAATATTAGTTGAGTATAATTTTAACCTGATTTTGGAAGATCCGAATGAGTGATTTAGACGAATTTAAAGCTACCTATTTTGATGAATGTTCTGAGCTATTAATAGATCTTGAGGAGCAATTTATCGCCATTCAAGATGGTGATAAAAGCTCGGATCGTATGAACGCAATATTTCGTGCTATTCATTCAATAAAGGGTGGTGCGGGAGCATTTGGCTTCACTTCACTTGTTGGTTTTGCGCATGAATTTGAAACTTTGCTCGATTTTGTGCGTAATGACAAAATTGATTTTACTAATGAAGTGATTAAACTTTGTATTCGCTCAAATGATTTAGTTGCTGATTTTGTTGAAGCGGCAAGAAATGGCGAGGAGCTTGATCCTGAATACGGGGCGACAGAAAAAGCAAAATTTGTTGCTCTTTGTAAAGCAAGTTCTGGTGATAGTGGTGATGAAAGCGGCGAGCCTATGGAGGAGTTCGATATTGAGTTTACTCCTGTACTTGTTGAGATGGAAGCGCCAACAGAAAAAGTAACAGAAGGCTGGTTGGTTGAATTTATTCCCTTTAGAGAACTTTATACTAGCGCAAATGATCCGCTATTATTATTGCGTGAATTAGCAGAGCTGGGGGACGTTGAAGTAAAAGCAATATTAAAAGATATCCCATTATTAACCGATTTTGAGCCATTTTCTGTCTATTGTACGTGGGAAATAACTATCAAGGACAAGGATATTGAAGAGGAAAGCATTCGTGAGATATTTGAATTTGTTGATGGCGATTGCGAGTTAAAAATTACTAAGTTTGAAATGCCAGTAGATGAGCAAGCATTTAAGGAGGACGCAAAAAGCGAAGATCTGGAAGAAGATGAAGATATGCCAAGTTTTGCAGATCTAGCAGCTGAAATTGCGCCAAAACCAGAACCAGAAAAACTTAAGCCTAAAGTTGCGGATAATGCTGCAGATGGCGCAAAAGCTGCACCAAAAGCACCCCCCGTTGGTATGCAATCAATTCGTGTTGATCTTGATAAGGTTGATCGAGTGGTAAATATGGTTGGCGAATTAGTTATTACCCAATCAATGTTAACCCAACAAATGGACGATAATCTACGTCATCGTTATCAAGAATTAGTTCGTGGACTTGAAGTTTTGGCAACTACCACTAGAGGTTTGCAAGATAGTGTGATGGCAATTCGTGCCCAACCTGTAAAATCTGTGTTTTCACGTATGCCACGTTTGGTGCGTGAACTTGCTTCAAAAACTGGTAAAAAAATCAAACTCGAAATGGTTGGTGAAAATACCGAAATTGATAAAACGGTTATTGAGCAACTTTCAGACCCTCTAACGCACATGATTAGAAACTCTGCTGATCACGGCATTGAATCAGTTGAAAAACGTGTTGAAAGTGGCAAGGAAGAAACAGGCACTATTCGACTTTCTGCTGAACAAGCTGGCGGCTCGATTTTAATAATAATTGAAGATGATGGCGCTGGCATTAATCGTGAACGAGTATTGCAATTAGCACGTGAAAAAGGCGTGGTTGGTGAAGAACAACAACTTAGCGATGATCAAATAGATAATTTAATTTTTGCACCCGGTTTTTCAACCGTTGAAGAAGTTTCTGATCTTTCGGGGCGTGGTGTTGGTATGGACGTTGTTCTTTCAAACATCAATAAAATTGGTGGTTCGGTAATTGTGAAATCTGTTCCCGGTAGAGGCACACGTATGACATTAAGATTGCCGCTAACCTTAGCGGTGCTTGATGTGATGTTGGTTAGAGTTGCTGGCTGCCCCTATGTTATTCCGCTTTCGTCAATCGTTGAAACCATGCAATGCGCACGAGTTGAATTTGGACGATTACCAACTGGCGCACGTGTATTGAAGGTGCGAGGGGAATATGTGCAATCAATGGATCTAGCATCTCATTTTGAAATGACAACCGATGTGGATGAAAAAGATCGTTTTGTTGTTCTGTGCGAAGCTGAGGGGACTAACAAATTAGCCTTAATTGTTGATGCAATAATTGGGCAGCAGCAAGTTGTTATTAAAAGTTTAGAAGAAAATTTTGAAAGAATTGAAGGAATTGCAGGCGGCACAATTCTTGGTGATGGATCGGTCGGTCTAATTGTAGATGTTCAGGGTCTAAAAAATTCAATATCTAATCAGCGAACTGTTGCTGCATAAAATTAAAGGAAAATATAATGGAAGCTCTTAATATTAAAGACGATTATGAAAATGGTGAAATATCAGCAGAAAACTCTTTGCAGCTAATAGCTTTTTCTCTTGGTGATCAAACCTATTCAGTTGAAATTACTACGGTTCGTGAAATTCGTGCTTGGAATGGGGCAACTCCCCTACCAAATACTCGTGAATTTGTGCGTGGCGTAATAAACTTACGTGGAACTATTGTGCCAATTTTTGATCTTCGTGCTCGCTTTGGTGATGGACAAACATCTCCTACAAAAACTCATGTGGTTGTTGTTATGTCGGTTGGTGAAAAATGGGTTGGCATTTTGGTTGATGCGGTTAGCGATATTCTAACCATTAATAAAAACGATATTCACCCAGTTCCCGAAGGCAATTCATCAGGGGATAGCGAATTATTACGTGGCATTATCACTCATAATGACCAAATGGTTGGCATGATTGATTTACATGCGGTAATTGATGGCGCTAAAATAGAAGAATAGATATCTTAAACTATGAGATAAAATAAAAGCGCTGAATTTTCAGCGCTTTTTTATTGGCTTAGCTAAAATAAATCTACTTCACCATGCTCAATACGTGCTGATATACCAGATAGTTTAGGATTTGCTAATTCATCAAGTGTCATGTGCGACCAAATCTCATCAAATTGCTTATTATTGATTGAACCATCTTTCTCGACCATTTTGCGAATAGCTTTTGCCATATTGTCACAGCGCTGCTCGATTCTATCTTGACCTTGAAGGGCATGGATAATCTCATTAACAGCCTGTTTATTGGCTTCTTTACTTGATATATTACTCTCTTGTAAAATATCTAGCGCTTTAATAATTCCGTTCACCAACTCTTTGGTCTGGCGAGTGGTTTCATCAAGTTCTCTAGCTAGTCTTTTTAATGGCATATCACAGTGTCCAAATTTTTATAATTAAACTAGCTGAATAATACAGTGAGAATTCCTAAACATATATTGCTAAACTGAATTAATTTTTAATTGTTTTAAGTATAGTTAGCAATTCGCTAACAAAATATGGTTTAGATTGTAATCTATATTTGGTTCTGATTATTAGGGTAATAATAAATGGCAAGAAGAGAAGCGCTTCCTAACGGGTTTGATAGAGGTGTAGTCACAACGGTTCATCAGGGCGATTGCCATGTATCGAATGAAAGCGACGTTACGTTTTCTACAGTGCTTGGCTCATGTATTAGTGCATGTGTTCGTGATAAGGTTTCAAATGTTGGCGGCATGAACCATTTTCTTTTGGCTGAGCAATCAGGATCTGCTAAAAATCGCTTTGGCGCTTCCGCTCGTTATGGCGCTTATGCAATGGAAGAATTGATAAATATGGTGCTAAAACAAGGTACTGGCTTAAAGAAAAATCTAGAAATAAAAGTTTTTGGTGGCGGAAAAATTAACGCCTCGCTAGCTGATGTTGGCGCTGCAAATATCGACTTTGTGCATAGATTTCTTAGCGATGAGGGATATAGAATTACTAGTGAAGATATGGGCGGAACATTTGCTCGTAGGGTTCTTTATAATCCAACTAGCGGTCGAGTTCGAATTAAACGACTTGATAGTGAAGCTGGGCAAAATATTGTTCGTGAAGAATTCAAGATTGCAAGTTCTCAAAAAGTTGCTAAACCAGCAGATGATGATATTGAATTGTTCTAGTTGGTAATTACAAGTTAGCTAAAAGCTCAAGTTTTTCACAATTTATTATCAAATTATTGATTTGAATTCACTCTAGTCATATTTGGTTAACCATTATTCATATAAGTTAACGAAGTGCTAATTTGCGCAAAATGTCAAATTTAGGATTTTGTGGACTTAAATATATAATGCAAACAAGATTTACTTTTTCGATAATTGTTAGTTTAGCTTTTGCAACTGTTTTGGCATTAGCTCTAATCATTATTGCAGTTTTTGGGCTGACAATGTTTAGCCTTGCAATGGTTGGGCTAACTTGGTTGCTTTTAAGCGCCATTATTATCTTTCTTGCAAAAGGTTCACAACAAAAAGAAAAAACTCAATTTTCTAAGTTGGCACAATTAGTTGGCTATAAAAACACGCCTCCAAGAAGAAATTTTACCTTTATAAAAGAAATTATTGCACATCAATATGCAGAATTATCAAAAACAAAATCATATCAAAAGGCATTTATTCTATTAAAAATTCCAGCTCTTTTGATAGATGAAAATAGAGAGATAATGGCAGCTAGCGAGGGGTTTTTAGATCTAAGCCCATCGGTTACAAAAGATATGCCGCTGGCAATTTTATTTGGCGGTAATTTCACCCTCCCAAAAGATAAAGAAACTATATCAATGCGTGTTACTCTTGATGGGCGACCTTATGATTGCATAATCACAAAAATAAATGAGACACAATTTGTAATTAGTTTCAAAAAATCTGGACTTATTGTTGGTAAAGGGCAATTAGCAAAATTTACTAATGCGATTGCTAATGGTAATGTTGGTTTTAGGTTTTTACCAAATGATGTAGTTTTGTTCCCAGCTCTTGAAGAGTTAAATATTGGGTTAGATATTCTTGAGAGATCAACAAAAGCAATCGATGAGATTGTGCAAGGTAATGTTAGCTCAATTAGCCTTCCAAATGCAGGTCTAAATTCTCAAGTTAATAATGTGCATGAGGCTATCTCAAACCTACAAGAGCAAAAATATAGTGAGCAAAATCAACGCATTAAGCTTGAAGATAAATTAAATAAAATAGCCAATATGCTAGATGCCTATAAAGAAACATTAGGAAATATCAACCAAGTTGCAAAAAATAGCCAACATGCGCTTTTGGGCACAAATTCTATTGTTAATAATATAAAAACAAGCGCTAATAAAACTAATAATATTAGCAAGCAGGCCAATGATTTGATCAAGCAAGCAGGCCAGACAACAAAACAAGCAAATCTATCTATTAAAAATGTTAGCGAGTTAACAGGCGAAATTGATAATATGATGATAGCTATTGAAGATATTTCATTTAGAACTAATTTATTGGCGCTAAATGCTGCGGTGGAGGCCGCCCGTGCTGGAGAAAAGGGTGCAGGATTTGCAATAGTTGCCGAAGAAGTGCGCACTTTAGCAAAAACCAGCGCAAAATCTGCAAAAGAAATAAGAATGTTGGCAAGCAAAGGCCATAGCGAAAGCCAGCAAAGCTCGCAACATAATGATGATTTAGAAAAAATAATTATAAATTTAGAAGAACATTTACAAAATCTAAGTAATGAAACGTATATAATAGCAGATAATGTTGAAAAAGGTCATGATGAGTTAGAGAATTTTGAAGGCGAGATTGAGAAAATTGTGAAAATTTCACAAAATTAAAATATTCTCCTAAATTATTCTTTTTAAAAAATAACTATATTGCCTGCATTTTAACATCAAACATTAGTTGGAGTTTTGTTATATTATGGAAAATAAAGATATTGAATTGAGCGAAAAAGAATTCTCTATGGTAAAAGAGAGAATTTTTGAAGTTGCAGGCATTTCATTAAGTGATGCTAAGCGCACTTTGGTTATTTCTCGCCTAAGCAAAGTAATAAAAAAACTATCTCTAAATAGTTTCTTGGATTATCTAGATTTTCTTAAAGGTTCAAAAGCCAGCAAAAAAGACGCACAAGATTTTGTAAATGCTTTAACTACTAATCTTACCAGATTTTATCGTGAAGATCATCATTTTGATCATTTAGAAAATTATATAAAGCAAATCATTGCCACAAAACCACGCACCAGCAATAATGGAAAACCACGTCTTAGGATTTGGTCGGCTGGTTGTTCATCAGGGCAAGAGCCATATACTATTGCTATGTGCCTATATAATAAATTCCCAGAATTAAAACGTTGGGACTTTAAGATATTAGCTAGTGATATTGACACCGAAGTGCTAAAAAAAGCAGCGGGCGGAATTTATCCTGAAACAGAATTAGCTGGCCTAAGCGCAAATCGTGCAAAAATGTTTGAACGTCCAGGAAATGGCACAATAGTAATACCAAAATATATACGTGAGACGGTGATTTTTAAACCATTAAACCTGTTTCACAAGTGGCCAATAAAAGGCCCATTTGATGCTATTTTTTGCAGGAACGTAGCAATTTATTTTGACAAGCCAATACAAAACCAACTTTTTTCTCAACTAAGCGAAGTATTAGCGCCAGATGCCTTCATGTATATTGGCCATTCTGAAAATGTTGGCCGCAATAACCCACAATTCTCATTATCTGGAAAGACCCTATATCAATATCATGCGCCGCAAAATTCAAGAGCAGTGGCATGAGCGTAAAAGTTTTAGTGGTCGATGATAGTGCGCTTATTCGCTCCGTTTTAACAAAGGTGCTAAATAATGATGCGGGTATTAAAGTTGTGGGTTCTGCAATAGATCCGATAGATGCCCGTAAAAAAATCAAAGAATTAAATCCCGATGTTTTAACATTAGATATTGAAATGCCCAATATGAACGGGCTTGAGTTTTTAGATAAATTAATGCGCCTGCGCCCCATGCCGGTTGTGATGGTTTCAACATTAACGCAAAAGGGGGCAGAAGAAACGCTTTTAGCTCTTGAATTGGGAGCAGTGGATTTTGTTGCAAAACCAAATGCCAATCTAACCACAGGCCTTGATGAATTTGGGGCAGAGGTTTGTCAAAAGGTTCATGCAGCTGCAAAAAGCTCTGCCCGCTCTCGTGGTATGCGAGCAAAAGTCCCGCAAATTGCAATAACTAGCGCTAGCGCACCTCAAGGATCGCTAATAGCCATTGGTGCTTCAACTGGTGGTGTTGAAGCAATAAGGGCAGTGTTAATAAAAATGCCAAAAGATTGCCCGCCAATTGTTATCACTCAACATATGCCCGTTGGCTTTACTGAGCGATTTGCCACTCGTCTAAATGATTTATGTGACATTGAAGTTTGCGAAGCGCAAGATCGCATGGTGCTTGAAGTGGGTCATGCCTATATTGCTAAAGGTGGGGTACATTTACGAGTTGAAAAAAGCTCAGGCCAATTAAAATGCCGCCTTGAGGATAGCGATGAAGTTTCGGGGCACAAGCCAAGTGTTGATGTTTTATTTAAATCGGTTGCTAAAAATGTAAGCAACAAAGCTATTGGCGTTATTCTAACTGGCATGGGTCGTGATGGTGCAATAGGCCTTAAGGAAATGCAGCAAGCAGGTGCATTTACCATTGGTCAATCTGAAATATCTTCCCTTGTTTATGGCATGCCAAAAGTTGCTTTTGAAGAGGGGGCTGTTAGTGAGCAAGCAGATATAGATAATGTTGCTTCTCGCATTGCAATGGCGACAACAAAATTAAAATAATAAATTTTTATAAGTTTGACAAAAAAGTAACTTTTTCAATCTAAGTATTAATCCTGCTAAGTATTAATCCTGAAATTATAAGTAATGAGCCTTAAGCCCATAAACAGAATAGAGTAGAGTAGAGTAGAGTAAAATGCCAAAAGCTAGTGCAATTAGTGTGTTAATAGTAGATGACCAGCAATCAATGCGTGGTATCTGTAAATATATCCTCAATCAACTTGGGTTCAACCAAATCACCGAAGCGAAAAGCGGACGTGATGCGCTTGGAAAGTTAGAAAAAACTAGAGTTGATCTAATTATTTCTGATTGGAATATGGACGATATTGACGGGCTTACTTTGCTTAAAGTATTGCGCAAACACCCCAAAACCGCAAAAATGCCGTTTATTATGGCAACTGGCCGTTCAGATAAAGAACAAGTGCAAGAAGCAATTTCTTGTGGTGTAAATAATTATATTATCAAACCATTTGATGCAGGTTCAATGAAGAAAAAAATTGAAGCAGTTATTGGCGTTCTAAGCTAATTCAATTATTAAAGAAATTATTTATCACCTCAAATTTTTACTAATTAGCGGTACATTATTTTTAATCTCTAATTTTAATAATCTTACAAACCTTATCTAACCCAAAATACCACTTTCTTTTATGCCGTCAAAAATAAATTGAACGGCTAATGCGGCGGGCAAAGAAATGTTGCTCTATGCTGTTGACATTCTCACATGCTTACTGGTCTAATTTAAATAGTTTTTACTAGATAATACATTATTGGCCATTAATTATTCTATTAGGAGAAGAAAAATGGAATTAAGTTGGATAATATTGGGGCTAATTGTAATTGGCGCTATCTATGCAATTATTATTTATAATAATTTTATCAAAAACCGCCAATTAGTTGAAGAAGGCTGGTCAGGAATTGATGTGCAGCTTAAACGTAGAGCAAATCTTATTCCTAATATGCTTGAAACCGTTAAGGGCTATATGGGGCATGAAAAGGGAGTGCTTGAGGCAGTAACAAATGCCCGTGCCGCTGTGCAAGGCGCAGGGAACACTGGCCCAGCTGAGCGCTCAAAACTTGAAGGATTGCTTTCTGGTGCTTTAGGAAAATTAATAGCTGTTGCAGAAAATTATCCTGACCTTAAAGCCAATACTACTTTTTTGGAATTTCAAGGTTCTTTGCAAATGGTAGAAGATGAAATTCAACTCTCACGCCGCTATTATAACGGCTCGGTGCGCAACTTAAACGTATTAGTGGAATCCTTTCCATCAAACCTTATTGCAAATGCTTTTAAGTTTATTAAGGCTGAATATTTTGAACTTGAAAATGAAGCTGAGCGAGCAGTGCCAGATGTTTCCTTTAATTAGCAGCTTGCAAATAACTAAGGTCTTGCAAATAACTAAGGTCTTGCAAAGGTTTATATTTAGCAAAATATTGCTACTCATTAGCTTGTTATTTTTTATACTCCCGCTCCATGCTCAAGAAGTAATAAATTCATATTCAACAGATATCGTTGTAAATATTGATGGCTCGGTTGAAATAGTTGAATATATTGATGTGCGTGCTGAGGGGGATAAAATCAAGCGTGGGATATATCGAGATATTGCTACCACTATGAAAAATGATGACGGCTCAGATTTTCGATCAGAACTTGAAATTATTTCTATTAAAAAAAATGGGCAAGACGAGCCATTTTCTACTAAAAAAATTACCAATGGAAAACGCATTTATATTGGTGAGGCCTCAGTTTTTTTAGAGCCCGGTAATTATCACTATATGATTAAATATTCCATGTCACGCCAAGTTAGATTTTTTGAAACCCATGACGAGTTATTTTTCAATGTTATAGGTCATTTTTGGGATTTCCCAATCAAACAAGCCATTGCTCGCATTAGGCTTCCCGATGGAGCAATTATTTCGGATTTGGTTGGCTATACGGGCGCAACTGGTTCAACTGAACAGGCGCTAACAATCACTAAAACCAGCAATAATAGTGCCGTTTTTCAGGCAACTCGCCCTCTAAATTCTTATGAAGGCATGAGTGTGGCGGTTAAATTTCAAAAAGGCATAATTGCTGAGCCTGCTGGAATTGAAGAAACAGCGCTTTATCTTTCAGATAGGCGAAATATTATAATTCCCATCAGCGGAGCTTTTTTGATGCTGTTTTATTATCTATTTGCATGGAATAAAATCGGACGAGACCCTAAAAAAGGAACTATTATTCCGCTTTTTTATCCACCCAAAGGATTTTCTCCAGCGCTTATTCACTATATTTGGAAAATGGGCTGGAAGAAAAATGGTTGGACAGCCTATAGCGCTGCTTTGCTTAATCTTGCCATCAAGGGTCTAATAACAATAGATAAAAAGAAGGGCTCAACAAGAATTGATCTAACTAACGAGCCAGCAATATCTTTGCCACCGGGTGAGCAAATTATTTATGATTATATTCAATCAAAGGGCACGGTATTTTTTAATAAGGCACATGGAGTAAAATTAAATAAGACCAGAGAAGAATTTGTCAAAATAATTGGCACCGAAAACCGCCATGCTTTTTTCAAAAATAATGCTTCTTATGTTATTATAGGGTTTGTTCTTTCTGCTATTAGCTTAATTATGATGATAGTTTTTGGATTATTGAGCCCTGTTTATGCTGTGTTCGCAATGGTCATTGGAATTGCTATCGCTTTGATAATTGCTGCATTTAGCAATGTTTGGCTTAAGAGTGGATTTGCAAAAATATTTATTTTTGTTTGGCTATTTATAATGGCATTTAATGTGTCTGGCACATTACTATCTTTTGCTCAGATAAATTCAAACATTAGTTCAATAATCGCAACAACTAGCATAGTCGCTCTTAACGTGTTATTTGCATTTCTTATGCGCGCTCCCACTGTGCATGGACGAAAAACCATGGATCAAATTGATGGCTTTCGCATGTATCTTGAGACAGCTGAAAAACAGCGCCTTAATATGATTGATGAGCCAGAAATGAGCGTTAAAAGATTTGAAAAAATATTGCCATTTGCCGTGGCTTTAGGCGTTGAAAAACCATGGTCGCAACATTTTGAAAGCGAATTAGCACGAAACGCAGTTTCTGATGCTAGTAGTGGGTATAATCCTACTTGGCTAAGCGGCACTTCTTATTCTGCCTCAAGCCTAAGTAAATCTATGTCAAAACTAGCAACAGGCATGAGCGCCTCAATGATTGCGGCGCAACCTTCAAGCTCTTCTTCATCTGGGTTTTCTGGTGGTGGTGGAGGCGGTGGGGGCGGCGGCGGTGGCGGTGGCGGCTGGTAGTTAAGCACGATGATATGCCTGACATAGGCGACAGCTATTCCCGCTCCCTCCAGCGTCATTCCGTGCTTGACACGGAATCCAATAGTCCGCTGTCCAGCGGGCAAAAGGCCATACTTGCGCCAAAGACTCTATTGCGCCAAAGACTTGGCTTAACTGCATTCCTGCTTTCGCAGGAATGACGAGGGAGGCTGGAATGACAGCGCTCAGGGTAGGATAAAACTATCAACCTATTTCAGGACATAACAGTTTTCTTTTACTTAAAACCTTAAACTTAATAGACTTTTTGATTAGCACTTGTTAGTCAGTGATTTAATGATTGTAACAATGAAAAGATTAGTAATGTCTGAATTCTTACTTGAACTTTTTAGTGAAGAAATACCTGCTCGTTTTCAGCGCAAAGCTGCCAGTGATCTAAAAAAATTAGTTACTAATGCACTAGTAGATGCAGGCCTAACTTACGAAAGCGCTAAAAGTTTTGTAACGCCTCGCCGCTTGGCTTTAGTTATTACTGGTTTGCCAAAATCTTCACCCAATACAAGGAGTGAGAAAAAGGGCCCAAAAATTGATGCACCAGAACAGGCCATTGCAGGGTTTTTGCGTGGTGCTGGTCTTAACTCAATTAATGAAGCGACAATTCAAAGTGATGCTAAAAAGGGTGAGTTTTATGTTGCTGTAATTGAGAAAAAAGGGCTTAGCACCGTAAAAATCCTAAGCGAAATTATGCCCAAAATCATCAAAAATTTCCCATGGGCAAAATCCATGCGCTGGGGAAATGGCAAGCTAAATTGGGTGCGTCCTTTGCGCTCCATTGTTGCGATTTTTAGCAATGAAATTGATGAAAGCGAAATAATAGAATTTGAAATTGATGGCATAAAATCAGGTGATGAAACTTATGGTCATCGTTTTTTAAGCCCTAAGCCAATTAAAATAAAACGCTTTGATGATTATGCGCAATCTTTGCAAAAAGCATTTGTAATTCTTGATATTGATCGACGTATGCAAACCATTGAGCAAGACGCAACTCAGCTTAGCTTTGCTAAGGGGCTAAAATTAATTTCTGATAAAAGATTATTAGAAGAAGTTGCAGGATTGGTTGAATGGCCAGTACCAATGATGGGCAGTTTTGAGAAAGATTTTTTAAGCCTGCCAAAAGAAGTAATTATCACAACGATTAAAGCTAATCAGAAATGTTTTTGCCTGACAGATGAAGGGGGCAAATTAACAAATAAATTTATATTGGTTTCAAATATGATTGCCGATGATGGAGGAAAGACCATTATTGCTGGCAATGAAAGTGTCATAGTTGCAAGACTTAAGGATGCATTATTTTTCTATGAAAACGATCTTAAAGCCCCACTTGCAGACAGATTACCAAAACTAAAATCTATGATATTTCATGCCAAACTTGGCTCGCAATTTGAGCGGGTTGAGCGCATAATTTCTTTGGCAAAAAACATAGCGCCGCAAATTGGTGCTGATATAGATTTAACTGCTCGTGCTGCAAATCTTGCAAAAGCGGATCTTGTTTCAGAAATGGTCAATGAATTTGCATCACTGCAAGGTCTAATGGGTCGTTATTATGCGCTTGAGCAAGGTGAAGATAAGCGTGTGGCCAATGCTATTCAAAATCATTATAAGCCAGTTGGTGCGAGCGATGAAGTGCCCACTGAGCTGATTTCTATTGCCGTTGCTTTGGCTGATAAATTAGATTTGCTAAATAGTTTTTGGTCAATTAATGAAAAACCAACAGGCTCAAGAGATCCGTTTGCACTTCGCCGTGCAGCACTTGGAATAATTAGGATTTTGGTTGAAAATAAAATTGAATTCAAACTTGATGTTGAGCCAGATCTGTTAAGTTTTTTCCATGACAGGCTCAAAGTAATGTTGCGTGATAATGGCGCAAGGCATGATTTGGTTGATGCGGTAATCACTCCTTTAAGCAATAATATTTTTGAAATTACTTTACGAGTTAATGCGCTTTCAAGCCTGTTAGAAAAACCAGATGGCATAGGTCTTTTGGCTGGCTATCGTCGTGCGTTCAATATTTTATTGGCAGAAGAAAAGAAAGAGGATAGCAGTTTTTCTGGTGAGGTAGATTTAAGACTTTTATCTCTTGAGCAAGAGGTTGCATTAAAAAATGCTATTGACGAGGTTTCCGATAAAGTACAAGCACATATTCAAAGTGATGATTTTTCAGCCGCCATTCAATCTTTAGCTAGTTTACAAAAACCAGTGGATAGTTTTTTTGAGCATGTTTTGGTCAATGATGAGGATAAGATTATACGAAAAAACCGTCTTAATCTTTTGGCTTATTTAAGAAATGTAATGCACTTGGTTGCTAATTTTTCAAAAATTGAAGGTTAGAGCAATCTATGCCAACTCCTTTATTGACCCTTAAAAATATTGAACTTAGCTTTGGTGGTGATGCACTACTTGAGGGGGCTGACCTTTATGTAAATAAAGGGGATAAAATAGCACTTGTCGGACGCAATGGCTCTGGTAAATCAACCCTTCTAAAAATAATTTCTGGCCTAGTTGAGCCAGATAAGGGCAAGCGGTTTATGCAGCCTAGCACCACAATATGCTATTTGGAGCAAGAGCCAGACCTTAGCAAATATGAAACCCTGCTTGATTATGTGAAATCAGGACTAAGCCCATTAGATGATGAACATTATGCGCAATATTTATTAAATCAGTTTGGTTTAAGTGATGATAGAAGCACCAAAAACCTCTCTGGCGGTGAAATAAAGAGAGCAGCTTTAGCAAAGGTTTTAGCGCCAAATCCTGATATATTATTATTAGATGAGCCAACAAACCATCTTGATTTACCAGCCATTACTTGGCTGCAGGAAGAACTTAAAAATCTCAAAGCAGCGCTGGTGATTATTAGTCATGATAGAAGGTTTTTGTCTGATCTTTCTTCAAGCACTTTATGGGTTGATAGAGGTAAAACACATCAATTAAATTTTGGGTTTGATAGGTTTGAGGTTTGGCGTGAAAAGTTTTTTGAGGAAGAGGAAATAGAGCGTCATAAATTAAAACGTAAAATTGTGCGTGAAGAACATTGGGTTCGTTATGGGGTTACGGCAAGGCGAAAGCGCAATGTTAGACGCATGGGTGAATTAACGGCATTAAGAGAAGAAAAGAAAAATCAACGTGCGCAAATTGGTAAAGTTGCATTAAATGCAGCAACGGCAAAGGTCTCTGGCAATATAATTATCGAGGCCAAAAATATTTCTAAATCATTTGGCGATGTTCCTATAATAAATGATTTTTCAACTCGCATTATGCGTGGCGATAGAGTTGGCATAATTGGCCCTAATGGTGCTGGTAAAACTACACTTGTTAAATTACTTATTGGCGAACTTGAACCCGATGGTGGTGAAGTAAAACTTGGATCGAACATTGAATTAGGCTTGCTTGATCAAACACGATCAACCCTATCTCCTAAAACTAGTTTAAAAGATGCTCTTAGCGGTGGCGGCACTGATATTATTGAAATAAACGGCACTTCTCGACATATTATTTCTTATATGAAGGACTTTCTATTTAGCCCTGAGCAAGCAGGCACACCGCTTGAAAAACTATCAGGGGGCGAAAGAGCCAGAGTAAGTTTGGCAAAGACGCTCTCCCTGCCCTCAAACCTATTGGTGCTTGATGAGCCAACCAATGATTTAGATTTAGAGACGCTTGATTTATTGCAAGAAATGATTGCGGATTATTCTGGCACGGCAATTATTGTTAGTCATGATCGTGATTTTTTGGATAGGGTTGCAACTTCTATTATTGCTTATGAAGATAATGGCGATTTTGCTAACGCTTCTACTGCCAACAGCACTTGGACAAAATATATTGGTGGTTATTCTGATTATGAGAGGCAAGTGAAAAACAAGCCCTCTTCTCAATCACAAGAAAAAACTCCAAGAGAAAAAACCAAGCAACAAAAAAGCTCAATATCAAATAAAAAAAAGAAACTGTCTTTTAAGCAGCAGCATGCGCTAAAAACCTTGCCCAAAATGATTGATGATTTAACAAAGAACATTGCAAAAATTGAAGAAAAATTGGCGCAAAGTGATTTTTATTCAACAGACAGAGAAGGCTTTGAGAGATTAAGCAAAGAATTAATAGCGCATCAAGAGAAACTTATTGAGCATGAAAATAACTGGCTTGAAATCGAAATGGAGCGTGAGGAATTAGAGGATTAATTCTTAAACAGGCCTTTTAATTTGGCAAAAAACCCAGACGAAGTCGGGCTGTTATTTTCTTTTGATATTTTTTGAAATTCTTCTAATAATTCACGTTGACGTTTAGAAAGGTTTTGCGGAATTTCAACGTCCATTTGCACATATAAGTCGCCAAATTTCGTAGTTCTTAAAATTGGCATACCTTTGCCCTTTAAGCGCACTCTTTGCCCCGGTTGCATTCCTTTATCCACTTTTACCTTTGCCCTTTTGCCATCAAGAGTTGGCACTTCAAAATCACCACCAAGCGCTGCAACAGACATGGTAATTGGCACACGTGCATAAATATCAGCGCCATCACGAGCAAATAACTCATGAGATTTTATTGTAACAAATATATAAAGATCGCCAGCAGGGCCACCACGCATTCCAGCCTCGCCCTCATTGCTTAAGCGAATACGAGTGCCATCTTCAATTCCTTTTGGAATATCAACTGAAAGTTTACGAGATTTTTGCACCCGCCCCTGCCCCGTACAATCTGTGCAAGGTTGATCCATAGTTTGCCCACGTCCATGACAATGCGGGCATGTGCGCTCAATAGTAAAAAAACCTTGCGAAGCGCGTACCTTGCCATGACCATTGCATGAGCTACATGCGCTCATTCCCGTGCCCGGCTTTGCGCCCGAGCCTTCACAAATCTCACAAGCGGCCATGCTTGGAACATCAATTTCAACAGTGCGCCCTAAAAACGCTTCATCTAATTCTACTTCAAGATTATATCTAAGATCAGAACCCCTTAAAGCCGAAGGGCGCTCTCGCCCTCGAGCGCCAGCCGCTCCTGCAGCTCCCCCTGCCGCTCCCATAAAATCGCCAAAAATATCTTCAAACATATCGGACATAGAAGACGAGAAATCATTACCAAAACCTTGCGCTTGCCCTCGTGCGCCCATGCCACCATTTTCAAAAGCTGCATGGCCAAAACGATCATAAGCGGCACGTTTTTGCGGGTTTTTTAGAGTGTCGTATGCCTCGCTGATTTCTTTGAATTTATGTTCAGCGCTTTCATCGTTCGGGTTACGATCTGGGTGGAACTGCATTGCCAATTTACGATAGGCAGATTTAAGTACCTTTTCATCGGCGCTTTTTTCAACCTCTAATATTTCATAATAACAAATTTTAGACAATTTGTAGCACCCTTAATTTGTAGTACCCTATAAAATGGCTTAGGGGCAAACATGCCCCCAAACCTTATTTATTGTTAACCAATGATTTTATGACTTTTTATCATCATCATTTATTTCATCATTAACTTCTTCAAAATCAGCGTCCACAATATCATCGTCTTCTTCGCCTGATTGAGCTTCATCGCTCTCTTGCTCGCCTTCTTCTTGCTGAGCCTTATACATAGCCTCACCAAGTTTCATTGAAGCCTCACCAAGAGTATCGGTTTTCTCTTTAATCTCGTTCGCATTTTCATCTTCAAGTGCAACTTTGAGATCTTCAAGCGCTGTTTCAATCGCTTCTTTATCTTCTCCACCAACCTTATCACTATGCTCTTTCATAGATTTCTCGGTTGAATGAATAAGGCTTTCAGCTTGGTTTTTCGCTTCAACTAATTCACGCTTTGCCTTATCAGCATCAGCATTTGCTTCTGCTTCTTCGACCATGCGCTCAATGTCCGCATCCGATAGACCACCAGAGGCTTGAATACGAATTTGTTGCTCCTTGCCTGTGCCCTTATCTTTTGCCGAAACATTTACGATACCATTGGCATCAATATCAAATGCTACTTCAATTTGCGGAATACCACGAGGCGCTGGCGGAATACCTGTAAGATCAAAACGACCAAGCGACTTATTATCAGAGGCCATTTCACGCTCGCCTTGGAACACATTAATTGTCACGGCTGATTGATTATCTTCAGCGGTTGAAAAAGTCTGTCCCTTTTTGGTTGGGATAGTTGTGTTACGATCAATAAGACGAGTAAACACACCACCCAAAGTTTCAATGCCAAGTGAAAGCGGGCTAACATCAAGCAACAATACGTCCTTAACATCACCTTGCAAAACACCAGCCTGAATTGCCGCACCAAGCGCCACAACTTCGTCTGGGTTCACGCCCTTATGTGGGTCTTTGCCAAAAAACTCTTTTACGGTTTCTTGCACTTTAGGCATACGTGTCATGCCACCAACCAACACTACTTCATCAATATCACCAGCCTTAAGACCTGCATCTTTTAGTGCTTTTTTAATTGGCTCAACTGTGCGCTTAATCAAATCTTCAACCAAGCTCTCAAACTTTGCTCTAGTTAGTTTAAGTTGGAGATGTTTAGGACCTGACGCATCAGCGGTAATGAAGGGTAGGTTAACTTCGGTTTGCGATGAAGAAGAAAGCTCGATTTTAGCCTTTTCAGCCGCTTCTTTTAAGCGTTGAAGTGCCATTTTGTCTTTTCTTAAATCAATGCTTTGCTCTTTTTTGAACTCATCAGCAAGATATTCAACAAGGCGCATATCAAAATCTTCACCACCAAGAAAAGTATCACCATTGGTTGATTTAACTTCAAATACACCATCACCAATTTCAAGGATAGAAACATCGAACGTTCCGCCACCAAGATCATAAACTGCAATAATGCCAGTATTATCTTTGTCTAAACCATAGGCAAGAGCTGCGGCAGTTGGCTCGTTAATAATGCGCAAAACTTCAAGACCAGCAATTTTACCAGCGTCTTTAGTTGCTTGGCGTTGGCTATCATTAAAATATGCTGGAACGGTAATAACTGCTTGGGTAACTTCTTCACCAAGATAGCTCTCGGCGGTTTCTTTCATTTTACCCAAAATCATGCCCGAAACTTCACTTGGTGACATTTTCTTGCCATCAACTTCAACCCAAGCATCACCATTATCCCCTTTAACAATTTTATAGGGAACAAGTTTCTTGTCCTTCTTTACCATCGGATCATCATAACGACGACCAATAAGGCGCTTAACTGCAAATAATGTGCCCTCAGGATTGGTAACGGCTTGGCGTTTTGCAGGCTGACCAACAAGGCGCTCGCCATCTGCTCCAAAAGCTACCATTGAAGGGGTTGTGCGCGCACCTTCGGCGTTTTCAATAATTTTAGGATCTTTGCCGTCCATAACAGCGACACATGAATTAGTTGTTCCTAAATCAATTCCAATAATTTTTCCCATTATCTATTCCTCTTAATTTTAGCGAACTTTATTTAACCCCAAATAGCGGCGGTATATTTCAAGTCCCTGATGGGTAAATGCTCAATAGAGCGTTGTGGCGTATATAAGGTTCACTTGAGTGACCTTCAAGCACCAAATCAAATATTTTTGTTTTTTATGCCTGTTTATCAATATATTGCTTTGAAAAACTTATATCACCGTCTTCAAATGGCTTTTCATCTACCTTTGGAGGTTTTGAGCCCTTTGCAATTCCAACCAAAGCTGGGCGCAAAATCCGCTCGCCAATTACAAAACCGGGTTGAATTTCTTCAACAATAGTTCCATCAGGTTCTGAGCTGTTTGGCACTTCAAACATTGCTTGGTGCTTATGAGGGTCAAACTTTTCGCCCAATGATAAAATCGGCTTCACACCGTTTGCTTGTAAAAGGCGCTGCATCTCACGATCAGTCATTTCTATGCCCTCAACCAAAGAGTTTAGAACCTTATCTCCACTTTCCCTAGCCTCTTTTGGAACGGTAGATAAAGCACGAGAAAGATTATCGGTAGCGCCAAGCATATCACGAGCAAAATTGGCAATCGCATAAGTGCGAGCTTCGCCAACTTCTCTTGCGGTACGCTTTCGCAAATTTTCCATTTCTGCAATAGTGCGCAAAAGTCGATCTTTCATGTCGGCATTATCTGCAACTAAAATCTCATTTTCAGCATTTAATGCGGCAATTGGATCAATCTCTTGATTTTCATTTTCCTCGTTAAGAGGCGATTCTAGGTTTTCTTCGTCAATATTATCATTGTCTTCTTGCATATTTAGCTCTTACTTTATTAAATTATAAATTAGTATAATTGTTCTTAACTGCATATCGGCGTTCTTATTACAGATATCAACTCTTAAGTGCAACAATTCTTGAAATAACATGTGCTGTATAATCAACTACTGGCACAATGCGAGCATAATTTAGCCTTGTAGGGCCAATTATCCCCAGTGCCCCCACAATATTTTGCGAACCGTCCTTAAAAGGGGCAATTATAACCGAAGATCCTGAAAGAGAAAATAATTTATTTTCCGATCCAATGAAGATTCTAACCCCCTCCCCCGAATCAGCGTCATTGAGTAAATCAATTAGTCCTTGTTTGCTTTCTAATTCATCAAATAATTCACGCACCCGCACCAATTCTTCAGATGCCATTGTATCATTAATAAGGTTTGCTCGCCCTCTAACAATTAAAGTTGGCTTGGCTTTTGAGGCAGATTTTGAAAGAGTTGCAATTCCTGCATCGATTAATTTTGCAGTTAAATCATCTAATTGCATTTGTTGATTTTCATGTTGGTCTAATAAAACATCTCGTGCCTCAGATATAGTGCGCCCCAACATATAATGGCTTAAATAATTACTTGCCTGCTCTAGCGCATTTGAACTTACACCCTTTTCAACATTAAAAACCCGATTTTCTACCTGCCCATCATCTCCCACCAAAACCGCCATCACAGTTTCACTATCAAGACGCACAAATTCTATATGCTTAAGCACCATATCAGTTTTAGAAGTTATCACCATGCCAGCACCCTGACAAAGCCCAGAAAGCAACGTGCTGGCCTTAGTCAATAAGTCCTCAAGCGCAACATCATCAGTGCCGTGCTCAATTTGCTTTGCAATATTTTGCCGCTCTTCATTGTTAATTGTGCCAGTTTCAAGCATAGCATCAACAAAGAACCTTAACCCAGATTGCGTAGGCGCTCGCCCTGCCGAAATATGCGGTGCGGCAATTAGTCCAAGCTCCTCTAAATCCATCATTACATTACGAACCGATGCAGGGGAGAGGCTAGTTTGTAACATACGGGAAAGCTGGCGTGAGCCAACTGGCTCGCCCGTTTCAATATATGATTCTACTAGGCGCTTAAAAATATCTTGTGAACGCTGATTAAGCGAAGTTAGAAATTTTTCTGAATTTGAATTTTTATCCATATCCTTAAATATAGATATTTATCTAAAATGCCAAATAAATTATGCTTTCAAATATTATTAATAACATATAAAGATTTGCTTTTAAGAGGAAAACAAAATGAGACCATCAGGACGACAATTAAATGAAATGCGAAATGTAACTATTGAGCGCAATATTGCTCCACAGGCAGAAGGTTCTTGCCTTATTAGTTTTGGCAATACCAAAGTTTTATGCACAGCATCGGTTGAAACCAAACTACCGCCGTGGCGACGTGGGCAGGGCGTTGGTTGGGTTACGGCTGAATATGGCATGTTACCACGCTCAACTGGCTCTCGCATGCGCCGAGAAGCAACGCAGGGCAAACAAAGCGGGCGAACGCAAGAAATCCAGCGCCTCATAGGTCGCTCAATGCGTGCTATTATTGATATGGAAGCACTTGGTGAAAATCAAGTCACCCTTGATTGTGATGTTATTCAGGCCGATGGTGGCACTCGCACTGCCGCAATTTCTGGCGCTTATGTGGCGCTTAGTGAGGCAATTTCTTGGATGATGGCACGAGATATTATTAAAAAAAATCCAATTAAAGATAATATTGCCGCAATTTCTTGTGGTATATATCAAGGTGCACCAGTGCTTGATCTTGATTATATTGAGGATAGCGAGGCTGAAACAGACGCCAATTTTGTTATGAGTGGGTCTGGTAAGATAATTGAAATTCAGGGCACTGCTGAACAGAACCCCTTTTCTCGTGATGAATTAAATCAATTATTAGATTTAGCGCAAAAGGGAATTGGCGAAATAATTACAATTCAAAATGAGGCGCTGGCTAAATAATGAGCGATTGGTTCAAATTAAAACGTGGTGATAGATTGCTTTTAGCGACCCATAATAAAGGCAAGCTAAAAGAATTTTCCGATCTATTTGCGCCCTTTGGCCTAGAAATTATTTCAGCAGGGCAATTAGGCTTAAAAGAGCCAATAGAGAACGGCACAAGTTTTAGAGAAAATGCCGCCATTAAGGCTCATGCTAGTGCAAAGGGGGCTAACATGATTGCGCTTGCCGATGATAGTGGGTTGATGGTTGATGCGCTTGATGACGCTCCCGGTATTTATACTGCTGATTGGGCTGAGAAACCTGATGGCACTCGTGATTTTGATATTGGCATGAAAAAGGTCGAGGACGAATTACAAAAAGCTGGCGCAACTTTACCAAAACAAAGAAAAGCCTCCTTTAATGCCACCCTTTGCCTTGCTAATCCACTTGGAGATGAGCTATTCTTTGAGGGGACAATAAATGGCGAAATGGTCTGGCCGCCTCGTGGGGATTTAGGTTTTGGATTTGATCCAACTTTTAGCCCTCAAAATTATGATATAAGTTTTGGTGAAATGAGTTCTGAAATGAAACATAGTTATAAAAGAGGGGAGCAAGGGCTAAGCCATCGCTCTCGTGCTTTTGCAAAAATGATTGAGGCATGTTTTGACTAAAAATCTAACTCGAGCAAATGGACTTTTTGGTATTTATATTCATTGGCCATTTTGCGTGGCTAAATGCCCCTATTGCGATTTTAATTCGCACGTTCCGCACGCCCGATCAATAGGCGGTGCGTTTAGCGAAGATGAATTTGTTGCAAGCTATAAAATTGAATTAGCGCATTACGCAAACTTAAAACCAAAACAAAAAGTGCAATCAATTTTCTTTGGTGGTGGCACACCCTCGTTAATGAGCGCCAAAGCGGTTGGTGCAATAATCGAAGAAATTCATGGCCTATATGATGTTGCTGATAATGCTGAAATTACCCTTGAAGCTAACCCAAATTCTGTTGAGGTAGCAAAATTTAAGGATTATAAAGCCGCTGGCATAAACCGGGTTTCGGTTGGTGTGCAATCACTAAGAGATGACGAATTAATAAAACTAGGACGCACCCATTCAGTATCAGAGGCAAAATCTGCTATTGCCATTGCGCAAAGTATTTTTGAGCGCTCAAGTTTTGATCTTATTTATGCTCGCCCTGAGCAAACTCTTGAAGATTGGCGAGTTGAACTTAACGAAGCGATTGATATGTCGGCAGGGCATATTTCGCTTTATCAACTAACTATTGAGCAAGGCACACGGTTTTTTGATTTAGCATATTCTGGCAAATTAATAATGCCAAATGCTGATTTAAGCGCCGATTTTTATCAGCTAACAAATGAAATATGTAATGAAGCTTTTATGCCAGCTTATGAAATTTCTAATCATGCCGTAAAGGGTGAAGAAAGCTTGCATAATTTATTATATTGGCGCTATGGCGAATATGCAGGAATAGGCCCAGGGGCGCATTCTCGCCTTGTTTTAGATAATGTGCGCCATGCCTTAGACAATGAAAGATTGCCGCATATTTGGCACAATAAGGTGAGCAATATTGGGCATGGCATTGTTACAAATGACAAGCTAACCTATGAAGAAGAGGGCGATGAATTATTGTTAATGGGCTTGCGTCTAAGCGAGGGGATTGACCCTAAAAGATTTGAGCAATTATCAGGGCGAGCGCTTGATAAGCATAAAATAAAAGATCTGTTGGGATATGGTTATGTTGAGCATCTTAATAATGGCAATCTAAGAGTAACCAATAGTGGTTTTAGCGTGCTTGATGCGGTGGTTGCTGATTTAGCTGCATAAATCATTTTTAAGTTTGCTGCATTAATTTCTTTTGTCTGCGCCTGATTATCGAAGAGGGAATATTCATAGATTCTCGATATTTAGCAACCGTGCGCCGAGCAATATCAACCCCAAGTTCCTCCTGCAACATTTGCCCTATCTTATCATCAGAAAGAATAGCCTTGGCACTTTCTGCTTTGATTAGATTTTTTATACTAAATCTCACTGCTTCTGCCGAATGCTCTGCTTGACCAATATTTGAGGCAAGAGCGCTCGTGAAGAAATATTTCATTTCAAATAATCCTCGCTCACAAGAGATATATTTATTTGCTGTTACTCGAGAAACAGTTGATTCGTGCATTTCAATTTCATCGGCAACCATTTTTAAGGTCATAGGCTTAAGTCTCGATACGCCATGATGAAAAAAGCCATTTTGAAAACGCACAATTTCAGTTGCAACTTTAAGAATAGTTTGCGCCCGCTGATCAAGGCTTTTAGTAAGCCAATTAGCCGTTTGCATACAATCAGATAGGAAAATCTTTTCTTGTTTATTGCGGAGCTTTTTTGAAACTAAAGCGTAATAATTTTGATTAATTAATATGCGTGGTAAAATTTCAGAATTTAACTCAATGAGCCAAGAGCCATCATTGCTTTTGCGCACAAATACATCGGCAATAATCGCCTGCATTGGCGCTCCATCAAAAGCCAGAGCAGGCTTTGGATCAAGTTCACGCAATTCAGATAACATGTCGCTAATATCTTCTTTACTTGCCCCAATTTCTCGCTCTAAAGTTAAAAAATCATGCCTTTCAATAAAATGTAAATTATCAAGCAATTTCATCATTAAAGGGTCAAGCCTATCACGCTCTTTAAGTTGAATGGCTAAACATTCAGGCAAATCCCTAGCAAACACGCCAAGAGGCTCGCAACTCTGTAATTCTTTTAGAACTGAAATTACCTCATGTTCTTCAATATTAAGCAATGTTGCAATTTCTTCACAAGGACTATCTAAATAGCCTCTTTCATCAAGATTATTTACTAATTGGTGGGAAATGATTAGTTTTAATTGATCACTGAACATAAGCGATATTTGCTCTAATAAATGATCGCTTAGGGTTTTCTTGCTGGCAGTATAAGAATCTATATCTGCGCCTTGTGAATTGTTAAAAACTTCTCCCATTGATTTATAGTTATTTATGGATTGGGAAATCGAATCTTGTCCAACTTGTTCAGGAAATAAGTTTTCAGTATCAGTATCAGTATCAAAACTATCGGCAATTTGCTCAGCGCTACCTAATGTATCAGGTAGAGAATGGTTTTCTTCACTATTATTAGCATTTTCTTCTGTCCTATCACTATCTTGCGCTCTTTGCTCATCATCACGCTCAATTAATGGGTTGCGCTCAAGCTCCTCATTAACAAAAGCCGCTAGCTCTAAATGCCCTAATTGCAGCAATTTAATTGACTGCATTAATTGCGGAGTTAGAGTTAGGCTTTGAGATTGCCTTATTTCTAAACGTGGACCAAGACCCATTATTTGCTCCAAAAG
>Ga0256834_1000192_pt1 | contig 43348 bp, 41 predicted proteins | sample 4281140metaG_FD_190536 | JGI IMG/M metagenome (GOLD analysis project Ga0256834, IMG submission 190536) | Hydrothermal vent microbial communities from East Pacific Rise, Pacific Ocean - 4281-140 | ecosystem: Environmental > Aquatic > Marine > Hydrothermal vents | place: Pacific Ocean: East...
GCTGAATTCGAGTCAATTTTCGAGTTTTTGAATATTCAATAATGGCTTTTACAACTTTTTAGTATTTTTCATAAGTTCTGCAAAGGTCTCTTATAGTATATTTTGCTTTGGTCATGTATTATTAACAACATGAAAATAGCCATTGTTGCCAGTCAAGCCTTAAATTCTCAAAATGCCTTAAAAGAGCTAACTCAAAGGTATAAAAGCAATATTGTCGGTCAAAAAGAAGCAGATGTTATCGTTGCACTTGGCGGTGATGGGTTTATGCTGCATACTTTGCATCAGTTTATTGATGATGACAAGCCTGTATACGGAATGAGACGTGGGACAGTTGGATTTTTGATGAACCGTTATTATGAAGAAAACCTCATCGAACGTCTAAAAAAATCACAAGTAACCATTTTACACCCGCTAAAAATGCTTGCCACCACCACAACAGGCGAACACTATGAAGCACTGGCAATAAACGAAGTTTCATTATTACGCCAAACTCGCCAATCCTCTCGCATTGGCATTAGTATTAATGGTCAAAATAAAATAGAACAATTAATAGGGGATGGAATAATCTTGGCAACACCTGCTGGTTCATCTGCGTACAATTTATCAGCGCATGGTCCAGTTTTACCCTTAGGAGCAGAAATATTAGCCCTGACTCCTATAAGTCCTTTTAGACCTAGACGTTGGAAAGGTGCTATTTTGCCTGCTGATAGTTACGTTAAATTTTGTGTGCAAGATTGTGAAAAAAGACCAGTAAGTGCCACAGCAGATAATTTTGAAGTACGTGATGTAGACTGTGTAGAAGTCTTTGAAGACCGTTCAGTTTCATTGAGCCTACTTTATGACCCAGAACACCGTTTGGAAGACAGAATAATCAATGAGCAATTCATCATCTAATACACCCAACTTCCCAAATTATGATACTAACCCTGTTTTGGTTATTGCTGTTTCCTCGCGCACGTTATTTGACCTTAGCCAAGAACATGACATATTTTTACAAGATGGGGTTGATAAATATCGTGCTTACCAACTCGCACATGAAAATGAAATACTCAAGCCTGGTATCGCTTTTGACTTGGTACAAAAACTTCTTAATATTAAACACCCGAAAACACAACAACCCTTAGTTGAGGTGGTGCTGGTTTCACGCAATAACGGCGATACGGGCTTACGAATTTTTAATTCTATCGCACATTATGACCTAGCTATCGAACGTGCGGCTTTTTCTAATGGAAAATCACCTTTTGCTTACCTCAAAGCTTTTGGTGCCCATTTATTTTTATCCGCTCACAATAAAGATGTTGAATTAGCTTTACAAGCAGGATTTGCATCTGCCCATTTACTCACTCCAAAACATGAAAGAGATAAACCAAAAAACAACCAGTCGCAGGTACGTATTGCCTTTGATGGAGATGCGGTTTTATTTTCAGATGATTCAGAAAAAATTTACAAACAAGAAGGTTTAGAAGCCTTCCGAGAAAACGAGCGCAACAAGGCTCAAGAACCACTCTCAGATGGTCCATTTAAACCCTTTTTAACCGCTTTGCACCAATTGCAAAGTTTATTTAGCGTTGATGAAACGCCTATCCGCACTGCATTAGTGACCGCAAGAAGTGCTCCATCACATAAACGTGTGATATTAACTTTACGCAAATGGGGCATCCGTATTGATGAGGCCTTATTCTTGGGAGGGTTAGATAAGTCCGAATTCCTCAAAGCCTTTAAAGCCGACATCTTTTTCGATGACCAATTAATCCACATAAAATCTGCCAGCAACAGCCACCTAACATCAGGTCACGTGCCGCATGGGATTGCTAATATTAACCCTACGGTGTGATTATATATGCATTAAATTTTGCTCAAGTACAAACTTGTACAGTAAATCAAGGTTTCACACTTCTATAATGGCGACTCGTGGGTAAATGCTACGATGCGAGATTTTGTCAAATCTCCGACTGTAGCAATTTTAGTGGGATTGCGTAGCTCCACGGCTACGCTTGAATCAGCAGCGAGAACAAGCGCTGCTGATTCTTTATTAACTCACTTAATCCAGTCAACAAATCATCCATTTCTTATACACCCCTAGTCATCCAATAAATTAAGTCTCTTATCTAGCAACAAAATCCATTGATTTACAATTACTTCTGTAATTCAAATTAAAAGCAACTCATTCAAAAGAAAGCATATTACCCAAATCCCGATATAGAAAGTACGATGATAGCACAAGTCCTTGATGCACCTAGAAAACCCAGAAAAAGCTTCATCACCAATGAGGTGACTTTAGTTTTTCTTGATTTCCTATGCACATCAGTTACTTGCACTATCAAGCGCATTTCTATATCGGGATTTGGGTATTAAATACCTACAGATAAAAAACAACTACCCATTCTTATTTAAAAGATGAGCAGCCATTCTCTCGGGGCGGGATATTTAGTTGTTTTTTGTTGTGTAACAATAATGGCTAATGTTTGAGCCATCACCTACTACATTTACGTTTGATGAGCCGTCACCTACTACATTTACGTTTGATGAGCCGTCACCTACTACATTTACGTTTGATGAGCCGTCACCTACTACATTTACGTTTGATGAGCCGTCACCCACTACATTTACGTTTGATGAGCCGTCACCCACTACATTTATACAAATCTGCGTAAAACTTTCTGCATTAACATTTAGGGTTAAAAATATTGTGACTACTAATATTGTTTTCTTACTCATGAGATTACTCCTTTGTTTTATATTCTAAAAATGATATACCGTATTGTGGGTATGTATCTGCTTCAACATCATCTTCATATTCTATTAACTTTTGAGTCACCTCTTTATAATAACCATTAATTAAATTTTGAAAATCCAAATGCAATTGAGGAAAGTTTTTTGGATGAATCTGTGTTGAATATATTGTTTTCTGAATATACCTATCTTTTATGTTTTTTTCAGAAAAGTTATAAGTTAATGTTCCAACTGTTCTATCTATCTGTTTAGCAGTTAAATTCGAAAAGGCTACTTCTGTTTCATCCACTATTTGATTTAGATTAACAATCTCCACTTTTACCCCTAAATCTTTTAACGAACCATTTGTAATTAACTCCTCAAGTATCGCTTGATATGTCAACGACCCAGGAGCTCTTTGTTCGCAGATGCTTTGAAAGGTTTTAAAAGGACCTAGTTTGGGTATCTTTGTTGACTGGTAATATTTATGAGCGGTCCATCTAATATCTTCTAGGATAACTGATAGTTTATCTGGTTTAGCTCGTGGCATTTCTCCTTTTAAATGCTTGCTGATATACCTTCTATCAATACCTGTACGAATGGCTAAGGCTACATGGGTTGCATCAGGATCAAGTCTTTGTGCTTCTAGGACAAGTTTTTCATCAAATAAGGCAAGAAATTCATTGCGTGGCAATCTAAATTTAATCACAATTTTAGCAATTGCTTTAGATAATAAGGACAAGGCTTTCTTCTTTAATTGTAAGTTTTGTTTGATTTTGGGATTAATATTCATTAATTTTCTCTGAAGTACAAACTTGTACAGTAGTTTTATAATCTAAACTCTTATAATGGCGACTCGTGGGTAAATGCTACGATGCGAGATTTGGTCAAATCTCCGACTGTAGCAATTTTAGTGGGATTGCGTAGCTCCACGGCTACGCTTGAATCAGCAACGAGAACAGGCGTTGCTGATTCTTTTTTACCACTACTTCTCTACCACGAGTTCTTATACAAGATACACGCATTCATCAAATCTACCACAAAACAATTCTTTTTACAATTTAAAAGCATGTTATTGCAATAATGTAATGTTGCATAGGTCTCTTTTTATGGGTCACATATTGCCAATTTATAAAAAAGGCAATCAATTTATTTGATTGCCTTATAAAGTAGACTTAATAATAAAGAACCTTGAAACTCTTTATTGAATTACATTTTACAACTCTTTTAAGCCTGTTATCAATTCAGAAATAGCATCTTGTGCATCACCAAATAACATCTTAGTGTTGTCTTTAAAGAATAAGCCATTTTGAATGCCTGCAAAACCTGTACCGCGACCACGCTTAATCACGATAACATTTTTAGCTAAATCAGTCTCCAAAATTGGCATACCATAAATTGAAGAGCTTGGATCATCGCGCGCCGCAGGATTGACCACATCATTGGCTCCAATCACTAGCGCAACATCAGTTTGTTTGAATTGTGGATTAATGTCTTCCATGTCTTCAATCATATCATAAGGAACACCTGCTTCGGCCAACAATACATTCATGTGACCAGGCATGCGACCAGCAACCGGATGAATGGCAAACTTAACATCTACACCATTCTCAGTAAGTAACTGTGTCATTTCCCACAATTTATGTTGAGCTTGAGCCACAGCCAAACCATAACCCGGAACAATAACAACGCGTTCAGCATACGCCATCATTATGGCCGCATCTGCTCCTTCAATTTCCTTCATTTCACCTTGATCACCATCAGCTCCACCCGAGTCATCTCCACCCATTGAGCCAAACAACACGTTAGCAATTGAACGATTCATGGCTTTTGCCATTAACTGTGTCAACAAAGTACCTGCTGCGCCTACCAACATACCAGCAACAATCATTGCCCAGTTACCCAAAACATAACCCTCAAATGATACAGCGAGTCCAGTGAATGCATTATAAAGTGAAATTACCACTGGCATATCCGCACCACCAATTGGCAATGTCATCAAGAAACCCAAAACAAGGGCCCCACCGAAGAATATCCACAAGTTCATCGCTTCCATGTGAGTGAAGGTATAAATACCAAAACCAATCACGGCTAGGGCAAAAATACCATTAAAAATATTTTGACCAGGGAATGTATAACGCTTATCAATCAAGCCTTGCAATTTACCAAAAGCAATCAAGGAACCCGTTAATGAAATGGCTCCAATAAACACACCAATTAAAGCCAGTGAAGTTGGAATGGCTGACATTTGGTGTCCATTTGTGGCTTTGTAAAGTTCCATGGCTCCAATAAAGGCCGCAGAACCGCCACCCATACCATTGTATAAGGCAACCATTTGTGGCATATCTGTCATTGCCACTTTTTTACCACTAACCCAAGCAAGTACCGTTGCTGAAACCAATGCCGCTAAAATCAACCAGTAATTTTCCATGCCAGGTGTTAAGAAAGTCACAACCGTAGCAATAACCATTCCGAATCCAGCCCAAACTATGCCGCCTTTTGCCGTCCCTGGTGCTGACATTCTACGTAAACCCACAATAAATAATATTGCAGCTATAAAATAACTAAATTTAATTAATTCAGGAGCATATTCAAATTCACTCATTTCTTATCTCCCTTATCGACTTTCTTTTTGGTCTTAAACATTTCAAGCATACGCTCGGTCACTACATAACCACCTGCGGCATTGCCTGCACCTAAAAATACGGCGATAAAACCAAATGTTTTTCCAAGGTCGGTTTCTGCATGACCCAATGCCACCATCGCACCAACCAAAACAATGCCATGAATAAAGTTTGAACCTGACATCAAAGGCGTGTGTAAAACCACAGGCACTTTTGAAATAATTTCATTGCCGACAAATGCTGCCAACATGAATACATAAACTGCTACAAATCCGTCAATCATCTTATTTCTCCACTACCATAGGGTGTACAGTTTTACCCTCTTTAGTTACATTACTTCCTTCCAAAATATCATCTTCCCAATTGATGGCAAATTTACCTTCTTCATCTTTCATCAAAGACAATAAATTCCAAACATTGCGTGAATACATTTCACTGGCATGTAAGCCTAGAGAGCCTGCCAAATTAACAGGACCAATATAAGTCACGCCATCTTTTTTAACTGTTTTTCCTTTTTCAGTTAAAGCGACATTTCCGCCACCTTCCGCACCTAAGTCCACTACAATCGTACCAGGCTTAAGGTTTTTGGTCATTTCCTCTGTAATTAGGCGAGGAGCTGGACGTCCTGGAACCGCTGCCGTTGTTATTAGCACATCAACTTTTTTCAAATATTCAGTCATGGCTTCTTGTTGCTGTTTCTTTTCTTCGTCGGTTAATTCACGGGCATAACCACCCTCACCAACCGCATCAACTCCAAGGTCTAAAAACTTAGCACCTAGTGATTGAATTTGTTCAACCGTTTCAGGGCGAACATCATACCCCATCACCATTGCACCTAATCGTTTGGCTGTTGCAATAGCTTGTAATCCAGCCACTCCTGCACCAATGACAAAAACTTGTGAGGGACGAATAGTTCCAGCTGCAGTTGTTAACATTGGAAAGAATCGCGGTGATGCAACACCTGCCATCAATACCGCTTTATAGCCCGCAACCGAGGCTTGCGAGGATAACGCATCCATGGATTGAGCTCGGGACGTTCGTGGCACAAGCTCCATTGAGAAAATTGTGATATTTTTCTTATTAGCGACATCATAACGCTCTTTATCTGCAAAAGGAGCAATCATTCCTACAAGTATCGTACCATTTTTCATGGTTTTAATTATTTCAGCACTTGGCGCAGCAATACAAACATAGACATCGACTTTTGCTAAAACAGACTTGGCATCCTTAACAATTTCGCAACCTTCATAAGCAGAATCAACAAAACCTGCTTCGCTTCCAGCACCTGCTTGCAGGATGACCTTCCACCCAGCCTTTATCATTTTTTTAGTGGTCTCTGGCACTAAAGCAACTCTTTGCTCAAGTTCCGAGGTTTCACTTATAAACCCAACAGTTATAGACATACTAATTGTCCTCTTTTAAAATAAATTCGACTCATTATGCGCGTACACACGAAACTATGCAAATAAAAATATATTATTAAACAATCGTATTATTTAAGGAGTCTATAAAAAATAGAGACAACTCAGTGGGTCTGAATTTTTCTATTTTTCTATAAATCCCCTCATGTGTCATGAGCCGAATCAATGACACATTTAAATTCAATTTCTGTCTTTTTTTCTTGTCGATTTGCAGAATAAACTTCCAAACCTCCATTTTGCACTAAGTGATAACCTATTGGGCATTGAGTTTTTACTAAAAGCTCTTCGCGCTTAGTAAAAGGTGCGCTTGCACAACCTGCAATCCCTAAGACCAGTAAAAACAACTTCAGTCTTAACATTAAACTACCCTTATTAGAATAGCTAAATTTTAACACAATTGAACATGAAAAGCATCGCCTTCTTTTAATCACATTTGATTATTTGTTTATGTAACTCTGTTGCTATACAAACACTAAAATATTTAGTAGGATTAATTTAAATTAAACTGGTGCAATGTATGCAAAACCAACTTGTTTTATTATTAAAAAATCGACGATCTGTATTGTCAAAAAATTTATCCGAACCTGGTCCTGATGAAAAGCAATTAAAAACAATTCTAGAAATTGCTGCACGTGTACCCGATCATCGCAAGTTAGAGCCGTGGAGGTTCATTGTGATACAAGGTGATGCACGTAAAAACTTAGGTGGAAAATTCTGCGCTATTCGCTTGCAAAATTACAAATTAACCAGCGAGCAAATTTCAGCAGAACAAAATCGTTACAATCACGCACCAACTGTAGTCGTGGTAGTTTTTTCCCCTGTGGAGCATAAAACGCCTGTTTTTGAACAGTTGTTGTCTTGTGGCGCAGTGTGTCAGCATATTAACTTAGCCAGTTCGGCTTTGGGATTTAATAGTCAATGGGTAACTAATTGGTGCAGCTTTGACAAAGATGCTCAAAAAGAATTAGGGCTTAAACCACACGAATCCATTGCAGGATTTTTTCATATTGGAACAGCCTCTTGTATTCCAAGTGACAGGCAAAGACCCAATCTAGATGACAAGGTTAACTACTATTGATAGGACTCTAACAATTTGCAGAGACAATAAAACATTGTCCCTGCAACCTAAACTTTATTGTTTTAAGAGGGTTTTAATTAAAAAGTTTTACCGAAACCAACACCCAACACCCATGGATTAATATCAATATCCACTTTAACTGGACCTAAAGCCGAATCAAAAGAAGCCGTTGTATCAATCTGAATGTACTTCGCATCAATATTGAATGACCAATCATTTTTCATTTCAAAGTCGATACCAAATTGACCAGCCAACCCAAAAGATGAATCAATATCTAGGTTGCTTGCACCTAATGCAGATTTTGCTCCAGCAGTTAAATCATCGTTAAAAAACAAAGTGTAATTTAAACCAACACCAGCATAAGGTCTAATTTTCGCTTTTGGATTAAAGTGGTATTGTAAAAATACCGTAGGAGGCAACACATTGGTATCTACAACTCTTGTCCCATCCGGAACATTTAATTCCGAAGGCAAACCAAAGACATTAACATCATGCTTACTACTTAAATCAGCCAATACCTCAACAGCTATATTGTCTGTCAGCATATAACCAATGGAAATATCCAGTGAGCTGTTACTGCCAACGGTCACACCAGTTCCTGCTAAATTTGCGCCATCAACATTTAACAAGCTTGAATCGTCACTTGGGTTGATATTTATTGCTCGCACATGCAACAACCAATCACCTTGTTCTACAGCAGAAACACTTAGTGTTGCACCTAATGAAGCAAGCATGCATACTAATAATTTTTTGTTTATTTTTTTCATTTTTATAATCTCAATTTAATTGCGTATATTATAATTCTCTAATATAAAAAATAATTGACAACCATCAAGTTAAAAGCATGTCGTTGATTTGTTTGCCAAAGACATGTGCAATGAGTTAATATTATTGTTAATTAATAACTCTCAATTGACTTGTTAAATTACACGCCTATATAATGTTGGATTAGCATTGACAAAGAGTTCTAAAACCTATGAATGAGTTAATTGCCTCTCAAGGTATCAGTTTTACTTCAATTTCTCGCGGGATAATCGGTATGATTTCCCTTATAGCCATCGCCTATATATTTTCTTCTGACCGCAAAAACATCTCTTGGAAAGTAGTGGGGATAGGTTTATTGATGCAACTAATTATTGCAGTTGGTGTCTTGTATGTACCTGCGATTAAAGGCATATTTGAATTTATTGGTCATCGCTTTGTCGATGTTATGGAGTTTACTAAATCTGGCACTCGATTTTTATTTAATTCATTTGCAACAGGAAAGATTGAATCACCTTTAATCAACTTTGCCGTCATGATCTTACCCACCATTATCTTTTTCTCAGCCCTGACATCAGTTTTATTCTTTTTAGGCATTATTCAAAAAATTGTCAAGGGCCTTGCTATTATATTGACACGTACTCTAAATATTTCTGGTGCAGAGAGTTTATCAGTAGCAGGTAATATCTTCTTGGGTCAAACCGAGGCACCATTAATGATTAAAGCCTATTTGTCTAAAATGAATCGCTCTGAAATTTTACTGGTAATGATTGGAGGTATGGCAACTGTTGCTGGTGGGGTGTTAGCGGCTTATGTTAGTTTTTTAGGCGGCGATGATTTGGTGCAACAGGCTTTTTATGCGAAACATTTATTAAGTGCATCGGTTATGGCAGCACCTGGCGCTATTGTTGTTGCTAAGATATTAATGCCACAAACTGAAAAAATCGACAGCAACATTGAAGTCACCAAAGAAAAGGCAGGGTCAAACTTCTTAGATGCAATGGCAACAGGAACCTCAGAGGGGTTGAAACTTGCCATGAATATTGGTGCAATGTTATTGGTGTTTTTTGCATTTATTGCAATGGGCAACTATATTTTAGACAAAATTGGATTCTATACACGCTTTATTGATTTGTTGATTATGTCCGCTTTAGCAATGGCTTATGCTTATTATAAATATTCAAAAAAAGAAGTTAGCACTTATATCAAATCTTTTTTAACCTCTTTGTTTTTTGGTATTGTTGTTTTAGTTTTTTATCGCTATCTGAGAGTTCACCTAAATGATGTGAACATATTAGCTAGTATTTTTCCTTTTATTGACTCAGACCCTGATAAATTTATTGCAGGAACTTATTCATTAACTGGCTCTATCAATACATGGGTTGCAATAAATACCAACTATGACAAACTATCTATGGAATTTATTTTAGGGTATACCTTCGCTCCACTGATGTGGTTAATTGGTGTTGCTAAAGAAGACATGACTATGCTTGGTCAATTATTAGGAATTAAGCTCATCGCATCTGAGTTTGTTGCCTATATCAACTTAGCAGAATTTAAAGATGTAACTCAACAAACACATATTCACTACCAAAAATCCATCATGATAGCCACTTACATGCTATGTGGATTTGCCAACTTTGCTTCTATTGGCATCCAAGTTGGAGGAATAGGGCAACTGGCCCCAAACCAAAGAAAACGTTTATCAGAATTTGGTATGAAAGCATTGCTTGGTGGCATGCTGGCTTCGTTGTTGTCTGCAAATATTGCTGGCATGTTGGTAGGTTAAGTAGGATACTGCATGAAAGAAGATGTCTATTTAATTGATGCCAGTATTTATATTTTTAAGAGTTATTTTTCCTATGGTGATGAATTTGTTGCTGCAAATGGCACCCCGATTAATGCAGTTTATGGGTTTACACGATTTTTAACTCAATTTATTCATCAAACTAAAGCCAAGCATATCGCCTGTTGTTTTGATGAATCATTGGACTCGTCTTTTCGCAATGAAATATATCCTGACTACAAAGCCAATCGCGAACCTGCTCCACCAGACCTCAAACGACAGTTTAAATTATGCCAAGAAGTAGCAAATATTATGGGGGTTGCCACTTTTAGAGATGGTTATTATGAAGCAGATGACTTAATTGGCACATTGGCAAAACACTACCAAAACTTAAATCAGCCAGTTCATATAATCTCTGCAGATAAAGACTTAGCTCAATTAATTGGTCAGGAGGACAAATGGTGGAATTATGGGAAAGCCGCGCCCTTCTCACCTCAAGACATATATGAAAAATTTGGTGTTCACCCTCATCAAATTGCAGATTTTTTAGCTCTTACAGGAGACAGTGTAGATAATATCCCTGGAGTTCCTGGAGTTGGTGCAAAAACAGCAAGTCTATTATTAAACCATTTTAAATCCTTAGATGAAATCATTTCTCGAAATCAAGAGATTAGATACCTCAGTTTTCGAGGAGCAAAATCATGTCAAAAGAAAATCGAAAACAATGTAACCGCAGCTAAATTGGCTAAAAAACTCACACTGATTAAGCAAGATATTGAACTTGATAGTTTTGACTTATCAAGAAATAAACTCGACTTAAGTCGAACAGAAAAACTCTTTGAATACCTTAACTTTGGTCCTTTATTGCGTAGAAAAATTCTTGAAATTGAACATATTTAATTTCCAAATTTTATATTTGATGTGTTAGAATTCTAAAATAATAATAAAAGGGGGAGCCCATGTCAAAAATTCAAATCCTTGTAGTTGATGATGAGCCAGATATATTACAACTTCTAAAAATCTCTCTTAATCGAATGGGGTTAACTGTTTATACCGCAGCAACCATTGGTGCTGCTAAAGTCGAATTAGATAAAGTCTCTTTTCATTTTTGTTTAACCGATATGAAGCTCCCTGATGGTAATGGTATTGAATTGGTTGAATATGTTAATGAAAAATACCCCAATACACCAATCGCCATCATCACAGCTTATGGAACCATCAGTCATGCCGTAAATGCTCTAAAAAAAGGCGCCTTTGACTTCATTACCAAACCCATTAGCATTCAAGTACTGCGTAACTTAGTTGCGAATGCAATTAATCAATCCAATACTACTAAGAATAAGCCAAAATCAACTGGACCAAAACAATTAAAGGGCTCATCAGACTACATAAAATCCCTAAACTCGAAAATTAGTAAGCTTTCTAAATCACAGTCCTATGTCTATATCGAAGGCTCCAAAGGCACGTCAAAAAAATTAATAGCAGAATGCATTCACAACCTATCTCAAAGAAGTGATGAACAATTTTATTCTTTTGATTGCCATGATGAACACCAAGATTTTACAGATTTATTTGGTGATGATAAAACTAAAGGTTTGCTAGTCGAGGCAAATGGAAGCACTTTATACCTTGAAAACATTGAACACCTTTCATTACCCAATCAAGAAAAACTTTACAACGTTCTTATCAAAAAGCAATTACCTACACCCACCAAAGGAGTTGTCAATCTTGATATAAGACTCATTTGTTCTAGTAATAACTCCATTAAAACCAAAATAAACCAAAATACTTTTAAACAAACATTATATGAACGCATAAGTATAATTGACATTAATACCCAAGAAATATCACAACACAGTGAAGACATTCCCATTCTTACTAAAGAGATACTTAATAAATACTCAAAACAATGGCAACAATTGCCCTGTAAAATAGATTCACAAGCCTTACATAGACTTTGCCAATATGATTTTCCTGGCAATATGTTAGAACTAAAATTAATCTTAGAAAAAGCGGCAACCTTGTGTGACAACAGCATAATCAGAGAGGGCGATTTAGGCCTTGATGAAGTAGAGGCGCAACCAACACTAATCTCCCAAAGACACGATAAAAACCTTGAAGAATATATTGAAGAAATAGAAATTCAAGAAATCACTAAAGCATTAGAATTAACCAATAACAATAAGACGGCCGCAGCTAAAGTGCTAGGCATTAGCTTTAGAGCTTTGCGTTACCGTGTTAAAAAACTGGGCTTAGATTAATAGAAACCTTTAGGCAAAGTCAACCCGGATTTGCTTGATTGTTTCGGTTTGCCATTCAACAAAGGAGCACTCATTACCCCAAACCACATCGGGCCAACACGCATCACCTTTTTTTCTCCCAATTACATGGATATGTAATTGAGAAACAACATTACCAATAGCAGCAACGTTAATCTTTGTAATTGAAAATATTTTTTGGAAATAAGTAGAAATCTGCTTTGTTAAATCATTTAAATCCTGTCGTTGAGATTGCGGTAAATCAAATACCTCTATCACATCGGTTTCAGGAACAATTATAACCCATGGTATGGAGGCATTTTTGTGCAACAACAAATGAAAGCCGTCTTTCTTAATTAAATAGTGCGTGTCTTTTTGTAATTGTTTATTAATCTCAAACATCGTGCAAAGGTCTTTTTTAATTAGATAATACCTTATTCTTCATTAATAGCTTATCTTTATTGGAATTCACATAGTAAAATGTGCATTTTAAATGCCCTTAAATAATAGAGTAGCCCTATGTTTAACACAAATGACAGTATTGCCAAAACAGATCCGGAACTATATGCAGCGATTGTTAAAGAAAATCAACGCCAAGAAGATCATATTGAACTGATTGCTTCTGAAAACTACACCTCACCTGCAGTGATGGAAGCACAAGGATCACAATTAACCAACAAATATGCCGAAGGCTATCCAGGAAAGCGTTATTATGGTGGTTGTGAATATGTAGATATTGCTGAACAATTAGCCCTTTCTCGCGTTAAAGAGTTATTTAATGCCGACTATGCGAACGTGCAACCACACTCTGGCTCACAAGCTAACCAAGCTGTATATTTTGCTTTATTACAGCCGGGCGACACAATATTAGGCATGAGTCTTGATCACGGTGGACATTTAACTCATGGGGCAAAGGTAAATATTTCAGGGAAATTATTCAATGCTGTTCAGTACGGCATTGATGATTCAACAGGTGCAATTGATTTTGAAAATGTTCGTGAAATGGCTTTAAAACACAAACCCAAAATGATTATTGGTGGCTTTTCGGCTTATTCTAAAAAAATTGATTGGCAACAATTTCGCGATATAGCTGATGAAGTGGGTGCTTATTTTATGGTTGATATGGCACATGTTGCTGGTTTAGTCGCGGCAGGTGTCTACCCAAGTCCCGTTAATATTGCTGATGTCACCACTTCGACAACACACAAAACTTTAAGAGGACCTCGTGGAGGAATCATCCTAGCTAAAGAAAATGCTGAAATAGAAAAGAAATTAAACTCTATTGTTTTCCCTGGAATTCAAGGGGGACCTTTGATGCACATAATTGCTGCCAAAGCCGTTGCTTTTAAAGAAGCCTTACAACCAGAGTTTACAATCTACCAACAAAATGTGGTTGACAATGCTGATGTAATGGCAAAAACTTTAATCGAACGTGGTTATAACATTGTTTCAGGCGGAACAGAAAATCATTTATTTTTATTAGATTTGGTGGATAAAGACATTACAGGAAAAGTTGCCGAAGCACGTTTAGGCGAAGCACATATCACCGTCAATAAAAACGCCGTGCCAAATGATCCAAAATCACCCTTCGTCACATCTGGACTGCGCCTTGGTTCACCTGCTGGAACCACTCGTGGTTTTGGACAAGATGAATTTAAAAAAATTGCCAATTGGATTGCTGATATTATTGACGACATTGACAATGATGAAATCATTGAAACTGTCAAATCAAAAGTGACTGAACTTTGCCATCAATTCCCTGTCTATGGCAGCAAATAAAGGATAAATAATGAGTAACAAAAAAAACAAGAAACTACCTGAGCCATTAGCAGCAAAAAGACGCGCAAGAAAAAGATTAGTGCAAGCCTTATACCAATGGCAAATGAATGAATCTCCGGCTAGTGACATCATCAATCAATTTTTAACCGAACAAGATATGGGCAAAGTTGATCAAACTTTTTTCCAACAAACCCTGCGTTGGATAATTGCCAATATGGATGAAGTTAAAGCCGAAATCAATCCGCTCATGGAGCGTTCAAACTATGCAGTAGGAGAAGTGGAAAAAGCCATCATGATGATAGGGGTTTATGAGTTTAAAAACAACCCCGAGACTCCTTACAAAGTTGTATTAAATGAGGCAATTGAACTAGCAAAACAGTACGGCGGCGATGGTGCGCACACTTTTATTAATGGAACTTTGCATAAGGCCTCAAAAAAATTACGCCCTTTAGAGCATTAAGCAAACTCTGAGAAATAGAGACAACAACACAGCTTACCTTTAGGCTGCATTACGCGATGCATTAATGCTACCGAAAAAGGCACGAACAATTATTTTTTCATAGACTGACTTGAGGTTCTCATCACCTCCATTTTTTTCAATTTCTTTGACTCGCATTAAAGCATATTGTTGAATAGTAATTAATGGTAAGATAATTTTTTCACGCATAGCAATTGAAGATTTGGTATAAGGCGATTTTTCAAGTAATTGCTTTTGACCAGAAATTTTTAATAACAACCTTTTAGTCTGTTTAAATTCATCGTATATGCCTTGCCAAAATGAGCCAAATTTTTTATCTTCTTGCAAATAAGATGTCAGCGGAAAGTAACTTTTACTCAAGGCTTGCATAGAATTATCAATTAAGGTTCTAAAAAACAAAGAGTGTTTATATAAATCACTCACCTCTTGTAAACGATTGGCATCCTCATACTTTTTAAGAGCAAAACCGACACCGTAGAACCCAGGGACATTTTGCTTCATCTGTGTCCAAGCACCAACAAATGGAATAGCTCTTAGGTCTGATAGATTAAGTTTTTTGTCTGATTGGCGTTTCGAAGGTCGTGATCCTACATTGGTTAAACCGTAATATTTTAGAACCGATACATCCTCAAGATAATCAATAAATAGTGAATCATTCTTAAATGCTTTATATGATTCAAAACCCAATCCAGCCAAATCTTCGATTAATGCATATTGTTTTTGACTTAGACTAGCCACGTTACCTTTAAATACAGTATTTTCAAGCCCTGCACACAATAATTGTTCAAGATTATACTGCGACGAGTTGAGCGTGCCAAAATTTGAAGAAATGGTTTGCCCTTGTACGGTCAGTTCAATTTCATGATTAGCAATGTTTTCACCCAAGGATGAATAAAATTTATTGGTATTACCTCCACCACGCGCAGGTGGCCCACCTCTTCCATCAAAAAAGACAACATTAATGTCATTCTTTATTGATATTTGACTCAAGTGTTCTTTGGCTTTAAAAATCCCCCAATTGGCTTTGAGATAACCACCATCTTTAGTACCATCAGAGAAACCAAGCATCACATATTGACGATTATTGCGTTGCGTGACATGTTGTCGGTAAGCAGGAATTGAGTACAAAGAACCCAAAATCTCCTCACCATTAGCTAAATCATCAATGGTTTCAAGCAAGGGTACAATATCGAGTGTAAAGTCATCTTTTTCCCAACCACATAAACGCGCTAATGTATACACCTCGATTAAATTCCTGGTGGATTGAGTATTTGAAATAATATACCGTCGACAAGCCTCTTGTCCATTTTCTTGTTGAATCTTTTTAATAACATAAAAAGACTTAAGCGTTTCTTTTGTTATTGTAGATTCGAATATTTCTGGGTCGATAGAACCTTCTATATTGAGTAATATATTTATTTTACTACTGTCATCTAATTGCAAATAGTCCCTTGGTATATTACCAGTCATTGAACCAGATAATTTCCCCTGATGGAAAGCATCAAATACTTCAACTAATACCTTTCCATGAATACGTGAGTCTTGACGAATATCTAAACTGGTAAAATAGAACCCAAACAAGTGAACCTTCACAATAAAATCCTCAACAACCTCAACAAACAGTCCATTGTGATTTTCCACGACAAGTTGCTTAATTTCATTCAAATCAATCAGTAATTCTTCCTTATTTTGATAAGTCTCCTCACCTGTGTTGTATATTGTTTGCGCTAGTTTATTATAGACATTATCCGCCAAATGATCGACCCCAGAAAATGTCATTCTAGTTCTAAGTATCCTTGAATCCCTAAAATAGCAAATAAATATTTTATGTCTTAATTGTCTTGCTGTTTCATGCGTCACTTGTGCCGTTACAAAAGGGTTGCCATCCCTGTCTCCACAGGGCCAAAAACCGACATTAATAATATCGCTTTTATAGTCATTTACATCTACTTTTGACAATTCATACCTTATTCGACCATGCACCTTGGCAATGGAATGATAAAATACATTTTCTAAATACCACATCAACCGTGTTGCTTCTTCAAATGGTGAGGGTGCATCAGAACTAACAAAAGCGGTTTGTCCTAACTGTTGTAAAAGCTCATTCATTGTATCTAAATTATTGTTTCGTATCGCCGCCTCTAATTCACTAACAATTGATAAAACGCGTCCCTGATAAAATTGTGTTGGGTGTGCTGTTAGTACGATTTTAGCTTTAAAATTTTGCAGCTTCTGAATTAATGCTTGCGTTTGCTGGGTACTTTTAGCACGATTAAAAACAAAGGGAATTGTTCCATTGCCATTGAAATTATGAATCTTCTCATAAGCCGCATCTTCCACTGCATCAAATAAAACAACCTGACGTTCAATATATTGCATGAACTTAAAGAGAATAGATATTTTATCTTTCTCATTATCAATATTTGTATAAGTAGATAAAAAATTATCTATGATTTCTTTGGGGGTTTTATTGTTGGCAAATTCATCCGTGCAATATTTCGATAATAATGGCAAAAGCATTCCCACATCAGCAACGCCTTCAAATGGTAAAGTAAGAAACAAACTATTATAAACCTGGTACTTTGTTGCAATTAATTTCTGAAACTTCGTATTTGAACTCATAATAATACTCTTATTCTAATCATTGTAGATGTGTTTTATACTCTACATGAAAAATAATATTTTAAAAGATAATTTTATGATTGAATCAGCTAGCTCATCATCGAGATATACAATTAAGGTATAATTTTAGGTAAAATTAAGACTTCGCCGACTCGTATGTTATTTGATACTTTATTATTAAGCCGCATCAATTCTCTCATTGAAACTTTATAAGACTGTGCAATTGCCCCTAATGTTTCTCCACTTGAAACAGTGTGTTTTTCGGTGGTAATGTGATTGGCTATCCATGTATTTGGTGGTGGAGATTGATAAAAGTATTGCTTTATTCCATCTTTAATCGAACCAGCCAACTTTTGTTGAAACTTTTTAGTTTTCAATCTTTTTTCTTCTTTGGGATTACTAATATAAGCAGTCTCAATTAACATTGACGGTACATCTGGCGACTTTAAAACCACAAAACTTGCACGCTCAACATTCTTTTTATGTGGCTTTTCAATCAATTTTAAAGCCGATAAAACTTTTTTGGCTGCTTTATGACTCGCTTCCATAGAAGCATTTTGTGATAAATCTAATAAGACTTTTGCTAAAACATTGTCCTTATCTTCAAGTACCACCCCACCAACTAGATCCGAGTTGTTTTCAGATTGAGCCAACCATTTTGCCGCCTCAGATGTTGCTCCTTTTTTTGAGAGAATATAAACACTCATGCCATGAACTTTAGGATCCCGAAATGCATCGGCATGAATTGAAACAAATAAATCTGCTCGATTTTCTCGTGCTTTTTTAAAACGTTTGCGCAAAGCAACATAATAATCCCCTTTACGTATTAACACTGCTTTCATGCCTTTTTCTTTGTTGATTGAATCTGCTAGTCTTTTGGCAATTTGTAAAGTAATTGTTTTTTCACGAGTTCCTGATACTCCACTGGCACCTGGATCTTCGCCACCGTGTCCAGCATCCACAGCTATAATAACATCGCGGTCTTTATTTTGGTGTTTTTGGACAATTGTTTTCGTTTTTACTTTTGGTTTGCTTAATTGAATAACCAATCGGTGTCCATATTGTTTGGCTGGCTTGAGTAAAAAACTTTTGGCCTTTTGCTTGCTTCTCAAGTCAAAAACCAACCGCAGCGTTGTTTTGCCTTTTCTTCCATTGCGGATTTTTCTAATGACGGAGTTGTTCTTTACACTAAACTTTCGAGCAACCTTAGCATTTTCGATATCAACAACAATGCGTGGAGGGTTTTCTAACTGAAATAATTTATAGTCCACTTGTCCAGATAAATCAATAACAGCTTTGGTATCTTCTGGACTCGTCCACACCCGCAAGCCCTTAACTTGAGTGGTCGCACTGACACTAAAGCTAAGAATCAATGTTATTAAAAATACAATTTTCAGTTTCATCATTAAATTTTAGAGTTTTCATTCATAAAAAACAACTTTTATTGTTGAAATACAGTAAGATAGAGTTATTATATCATCTAACATCTAAAATCAACTCTCTTGAGTTTGAATTTTTCATATTGAATGACAAGGCTTTAGTTGGCAACGGCAATACTCCTTTGCCTTTTTGTGGCCACTCAATAACCACTACGTTTTGCTTATCAATTATTTCTTCAATTGCTATGTAATAGAGCTCTTCTGGACTACTTAAACGGTATAAATCCAAATGAAACAACTCAAATTGACCGAGTTTATAACTCTCATATATCGCATAAGTTGGGCTTTTAACTCGTCCTTCATAGCCTAAATGTTTAAGCAATAATTGAGTGAAAGTTGTCTTACCTGAACCCAAATCACCTTCCAAGAATATAATATCACCAGCTTTAACACTTTGGCTGAATGATTGAGCGAATTTATCTAGTTGTTTTAGGCTACTAATATCTACTTTCATTTAATTATCTCTGGTGCTTTTTCAAGCACATCTGATGCCATTAAACAATTACCTTTGTGACATGCTTGTGCTGCTAAAGCATGCCAGACTACACCAGTATTAGCTGCATCTAAAGCAGTAAAATCTTGTGCCATTAGACCTGCAATTATCCCTGTTAACACATCACCCATGCCAGCTGTTGCCATGCCTGAATACCCAAAAGGACATATGTAAGTTGTCCCACTTGGTTCGGCAACAACTGTCCCAGAACCTTTTAAAACCACAATTGCATTATATTTTTTACTGATTTCAAGTGAATATCTTACTCGGTCTGACTGAATTTTTTCGATACTTACACCTAGTAATTTTGCCGCTTCTTTTGGGTGCGGAGTAAGAACAACACCCCCATTAAATTCATGCTGTTGAGCAATTAAGGTTAACGCATCGGCATCAATGACCATTTTTTTATTTTGGACAAGGCAATAATTTAAAACATCGCGAGATTCTTGATTCAAGCCCAAGCCAGGACCAATCGCTAGAACTTCGGATTTTGATAACAAACGAGAAGAATTTATATCAGCAGCGGCAATCAAGTCGGGACAGGCAATTGAAATTAAACTCGCTTGTGCGTTATTGCTAACGACCTCAACTAATCCTGCTCCACTTCTTAAAACTGATTTACCAGCTAACACCAATGCCCCAAACATGCCATCATGCCCACCAACCACGACAACTGAACCAAAACTGCCTTTGTGGGTATTTTCGTTGCGGTTAAATTTCTGATGTGTCAACACATGGTGATCTAATAAAAAGCATGCACAAGCAACCTCATTATAAATCGTTTCAGCAACATTTAATGTTTCTAAAAACAATGCTCCACATTGATTTTTGCCACTATGGGTATGCAATCCAATCTTGTGAGTTAATAGCGTAATGGTTGTATCGGCATTAACACAACTGCCCTGAATAATGCCAGTATTAGCATCCAATCCAGAGGGAATATCAATAGCTAAAATTTTGCATTGCTGTTGATTTATCCAATCTATTGCAGTGGCAAAATCTCCACTCACTTTTCGATTTAAACCCGTACCAAAAACAGCATCGACAATACATGTAAACAGCTCAACTGGTGATTCATAAATAATTTTTCCGCCACCATCACAATATATTTGTGCTGCTTTTCTTGCATCAACAGGTAATTTATCAATGGCTGCCAAGCTCCAAATCTTAACGCTTTTCTTGTTTTTCAACGCCAATGTTGCCATGACAAATCCATCGCCAGCATTATTGCCCACACCTGTTACAATCAACACTTTGGATTTATGTTGAATATAACTGTATACAGCCTGAGCAGCACGTTGCATTAACTCAAAACTACTGATTTTTAAATAATCAGCAGCACACCTGTCGATGTGTTTAATATCTTGACTGGTATAGAGTTTTTTCATGGTGCTAATCGGTGAATCATCCAGTTCCTACCCTCTTTTTGGTAGACAAACCTATCGTGCAAGCGACTGCTTCGGCCTTGCCAAAATTCAAATTTTTCAGGAATAACACGGTAACCACCCCACGCACTTGGCAAGGGAATTTTTCCGGATGAAAATTTAGACTTCATTTCGGCTAATTTTTGTTTTAGAAAGTCGCGCGATTCAATGATTTTTGATTGGGGAGAAATCCAAGCACCTAATTGCGAGCCTTTTGGACGAGAAGTAAAATATGCAAAAGATTCTGCTTGAGTAATTTTTTCAACTGTTCCAGAAATTCTAATTTGTCGCTCTAACCCTAACCAAGCGAATAACAATGCAACAGAATTATTTTGCTCTATATCCTGTGCTTTAGCAGAATTGTAATTAGTGAAAAACACAAAACCTTTATCATCGAATATTTTAAGCAAAACTGTTCGAATAGACGGCTCTCCTTTGTCATTAACCGTTGCAATACTCATTGCATTAGGTTCATTGATTTGTGCATTTTGCGCTTGTTCAAACCAGCCATTAAATTGCTCAAAAGGACTGCTATTTAAATCCTCTCTATTTAATCCGAATTTTGTATATTCTTTTCTAAAGTTTGTAATATCCATCTGATGCTAGATTATTTTATTAAAAACACTTATTTTACCATGCAGCACTAAAACAGCTTCATAATTACACTGTTTTTATAATTTTAAATGTAAAGACAGTCTATAAAGCCTAATACTATTGGAATAAAAAATGATTTAGCTTAGAATATGGTCTTGAATAGGATATAAATTTGGATACTAAAAGACTTAAAAATTTAAACACGATAGACCTTAAGATTCCAGGCTTACGGATGATTAGCGAGATTGGCGAGGGTGGCATGTCTGTGGTTTATTTAGCTGAGCAAATTTCTTTAAAAAGAGAAATTGCTGTTAAAGTCATGCGTATTGAAATTGCAAAGAACGATTTAGATGTGCAACGATTTAAACACGAAGCCAAAACAATCGCTCAACTTGATCACCCAAACATTATTAACATCTACAATATTGGTCAAACATCAAAAGGTGAAATATTTTTCACCATGCCATATTTAAACCACGGCGATTTTTCAGATTATATTTTAGAAGATGAAAGTGAATTCATTAATCTGCTCATGACGATATGCGATGGTTTAGGATTTGCTCACCAACGTGGTGTTATTCATCGAGACATCAAACCTGAAAACTTATTATTTGATAAGTTTGGCAATGTTCAAATTGCAGACTTTGGTATTGCTGTTTCTAAAGATGGCACCCGAATGACTCAAGAGCATCAAATTGTTGGCTCTGCTCAATACATGAGTCCCGAACAAGCACGTTCACTCAAGGTTGGACCACAAACAGATGTCTATAGTTTAGGCATTGTGATCTATGAAAGGTTGACAGGAACTGTGCCTTTTGATGGCGATGAAAGTATATCGATTTTAGTTGACCATGTCAGTACAGAGCCCCCTCAACTTTCTTCAAAAATGCGCCATTGGCAAAAAATCATTGATAAATGTTTAGCTAAGTTGCCAGAAGACCGTTACCAATCTATGTCAGAGTTGAAACTCGCTCTTGACAACATCCCTACTAATGCATTGCAAAGAACCAACGATTCCATTCAACAAGTGCTTACAGGTGATGCAAAAACACATCTCAAATGGTTTATACCTAGCTTACTAATATTATTGGTAGTCGCTTTTTTCTCACTCCGCAAAACGACAAAAGAGCTTGATACTCCATTGATTGTACCACAAGAGATAAATGAAATTGTAGTCGCGCCTGTACAAGAAAAACAAAAAGAAATTGTTATCGAAGAAGACAATGATCAATCTCGACCAGAGAGTAATGAACCACTAGAGTCAACACCTCAAATCATTCTAAAAGATGGATTTGCCTTTGAGAGTGAAGATCAATTCAATGCATCACCTAATGACGATGGGGCAATAACAAAAACCTCTGCTACTGAGTTAGATCAACAACAAGATATGACTGAAGTGGATTCAAATGCAGAAAATTCACTTTCAGAAAACAATGAAAGTCTATTACTGGCAGCTTTTGAAAATATCGAAAAATACCAGCTCTCTCGACCAAAAAACAATAATGCAACAGATCAATTATTGCAAGTACTCAAAAGCGAACCTGAAAATGAGCAAGCCATTCAGGGAATCGAAAATATAGGTGGCAAATATTACCAACTTATCAAGAACTCCTTGCTTAAATATAAATTCAATACGGCTTTAAAACATGCCCGTTCACTTAGTAGATTTAATGCCAAAACCAACTTCTTAAATCGCAAACATAAGATACAAAACAAAGAACTAATTTCACTAATTAAAAAGTTGGATATTTCATCTGATAGTTTTTCAGTTGAAAAAGTTAAATCGCTAGCAAGAATTGTCAAAACAATAGACCAAAAAAACCCTCTTGTTGTCACACTCAATGAACAAGCTCAATTTAAATTAAAGCCAAAAGTTGGTGAAACTTTACTAGATGAAAAGAATATTGAAACCATCTTAATCACCAATAATTTAGCTGCATCAACAACTGAAGTCACGCTAGAACAATATAAAGAGTTTAGTAAACAAACCAACCGTGTTGCAGCAAGATGTAAACAGAAAGGCGGTGGCGGTTCATTTTTTGGTAAAAAGACATGGGAGAAACATTTCTTTGCTCAAAATAACAACCATCCCGTTGTATGCATCACTCAAGCCGATGCAAGTGCTTATGCCAATTGGTTATCAAAAGAGACAGGCAACCGCTACCGATTGCCAACTAAGAGTGAGTGGACTCTAATCTATGCAGATGCCAACAAAAATTTTAAAGCATGTGAGTCAGGTAACCTTGCAGGAAGTGAAGCCAGTAAAATTCGCAATAAAGAAAATAACTATGCATGCAATGACAACTACAAATTCACTGCTCCTGTAGCAAATTTTTCCAAACAGAAAAATGGCATTTTTGATATTCAGGGTAACGTCAGTGAATGGATTGCTTGCCCTTCTGGGAACTGCAGCACGCCTATTGCAATGGGTAGCTCTTGGTACCATGGCCAACAATCCAATAACGCCATTCATGAAGAAAAGCATAAGGTTGATAGCGCCTATTCTTACATTGGATTTAGAGTTGTTCGAGATTTATAACCACCTGGAAAACACGATAGAATCTCTATATTGCAAATATAGCGTTATTTTTCGACACTTTCTCTTCAAAAAACTATAAATAAAGCCAATAAACAGTAAAATTAGCAGCTCGTTAAAAAATAAAAAATCAGGATAGAAGCAATGCGTAGTGACTTATGTGGCAATGTAACAGAGCAAAAATTAGATCAACAAGTCGAAGTCTGTGGATGGGTAGATAAACGCCGTGATCATGGTGGCGTAATATTTATCGATTTACGCGATCATACCGGTATTTTACAAGTCGTGGTAGAACCTGATAATGCCGAAGCTTTCAAAATTGCTGAAGATGCGCGTTATGAATATTGTTTACACGTCAAAGGTCATGTACGTAACCGCCCAGAAGGTCAAGCGAACTCCAATTTAAAATCAGGTAAAATTGAAGTAGTTGTGGACAACTATGAAGTTTTGAACAAATCAAAACCTTTACCTTTCATGATGGATGAAGAAGCGACCGAAGCAGTGCGTTTAAAATACCGTTATCTTGATTTACGTCGTCCTGACATGCAAAAAAACATGCGCTTACGTAGCAAGTTAATTAGCACACTACGCAACCACTTAGACAATCAGGATTTCCTAGATATGGAAACACCAATTTTAACTAAGGCGACTCCTGAGGGAGCACGTGATTTTCTTGTGCCATCACGTACACAGCAAGCTAAATTTTTTGCTCTACCACAATCACCACAGTTATTTAAGCAGTTGTTAATGATGTCTGGCATGGATAGATATTACCAAGTCGCACGCTGTTTCCGCGATGAAGATTTACGTGCAGATAGACAATTAGAGTTTACTCAACTCGATATCGAGATGGCATTTGTCGATCAAGAAGACGTGTTAAACATGGCCGAACCTATGATACGCGATGCCTACAAAAAAGTCTTAGATGTAGATTTACCGAATCCTTTCCCGCGTATGACATATGCGGAGGCGATGCGACGTTTTGGTAGTGATAAACCAGATATGCGTATTGACCTAGAGTTGGTTGATGTAAATGATGCCGTAAAGAATGTTGAGTTTAAAGTTTTCTCAGGCCCTGCCAATGACCCTAAAGGTCGTGTAACAATTTTGAAAGTGCCTAATGGTGGCTCAATGTCACGTAAACAAATAGATGATTATGCTCCATTTGTGGCAAAATTTGGTGCAAGAGGTCTTGCTTGGATTAAAGTTAATGCCAAAGAAAATGGTCGCGATGGTTTGCAATCACCAATTGTAAAATTCCTTGATGATGATTCTTTGACTGCAATTCTAGATAAGACAGGTGCACAAAACGGTGACTTGTTATTTTTTGGAGCTGGCGAATACAGCACCGTGACTCAATACATGGGCGAGTTACGCTTGAAAGTAGGAAAAGATTTAGACATGGTTAAAAAGGGGTGGCAACCTCTTTGGGTTGTTGATTTCCCTATGTTTGATTGGAATGAAGACGAAAAACGTTGGGATGCTATCCATCATCCATTTACTGCCCCAACAGGTACAGAACAAGAATTGCGTGATAACCCTGGTACTGCACTTTCCAAAGGTTATGACATAGTTATGAATGGTGTTGAACTCGGCGGTGGCTCGATTCGTATCCATGATCAGAGCGTACAGTCGGCTGTGCTTGATTTATTAGGTATCAGCAAGGAAGATGCTCAAGCCAAATTTGGCTTTTTACTCGAAGCGTTACAATACGGCTGTCCTCCTCATGGTGGAATCGCACTAGGTCTAGACCGTATGGCAGCTTTAATGTGTGGTGTTGATTCTATTCGTGATGTTATTGCCTTCCCTAAAACCTCATCTGCGAGTTGCCCATTGACCTCTGCTCCTTCTGAGATTCCTGCCAGGCAGCTTGAAGAAGTGCATGTCATAGCCATTTATTCTGAAGTTGAAGAAGACGATTCTGAGGAAGATGAATAACAAACAACATATTAGTGAACCTATTAGCGAACAAGCAGTTGTGCTTGTTCATGGCTTGTGGATGAGCCGCTGGTCTTTTCACTTTATTGCAAAACACCTGACTAACAAAGGCTATAAAGTTTACCGTTTTGGTTATAAAACCACCACACGACCCTTTGACTTTAACATGCAAAAGCTCCAAGCTTTTGTTAACTCACGTAAAGAAAACACCGTGCATTTAGTTGTGCATTCCATGGGTGGAATTCTATCCATGCGCTGCCTGCCGATGATTCGAAAATTGGGCAAATTAATCATGCTCGGTTCTCCCATTAATGGCTCACGTACAGCAAAAGCCATGAGTGAAAAAAAATGGGCGCGCTGGATGCTCAAATATGCAACTGAACCCTTAACTAATGGCGTAGTTAACCCTCAAGTCTTTCGGGAGTCTTATATGATTGCAGGAACATCCAATAGCATAGGTATTGCACGATTAGTGACAAAACTCCCTCAGCCTAATGATGGAACCGTCGCACTTGATGAGACCCAAGCCGAATGGATAAACCACCATACAACCGAAAAAACCAATCACTTTCGTATGCTTTTCCATAGAAAGGTTCAACGAAAAATTGTTAGTTTTTTAACCAAAAAATTGGGCAATGAAAAATAACAAAGCAAAACACAAAATAGACTAAAACTTGACTTCATTAATAATTAATCTTATAAGACCCAAATCCCGATATAGAAAGTACGATGATAGCACAAGTCCTTAATGCACCTAGAAAACCCAGAAAAAGCTTCATCACCAATGAGGTGACTTTAGTTTTTCTTGATTTCCTATGCACATCCGTTACTTGCACTCTCAAACGCATTTCTATATCGGGATTTGGGTAAGATGAAAATGTTTTATACTGTATCTTCACATTTCGTTAAAAAATACAATTTATCACAACTTGTTTCTTACGTGTTTATATTGTCTTTTGTGTATCTACAGTTTAATAATTTTACCTTTGAGAATAATCCAATTCAAAATGAAGCTGAGGACTTTTATGAATTAAACCTTGAGTTTAATGACAATGATGATAACAATGATTCAAGCTCATGCACACTTGCAACCTTTAGCCTAACTCATTTATCTTTTATCAATTTTACAGCCGATGTAGAAGCTGCTCTTTTACATACCCAGTCTTTCCAGTATTCATCCCGCGCTCCTCCAATAACCTAACATTTATTTATAGATTTTAAACTCTGCTAAAAGTGATTGCCGGAGATTTTATATTTCCTATTATTTTATCAGGGCAGGCGAATATTATCATTTCTTAATGAGTGTGTTGTTATGGACTATCCAAGTATTGTAATTTCAAAAAAACAAACTAAACCAAAATTTAGTCGTACAGTTCTACGTATAATTGGTTTGTTATTAATTATTTCCAGCCTTATTATGGTGCCACCAATTATTGTTGGTTATATCTACCAAGATGGTGATATTAGTCCATTTATTGGTGGTTTTGCAACATTGTTTAGTTTTGGAAGTGCTTTATTATTCACCTATAGAAGTGCTAAATCTGATTTAAAAATTCGCAGTGGCTTTATTGTTGTGGGTTTATCTTGGTTAATTATTGGAGCAAGCTGTGCCATTCCACTTTACTTCTCACATTCTCTTAACTTGTCTTTAACTGATGCCATTTTTGAGTCTGTTTCTGCCCTAACAACAACGGGTGCAACCATCATTAATCACTTGGATGAGCTGCCTCATTCACTGCTTTTTTATCGTCAACTACTGCAATGGTTAGGCGGCATGGGAATTATTGTTTTGGCTATTGCTATTTTGCCCATGTTAAGAATCGGTGGCATGCAGATGTTTAAAGCCGAAACACCAGGTCCCATGAAAGACAATAAACTAACTCCACGCATTACCGAAACTGCCAAATCACTGTGGTATTTATATTTAGGCATTACTTTACTTTGTGCTTTAGCATTTTATATGGCTGGTATGAATGGATTTGATGCTATTGGTCATGCATTTTCCACTCTTTCTACCGGTGGCATGTCAACTCATGATGATTCCATGGCCTATTTTGATAATTCATTGATTGAATTTATTGCCATGATGTTTATGTTTATTGCTGGCATTAACTTTAGTTCGCACTTTATTGCTTGGCGTGCTGCATCACTCAAACCTTATCTTAATGACATTGAAATCGGAACCTATGCAGGTATTGTGTTGACCTCTATTGTGTTGATTGTTCTCATTTTACTAAGCAATGACTATTATCCTAGTTTATATGAGTCAATTAGACACACATCGTTTCAAGTCATTTCTATGATTACGACCACTGGTTTTACTACTAATGATGTTAGCCAAATGCCGACTCTAGTACCATTTTTACTTATCTTACTTGGCACAATGGGTGCTTGTGCTGGCTCAACTTCTGGTGGTATCAAAATGATAAGAATTGTCTTACTCAATAAGCTTAGTATGCGAGAGTTGTATCGCCTAATCCACCCTCATGGTCAGTTTATTGTCAAACTTGATGGCAAAATAGTCAATTACCGTGTTTTGGATTCTGTTTCTGCCTTTATGCTGCAATTTATATTTATCCTAACAATATTTACCATGGCTTTACTATTTTTCGGTGAAGATTTAACAACCGCTGGGACTTCTGTTTTATCATCAGTTGCCAATATTGGACCTGCATTAGGAACAACTCATGTTAATTATGCCAATTTAGCAGATGGGAGTAAATGGACTCTATCCTTGGCGATGATATTTGGTCGATTAGAAATATTTACTCTTTTTGTCTTATTGATTCCCTCATATTGGGAAAGTTAAGGAGTCATGCTGTTGCAAGGTTAATATTACTTGTACCAACTCTGGTTTTTTATATAATGGTCAGATGCAGAGTTCTTCACAATTTAATGCACAACAAAGTAATAATTCAACTTTTGGGAAAGTAGTCCTAAGAATTGTTGGCTTGTTGCTTACAATCGCAAGTTTATTTATGTTGCCGCCTATTTTAATTGGTTTTATCTATCAAGATGGCGATGTAAAACCCTTTATTCAAGGCTTTTTGACATTGATTTTGTTGGGTTCATGCCTGCTTTATTTTTTTAGAAAAGCCAGAAGTGACTTAAATATTAGAAGTGGCTTTATAGTTGTAGGTCTTTCATGGATTATACTCGGAATAAGTGGAGCAATCCCACTGTACTTTGATACCACTCTCAATCTATCTTTGGCTGACTCAATTTTTGAATCTGTTTCTGCTTTGACAACCACTGGTGCTACTATAATTACCCATTTGGATGATTTACCTCACTCTGTATTGTTTTATCGCCAACTGCTCCAATGGCTTGGTGGTATGGGAATTATTGTTTTGGCTATTGCTATCTTGCCAATGCTGCGCATTGGTGGCATGCAGATGTTCAAAGCCGAAACACCAGGCCCAATGAAAGATAACAAATTGACACCACGTGTAACAGAAACAGCAAAGATGTTATGGTATATTTACCTAGGTCTCACTGTTATTTGTGCACTGGCTTATTTTATGGCTGGGATGAATCTATTTGATGCTGTATCTCATGCTTTTTCTACCTTAGCTACCGGTGGCATGTCTACTCACAACGATTCCATTGCCTACTTCAACAATCCATTAATTGAATTGATTTGCATGGTTTTTATGATTATAGCAGGAATTAACTTTGCCTCTCACTTTATTGCTTGGCGAAGTGCTTCAATGAAAGTTTACCTAAAAGATACCGAAATCAAAGTGTACATAAGTATTATGATTGCGGCACTTGCAATGACTTCATTGGTCTTAATTATCAACAACTCCTACCCGTCTCTTTACGAATCTATCCGTCATGCTTCTTTCCAAGTGGTTGCCATGGTAACTAACACTGGGTTCTCTACAGCAAACATCAGCACTATGCCAGTTATGCTACCCTTATTTCTACTGTTATTAGGTTCTATAGGAGCCTGTGCAGGCTCAACCTCAGGAGGTTTGAAACTAATCAGATTAATATTGTTATACAAACTCAGCATTCGTGAGTTTTATCGCTTAATTCACCCGCATGGAAAGTTTATAATTAAACTTGATGACAAAACAGTCAATTACCGTGTACTCGATTCAGTTTCTGCTTTCATCTTACAATTTATGTTTTTATTAGCTGTCTTCACACTAATATTAATGACTTTTGGTGAAGATGTATTGACCTCTTCCACCACGGCATTATCAGCACTTGCAAATTTAGGTCCGGCACTTGGTGATGCAAGTTCGAACTATGCCAGCTTAAATGACAGCAGTAAATGGCTTTTATCTTTAGTTATGGTTTTTGGTCGCCTGGAAATTTTCACTATCTTTATACTATTTATTCCAGCTTATTGGGAAGGGTAATCCTGAAAATATGTTATAACTTTTGTAGACACAAAAAAGCCATGAGTTAAAACTCATGGCTTTTTACTTTCATTCACTCTAGTTTTTATTTCTTCGTTACTTTTTTAGCGACAGCTGTTGTTTTCTTAGTCACTTTCTTTGCGACTTTTTTTACAGCAGGTGCTTTTTTTGTGACTTTTTTAGCAACTTTCTTTACTACTTTTTTGGCAGCTGTTGCTGCTTTTTTTGGAGTAGGTGTTTTTTTAGTTACTTTTTTTGCAACAGTTTTAACATCTGCTACATAATTTCCTGTTAATTTTGAAACTTCAGTTGCTAATGTTTCAATCTTATCAAGTAAAGCTGAAATTTCAGCAGAAGATGGAATATCTAGTTTTGCTAATACTTTTTCTACACGTGTTTCAAAAATATTTTCTAACTTGTCCCAACTTCTTGATGCTTTGTTTGTTACTTTTCCAACATTGTCTTTCACTTCTTTAGTTGCAGTTTGGGTCGTTTTTTTAATAATTTTTTCAACACCTTTGCCTTCATCAACTAATTTATTGAATATTTTAACTCCTTCTTGTTGAGCTTTAGCAAATGCACCTAATCCTGCTAACCAAATCTCATTGGCAGAACCCATAATGTTTTCTGCTACATTAGCTTTGTGAGCTGAAGTTTTAGGAGCTGTCTTTTTTACAGTTGCTTTCTTTTTTAATGTTTTTTTAATCGCCATGATTTTTTCCTCGTTAAGTTATGGTGCCCATTTAAAAGGGTTTGTCTAGAGCAAACACACTAATAGCTATATTTTATTAAATTTTCATCTAATTAATCTAATAACCAACCAATTATTTCGGTTAATACATCGCCCTTGCGTGAAATATCATAAGGCGTATTATGACTATAGTTACTGTCAACAATTGGAGCTTTCTTTTTTCGCTTACTCTCTCGCTTAGCTATTCGTGCTGCTTTTTCTTGATGCTTTAACAACAAACCAGAACGGATAAATTCTAATATCTCATCTAATTCATGAATATCAAACCACATGCCATGTTTGTGGCACACATCCACAACAACCCCACTCGACCCAGCGTAGTTTTTTCTTTGCATGACCACTTCACATTGTGGGCATTTTTTATAAAACTTAGTGGGGTTAATCACTTCATTTTTAGCATAAGAGTTTGGTACAACTTTTTTTGCATGAATCAATGTTCCTGATGCCGCTTCTTTTTGTGCTTGTTTTTCTAAATGCCTGAATACACTGGCAGATATCCAGATACCTGCACAACTATCACATTCTTTCAATGTAAATACTTGCCCTGGCATTTTGCGTGAATGTAAGTGCTGGCCCTCACAGTTCGGACATGGCATAACTGTTTTTTTATAGTTCAAGTCATCTGAAACAATCGGAGTTGCACAAGAGTGACAAAATTTAGCTTTTGAACTGATTCGAGTCATGCAGTGTGGACATATTGTATTAAGATCCTGCTCATGCAAGGTAAAGCTTGAACCACAGTATCGACAAAATGGCTCATGCTCTTTTCCTCGTGCTCCTCCACATGATGAACAACGAACAACCGCCGCATCATGAATTTTTACTGACGGCACCTCAAGTAAGTTGCCACAAAAACAGGCGAATTTTTCTCCTATGCGTTTATCGTGAACTTTATATTGATGTTGGCACTTGTCACACTGGACAATAATTTTAGTCTTCATAGGGGTTTGGTATATTTAGTCTTTGTAATAATTTTATCTCCAGACTCTCCATTTTATCAGCTTCTTCATCTTTAATATGGTCGTAACCTAACAAATGTAAAACTCCATGAATCGTTAGATGCGCCCAATGATGCATTATTGCTTTTCCTTGCTCATTAGCCTCAGCTTCAACTAGTGGTGCACAAATAGCTAAGTCACCAATCAAGTCTTCTTCAACATCTTCGGGAATCTCTAATGCAAAAGACAGCACATTGGTTGATTTATCTTTTCCCCGATAGGTTTTATTTAATTCTTGAGACAATTGCTCATCAACTATTTCAATACTGACTTGAAAAAACTCACCATGAGACTCAATCACTGTTTCAACCCATAAATCAAATTGTTCTATGCTTGGTGATTCAAATGCTGTTTCATTATTTAGTAATACTGGGATAAATTTCATGCCTTTATTGTAGCATTTTTTAACAAAAGTTTACCATTTTACTTCATTACAAAGGCATAATCTTAGTCAATGAAATGTTATAATTAATCAACTTACAATGCACTTTATTTATGTCAAAGCAGTTTATATATGGTAATTCAATCAAAATCAAAAGATTAAACTTAGCTTTTAGCACTCTCAATTTTGCCAATATTGGTCAATTTATTTCTGGACTAGTCTTAGTCTACTTCCTTAAAGATATGATTGATAATCACACGTTGATTTATTGGTTTTCTGGATTGCTCATTTCTGTTTCTTTCGGCTTTAGCTTGCGATATTATTTTAATTCTCAATTTGATGCAAACGAAACTAGTCTAAAAAAATGGGAAGATTATTTCCTAATGGCTGTTTTTTTATCGGCATTAGTTTGGGGCTCTGCTGGTATTTTATTATTTACAAATAATTCACTAATTCATCAATTTTACCTAGAAATCTTACTGCTTGGCGTTGTTTCTGCTTCATTAAGTTTTCTTACTTGCTATTTGCGCGCAAGCTACCTTTTTATAATTTTGACCTTATGCCCTCTTGCTTTCCATGCTTTTTTACTCAACACTGAAAACTCAACTGTTTTAACCGTTTTCATACTCACTTACTTAATCAGCGCATTGATTGGCGCTCACAAATTTAATAAATTTATTTTAGAGAACCTCAAGCTAAGCTTTGAAAGCAACCTTCAAGGAAAAAAAATCAATGAAAGTGAACAAAAGTTTAAGGCTCTATATAAACAAGCTGAACAGGCCAGTCAAGCTAAGTCTGTATTTCTTGCTAATATGAGTCACGAAATTCGAACGCCTATGAATGGTGTTATTGGCAACACTAGTATGTTATTACTTAATCCGTTATCTCAAGATCAAAAACAACGTGCCCGTGCTATTAAAAGCAGTGCCGATTCAATGCTTTCTTTAATCAATGATATCTTGGATTTTTCAAAAATTGAAGCTGGCATGTTACATGTCGAACACCATGATTTTGACTTTAACAATTTTATAGATGACTTTGCATCTTCAATTCTCAATAGTGTTCATGCAAAAAGCTTGAGTTTCACTTGTATCGTTAATCCTGAATTGAAACGCTGGTTTAAAGGTGACTCCAATAGAATTAGACAAATCTTGTATAACTTAGTCAATAATTCAATCAAATTTACCGAACAAGGGGGCATTACCATTGAGTGCACTCCATCCTATAGTAACTCCATTTACACCATTATTAAATTTCAAATCACTGATACAGGTATTGGCGTGAATACTAACCTACAAAAAGATTTATTCAATCGATTTAGCCAAGCAGATGGCTCCACAACACGTAAATTTGGGGGGACAGGGCTGGGTTTAAGTATTTGTAAACAATTGACAGAGATAATGGGAGGTGAAATTAAGTTCATACCTCTTCCTGAAAAAGGCTGTCGTATTGCTTTCACCATTAGGCTAATTAAGATCAAAAAGCCTAAAAATATTTCATCCATTGATAAGAATAATTTTACTTCTGCTAATGCAAAGATTTTAGTTGTTGAAGATAATACGACCAACCAAATTATTGTCAAAGATATGCTTGAGATACTCAACAATAAAGTTGACATTGCTACAAATGGCAAAGAGGCGATTACCTGTCTCAAAAGAAACAGATACGACTTAGTGTTTATGGACTGCCATATGCCAATAATGGATGGGTATCAAGCAACTACCGAAATACGTGGATTTTCAGCATCAGAACTCAACTATAACATTCCAATTATCGCTATGACGGCAAGTGCTATGAGCGGTGATAGGGAAAAATGTTTACGCTCTGGAATGAGTGATTATATAACCAAACCCATAGAACTCTCTATTATTCAGCAAAACTACAACAATGGATAATAAGCTCGCAAAAACCATCACAAGAAGAAATTCAACAACAACCCAATCAATGTGAAGATTGGCAACTATTTGACTTTGGTGCTATTAACTCTCGCTTATCAGGAAACCATCTGCTTCTTATTAAAGTTTGTAAAACGTTTATTAGTTCTTCAACTAAGAATCTAGAAAGTTTGAGTAATGCCCTAGAACACAAAGACTTAATTAAGCTTGAAAAACTCACACATGGAATCAAAGGAGCCTCTGCCACTGTGGGTTGCACAATGTTATTTCATTGTTCAAATAGATTAGAGGCAAGTATTGAAAAGGGTGATTTTTCAGATATAAATTTCTATTTTAAGGAGTTAAAAAAGTGTTTTCACGATTCAACTCGAGCTATAAACGATATATTAAACTCATTACCTAATCTAACTTAGTTACAGATTGCATCAACTCTCGCTTGAGTTAATTCAACTAAAGCATGAGGTGAAAGCTCTACCTCCAAACCCCTTTGTCCTGCACTAACATATATACTTTCAAATGATTGAGCAGATTCATCAATCACTGTTGTTAATTTTTTCTTCTGCGCCAATGGGCTAACTCCACCCAATATATACCCTGTGGAACGTAACACTTCATCAACAGCCGCCATAGTCACCTTTTTTGATTGCATTACTTTGGCAACTTTTTTCATGCTTAATGTATTTTTCACTGGAATAATAGCAACAGCTAATGTCTTATCTCCAAAAGAAACGATTAAGGTTTTAAATATTTTATTGGAATCTACACCCATCTTATTGGCAGCTTCTTGCCCATAAGAACCTTCCGTTTCATCGTGTTGGTATTGATGAACTGTGTGCTTTATTTTTTTATTTTTAAGGAGTTTTATGGCTGGAGTCATTGAACAATGCAATAGTGGTATGCAACAAATCCTTTTGTTGCGTGAATTAACACATTATCGAGTCATTGATGTAAAGAACTCTTCATTCGTTTTGGTGTCTTTGAGTTTTTCAAGTAAAAATTCAATCGCCTGGATATCGTCCATCGGATGTAAAATTTTACGTAAAATCCACGCCTTAGTTAAAAACTCTTGAGGAACCATTAGTTCTTCTCTACGTGTACCAGAACGTTTAATATTAATCGCTGGCCATACACGTTTTTCTGCGATTCTTCTATCCAAATGCACTTCCATATTACCAGTACCTTTGAACTCTTCAAAAATAACTTCATCCATTTTTGAACCTGTTTCAACCAATGCAGTTGCCAAAATAGTTAAACTGCCACCTTCTTCAATATTTCGTGCTGCACCAAAGAAACGTTTGGGTCTTTGCAATGCGTTGGCATCCACTCCACCAGTTAACACTTTACCTGATGATGGTGCCACTGTATTGTATGCACGAGCAAGACGTGTTATTGAATCCAATAAAATAATAACATCTTGTTTATGCTCAACTAATCTCTTAGCACGTTCAATCACCATCTCTGCCACTTGTACGTGACGTGATGCTGGTTCATCAAATGTTGAAGCAATAACTTCACCACGAACCATTCGTTGCATTTCTGTCACTTCTTCTGGGCGCTCATCAATCAATAATACAAATAGTTTTGCATCGGGATTGTTGATGGCAATGTTTGTCGCAATATTTTGCATCATTAATGTTTTACCAGCCTTAGGTGGTGAAACAATCAAACCACGCTGACCTTTACCAATTGGCGAAATCAAATCAATAATTCGCGCCGTTAAATCTTCTTTAGTACCTGTACCACGCTCCATAATCAACTGATCTTGTGCAAACAGAGGTGTTAAGTTTTCAAACAGAATTTTTCCACGTGTATTTTCTGGTGGCTCGTAGTTAATTGTTTTAATTTTGAGCATGGCAAAATAACGCTCAGAATCTTTAGGTGGTCTGATTTTACCTTCAATGGTATCACCGGTTCTTAATCCAAAACGCCTAATCTGACTAGGTGAAACATAAATATCATCAGGTCCTGCTAAATAACTGCCTTCTGGAGAACGTAAAAACCCAAATCCATCTGGAAGCACCTCAAGTACACCTCCACCATAAATGTCTTCACCTTTTTTGGCGTGTTTCTTTAAAATGTGAAAAATGAGGTCTTGTTTTCTGATTCGTGCTCGAAGTTCGATGCCCGCTTCTACTGCGATTTCTGTTAATTTTTGCGTAGAGTATTGCTTAAGTTCTGATAGGTTCATATATTTATATTGATTTTTTGATAATAGAAATTGAAATTAAAATAATTTTAATAATTTGATTTTGTTTAGTTTTTTGTTTTAAAACTAGGAATTAGAGCCCCAAAAGGGAATAGCTCTGCTTTGATGGCTGCTAAGTTATCACGTTAAATGCAGGTGAGCAACTCTTTTTTGAAGATGGTGTAAAAAACTTGGGGTTTTAAAGCATATTGAAAAAAACAAATGGCAATCATTACCATGAACGCCATTTGTTTATAAATATCAACTGAGGCCTTAGGCAGTATGTTTATTTAACATTTCTACCAATTGTCCTTTTGATAAAGCACCAACATGTTGATCAACGACTTCACCACCTTTGAATACCATTAAAGTTGGAATCCCACGGATACCCATTTTGATTGCTGTATTTCTACAAGCTTCTGTATCGACCTTAACGACCTTAACTTGGTCTTTCATTTCTTCTGCCACTTCATCAATAATAGGTGCAATCATGCGACAAGGTCCACACCATTCTGCCCAATAATCAACTAAAACAGGCACTTCTGAATTAATGTCTGCTTCAAAACTATCGTCTGTTGCGTATGTAATATTTTCGCTCATTATATGTTCTCCATAATGTATTTTAAATTTATTGAGGTGTATCTATGGGCGAGTAGACCAAAATACAACTTTAATTTTTTATTATATTAGATTTCTCTAATGTTTTCACTTTATTCCAATAATTACCCAAGCTTTCTAAACTATAAACACCCTTTTTAGGCTCTTCTTGCTTAGCAATTTTTTCAACTGCTCTAAAACGGCTTTCAAATTTTTTGTTAGCATGGCGTAATGCTAATTGCGGATCTTGTTTTAAATGACGTGCTAAATTGGTGCAGACAAAAAATACGTCGCCTAATTCATCTTTGATCAACTGTGGATTTTTTGTTTGGATGGCTTCTTTGAGTTCACCCAACTCCTCTTCCATCTTAGCAAATACTGGTTCAATATCGCTCCAATCAAACCCTATGACAGCGGCTCGTTTAGTTAGTTTCACCGACTTCAACAACTCTGGCATGTTTTTAGGAATATCATCAAGAACACTAGCTGTGGTTTTTTCTGCTAACTTATCTTGTTCCCATTTTTGGCTTTGTTCTTCAGTATTTAATGTGTTAGCTTGATTGCCAAAAACATGTGGATGACGCTGAACCATTTTTTTATTAAGGGTTTTAACTACATCACTAAAATTAAACAAACCCTTCTCTTTTGCCATTTGCGCATAAAAAACCACTTGAAAGAGTAAGTCCCCCAACTCCTCTTTTAAGTGAAGAAAATCATTCTGGTCAATAGCATCAACCACTTCGTATGCTTCTTCTATAGTATAAGTCGTCAGAGATTCAAAATTTTGATCAATGTCCCATGGACAGCCTTTTTCGGGATGACGCAGTTGCGCCATGATGTCTAATAATTCAGCAATTTCTTTATTCATGGTGGTAATGTTATTATAAAATGAGCCCCTTTTAATAAATCATGGTATTTAATCTCTATCTTCCCTTGATAAGATTCAACAATATCATTCACTATTGATAAGCCAATCCCATGTCCTTTCACTTTTTCATCTCCTCGTACGCCACGGGCTAATAAAGTTTTTCGTTTCTCTTGGGTAATACCTGGTCCATCATCGGCAATTTCAATAATTAAACCTGTGCGCTTTCTATTCAACAAGGTTAAAGTTTTAATAGTGACCGATACATTTTGATCGCACCATTTATAGGCATTTTCAATCAAATTTCCCAGCAATTCCATCAAGTCTCCATGTTCTCCATAAAATTCAGCTCCTGGTGCTGCTTGAATATGAGTTTTGACTTTTTTTGTTCGGTATACCTTATCCAATGTTCGGATAATTTGTTCCAATTTATCAATAACGGGAATGCCAATTGTAAAAGTGCGATGCCCTGCCACCGCAGCACGTTTGAGTTGGTATTCAACAATATCATTCATGTTGGTGATTTGCTCACTGATCAAAGATCGATTAGTTTTTTCTTTATTCTCAAGCTCTGAATGAATAATGGCAAGTGGTGTTTTTAATGAATGCGCCAAATCACCTAAAGTTTTGCGTTGTCTATCAAGATTTTCCCGCTCATTTTCTAACAACTTATTTAAATTGGTCGTTAATCCAGCCAGCTCTGGTGGGTAGTCATCACTGACTTGAGCAATTTTTCCTTTTTCTAAATCAAATAAATTTTCGGTTAATCTTTTAAGTGGTCGTAAGGACCAGTTCATTATTAAATATTGAATCCCCAGTAAAATAATACTCGTCAAAATCAACCATGTCCATAAAGTTTCTTCAAACTCAGCTAACTCTCTAAAATAGTTTTTCGCATCCTCAGTAACACTGAGGACATAAGGGACTTCTCCCAATTCATTAGCAATGGCAATTCCCGATGTCATGCGAAAAAAATCTTTGCCTTTAAACTTCAAAGGGGCATCAAAATGTGTTTCTCCAATTTTTAACAATTCAACTGGAGGCAAGCTTAATCCCAAAGTTGATTCTGATTGCCAGTTAAAATCATCTGCACGAATCTGTGCATAAATACCAGATTGAGGCTGGATTAGTTTTGGTATGGGTAAATTTTTGTGGATAAGGAGTTTGTTTTCTTCAGTAGTTTCAATCACTGAAATTAAGGCAAATACATACCCTTCAAGACGTTCCTTAACTAGATCTAGTGTCTTTTCTTTAAAAGCTCTATCCATCACCACACCAATCATGCCCAAAGCAATGACCAACGCTAAAGTAGCTGTTGTGATTAAACGATTAGTTAAGGAAAATTTCCGAAACGAACCTCTGTAAAATAGAGAATTTCTCAGCTTGTCCTTAAGTGTGTAGATGCGAGGTAAAATTTGAAATGAATAGCTTTTCATATTCTTTAAAATTTCACCAAAGCAGATACATGCTTAAAGCCTGAGTTTTTTCTATTTTCCATAGACTCCTTCAGGACATCATTCTTCTGGTGGCCGCATACGATAACCACGACCACGAAGGGTTTCAATGACTTTCTGCTTGTGTTTTTCGGACTGAATTTTTCGACGCAGGCGACCGACAAAGACTTCAATTACATTGCTATCACGGTCATAATCTTGGTGGTAGATGTGTTCGGTTAAAGTACTTTTGGAAACTACTTCACCTTGATGTAACATTAAATACTCAAGAACTTTGTATTCGTAGGAAGTCAAATCCACTATTTTTTCCTCAGACCTAACCTCACCAGTAGATGTATTTAATGAAACATACCCACAAACCAACTCCGGAGAAGAAAACCCTGCTGAGCGGCGCACCAAAGCATTAACGCGAGCAAGTAACTCAGGGAAGTGAAAGGGTTTGACCAAATAATCATCGGCACCGGCATCTAAACCCATGACCTTATCCTGCCAAGAACCTCGAGCTGTTAACACTAAAATAGGAAAAGAACGCTCTTCATCTCTTAAGGTCTGAATAACTTCCATGCCAGAAACGCGTGGTAAACCCAAGTCAATAATGGCTAAATCAAATTCAAACTCACGACCAAGATACAAACCATCCTCACCATTGTCTGCACTTTCGACTACAAAGCCTTCTTCTTTTAATCTTTTTTCTAAAACTTCTCTTAAGTTTTCATCGTCTTCAATCAGTAATATTTTCATTGTATTGTGTACTATTTATTATCAGATGTTTCTCGAGTTGCAGGAGGTTTATTCACTTGTGTTCTGCTTCGAGGGTTAATATTTTGGCGTGGTGTATTTAAGCGTGAGTTATGCACCGGTCTATCACGAAGCTTACTGCGATTTAAGTTTTTTGGCGTTTGTTGGTAATTTCGATTATACGACTCAGGTCTTTGCTGTGAAGTATTATTCCTCGAATTATGGTTGCTTTGATTAACAGGCACTCTGAATGTTTTAACGCGCCCAGAGGGTGTTAGTACTTGAATTTTATGAGTCGCACGCCCACTTGATTTCATCGTTCGTGCAGAAAGAATCTTGCCCTTTGTCTCCAGACGAACGGCTTGAGAGGCATCTGCTAATGAAACCTCTTTTTTGTTTTTTGCAGTACATGTCGGAGCAACAACCAACAAACCAATCAATATAATACAATACAATTTTATCATCATTTCCCTCATCGTGTCATAATTTTAACATAACATCATGAATTGAACATGAATTTATGTAAAGGTCTCTGTAATTATTAACCCAACGCCAATTGTTCACGCATCGCATCAATCGTTGCCTTATAGTCTTCGGTATTAAAAATAGCAGAACCCGCAACAAAGGTGTCAGCACCTGCTTGCATAATTTCACGAATATTATTAATTTTAACACCACCATCAATTTCCAGACGAATATCTCGACCACTTTTATTAATCAACTCACGTACAAGGCGTGTTTTGTTGAGTGTTTCAGGGATAAAGCTTTGACCACCAAAACCAGGGTTAACAGACATCAACAATACCATATCCAATTTATCCATAACATGTTCTAAAATATGCAGCGGTGTGGCTGGATTTAATACCAAACCAGCCTGGCAGCCAGACTCTTTAATCAAACCCAAACTTCTATCAACATGTTCAGAGGCCTCAGGGTGAAAAGTAATCATACTCGCACCGGCCTTAGCAAAATCAGGAATCACTCGATCAACAGGTTTTACCATCAAATGCACATCGATGGGAGCTGTAATACCATAATCACGCAATGCTTGACAAACCATAGGCCCAATAGTCAAGTTTGGTACATAATGGTTATCCATCACATCAAAATGAACCCAGTCAGCACCAGCATCCAAAACAGCTTGAGTATCTTCACCAAGACGCGCAAAATCAGCAGATAAAATTGAAGGAGAAATGATGAATTTAGACATGTTAAGTACCCGATTTAATTAATTGTGTATAGAGGTATATGCATAACTAAAAACGGTGGGAATGTAGCCCACATTGACTATTTTTTCCTCTAAAAACCAAACTATAGAATGACTATAGATTCAATTTTTAGAGAAAAAACTAGCTCAATGTGCATCTCCATCCCATTCGCCCATAGTTATGCATATACCTCATTAGTATTTACTAATATAAAAACATTGTCAAGGTGGATAGTGTGTTAACTAAATAAATTTAATTATTTACTCAATCTACCTCACTAGCTTAACTATGGCATACAAACCTGACCTTCCATCAACACCCGAGCGCTACGGCTCATAATTACTTTTTTGGCTTGCCATTGTCCATTTTCTTGCACCACTTCCGCACCCACTTTTAATGTACCTGATGGATGACCAAAAGTCACGAAGTTACGTCCTTCTCCACCTGCCGCTAGATTCACTAAAGTGCCTGGAATAGCTGAAGCCGTAGCGATGGCAACGGCAGCTGTACCCATCATCGCATGGTGCAATAAACCCATGGATAAAGCGCGAACATTTAGGTCGATGTCAGACTCCTTGATGGCTTTACCACTTGATGAAGTGTAAGCACTTGGTGGAGCAACAAAAGCCACTTTTGGTGTGTGCTGTCTTGTTTTGGCTTGTTCGATGTTATCAATCAAACCCATCTTAATCGCACCATAGGCTCGAATAGTTTCAAACATAGCTAAGGCCTTTTCATCACCGTTAATATCACCTTGCAACTCTATACCTGTATAGTTGATGTCTTGGGCGTTTAAAAATATGGTTGGAATACCTGCATTGATTAATGTTGCTTTAAATGTTCCCACACCCGGGACTTCTAGATTATCGACAATATTGCCAGTAGGAAATAGCTTATCAGCGGTGGGTTCTACAAATTCAATTTTCACTTCAGCAGCAGGAAAGGTTACACCATCAAGTTCAAAATCGCCTGTTTCTTGCACTTGCCCATCGGTAATTGGAACATGGGCAATAATGGTCTTTTTGATATTGGCTTGCCAAATTTTCACCACACAAATACCATCATCTGGTATTTTATTGGCATCAACAATACCCGAAGTAATGGCAAATGAACCCACTGCAGCGGTTAAATTGCCACAATTTCCACTCCAATCCACAAAAGGTCTATCAATCGCCACTTGCCCGAACAAATAATCCACATCATGATCGGTTTGCGAACTTTTCGATAAGATAACTGTTTTTGAAGTGCTGGAAGTAGCACCTCCCATACCATCAGTTTGCTTACCATAAGGATCCGGCGAGCCAATTATTCGCAATAACAACTTATCCCTATAATTACCAGCAATTTGTGCTTGTTTTGGTAAATCCTCTAACTTAAAAAAGACACCTTTAGAAGTACCTCCACGCATATAAGTGGCAAGAATTTTGATTTGGGGTTTGAATGTCATGTTTAGTGCCTTTTGAACTTCTGCTTTTAATAAGTTTATATTTTAAGTGACGATGGCAATTTTCACAATTCATTTATCATCTGGCTTTTGGTAAATTGTTGTGCCGCCGGGTTAATAATACGACTGACACTAAAGACAATAGTTCAGAAAAACCTTATGCAAAATTAATTTACATAAAAATGACCTTTATTATAAGAAACAACGTATTAATAGATATTCCTGAATAAAAAGACGATTCCACAACTAAAAGTGAGACCGTCATCACAAAACAAACTCTGATTCAGGTGAAAACTAAAGAATGATGGCTAACTAATTGAATAAATAGAGAAATTAACAATATTTTCTTGTATAAAATCATCTAGTCACCTATCATTCGCAACAATAACGATTAACAATGAGGTATATTAAATGAATAAATTAACAAAAATTGCACTAGCCGCAAGTTTATTAGTTGGTGGAATCGCATCAACACAAGCCTGCTCTTTAGGTGCTTGGGATGATAATGCTAGCAGCA
>Ga0256834_1000193_pt1 | contig 43293 bp, 37 predicted proteins | sample 4281140metaG_FD_190536 | JGI IMG/M metagenome (GOLD analysis project Ga0256834, IMG submission 190536) | Hydrothermal vent microbial communities from East Pacific Rise, Pacific Ocean - 4281-140 | ecosystem: Environmental > Aquatic > Marine > Hydrothermal vents | place: Pacific Ocean: East...
CAAAAAAAGAGGAGGAGAGCTTTCCGAAATTCAAAGAGCACGAAGTCGTAAAAGGGAGAGTCAAGAGAATCGCCAATTTCGGAGCTTTTGTCGAGTTGCCGGGCGGCGTGGACGGTTTGATCCACATCTCCAAACTCTCAGATGGCAGAGTTAATCGAGTTGAGGATGTGGTACGAGAGGGAGACGAAGTTGAGGTTGAGGTTCTCTCTCAAAAAGGGCACAAAATCGAGTTGGCTCTAAAAAGGGTTTTTTGATTTATCTTGGTTTAACTAAATTTTTAATACAATCACATTCGCAAAGTGACAAGTAGGGATACGCAAGCCGAACGGACTTTGCGCGAAGGGCACGGCCCAATTTTTTTAGGAGGTATTTTATGAAAAAGCTATTTTTTCTACTGGTAGCTTTTGCCGGATTCGCGTTTGCGGCAGAGGGTGAAAGCATGATCAAAGCCTACAGCATAATCGCTGCCGGTGTAGGTCTGGGTATTGCTGCCGCCGGAGGCGGTATCGGTATGGGACACACTGCTGCCGCTACCATAGCCGGAACCGCTAGAAATCCGGGTCTTGGCGGAAAACTTATGACTACGATGTTCATCGCGTTGGCGATGATCGAGGCCCAGGTTATATATACCCTCGTTATCGCTCTGATAGCTCTTTACGGTAATCCGTTCCTGGGATAAGAGGCGCGACGAAGGCTCTTGCCTTCGCCCACTCTTTTTGATAAAATTTTGCTTCCTAAATCGACGCGGCAGTGGCGGAACTGGTAGACGCGCAAGGTTGAGGGCCTTGTGGGAGTTTATCCCGTGGAGGTTCGAGTCCTCTCTGCCGCACCATAACTCTTCTAAGGACCTCTTTGCGAGCACGTCTCTCACAGATTTTGGGATTATATAGATCTTTTTTGGTTTTGATGGGTCTTTTCGCCCTTTTGATGAGTCTATTCCGCCTCCTCTTTTTCCTTTATCGACCGAGTAACTCCGAAGGCAGTTTGGAGGAGTATTTTTCCGCATTTTTGCTGGGGATTCGTCTCGATCTTTCATCGTTGGGATATATTTTCGCCGTGGCTTTTTTGATCACTTTTGCTCTTGTTTTTATTAGATCCCTTTCGGTGAAAACCGTTAAAAGAGTTTTGTACATCTATTTTTTTCTCGCTTTTTCCCTGTTGGCGATATTGCTGGTTTCCGATCTGCTATTTTTCTCCTATTTCGGCGAGAGAGTCAACATTATGATTTTCGGAGTAATAGACGACGATACGGCCGCGCTGTGGGAGATAGCCAAAAAGAATTACAATCTCTTCGCCGCCGCCGTTTTAGCCGCATTGTATCTGTTTTTTTTGCGTTATGTTTTAAAAAGAGCTATTTTGGATGCCCGGGATGCGGGGATTTCCGTTGGAACTAAAGGGTTTGCCGCCATATCGTTTCTCTTCGCCGCCGCTCTTTTTTTGATAATCAGAGGCGGTTTCGGGATGTTTCCGATCTATCACTGGACTCGGGACGTGGCGGCTGATAGATTTTTAAATCAGATCTCAAAAAACGGGGTATATCTCTTCGTGGAGGCCTTGAAACAGTATAGAAAAAGCAAAAAAGATGAGATCGATTTCGTGAAAATCAGCGGCTTCGAGGGCAAAATAGAGGAGGCGTTCAAAACCGTTTCGCAAAGAGGCGAAGATTTTGGGGATTTATGGAGATACATCGAAAGAAAGAGTCCCCAAAAGGCTCCATTTGAGGGGTCTAACGTGGTTTTGGTGATGGTGGAGAGCTTCGGTATGCCTTTGCTGAAATATCAGAGCGAGCAATTCGACATTCTGGGCAGTTTGAAGCACCATTTCAAAGAGGATATCCTCTTTGAAAACTTTATTTCCACCTCAAACGGAACGATAGCCTCGATGGAGCCGACCCTTTTGAATATAATTTCCAGGCCCTCGACTCTTCCTTACGGTCAGAGCGTATATCAAAACGTTTCGTTTGTCCAGGCGGCCGCGAAAGTTTTCAAAAGGGCCGGATACAAGACGATTTTTCTTTACGGAGGGGATCTTTCATGGAGAAACGTGGGGAACTTTTTTTCCAAACAGGGATTCGATTACGTCTGGGGTAAAAGCAAAATTTTAAAAGAGCTATCTTTAGAACCGGAAAAATCGGTTCACGACTGGGGCGTATTTGACGAATATCTGTACAGTTTCATTTTAAAGACTCTTTCTGAAGCCAAAGAGCCTCTTTTTATATTTGCGATGACCACCAACAACCATCCGCCCTATACCGTTCCGGAACATTTCAAAAAAGAGCCGGAAATTCCTCCGAGTCTACAAAAGAGAATCAGAGGCGACGCGAAGCTGTTCCGAAAACGGATAAAGGATTACGCGTACGCGTTAGACGCTGCCGGCGATTTTTTGGACAGAATAAAAAGCTCCGATCTATTTAGGAACACTCTCGTCGCTATAACCGCAGACAACAATACCATCGAAGGCATGATGAGTTACGAAGACTATATTAAAGAGTCCAAAAAGATTCCATTTTATATATTTTTACCGGGCGGAGCCAAACTGAGCTACGATTCAATGACGCCCGGTTCGCACGAAGATATCATGCCGACACTCTATAATCTGACCCTTAGCGGAGTCAGATATTACGCTATCGGAGAGGATATGTTTGATCCCGATCTGCTCCATTGCGGTTTCAATGATAAAGGAATCGGAGTCGCTCCGGACGGGTCCTTTTTGCTAAAAGAGCCCAAGACCGGATTGCAAAAGAGGTGCGCGAAACTCTATAAAGCCTCTTTGGCGGTTACCGATTTTATTGTAAAATCTCAGTTGAAAAAGGGCGTCGGAGAGAAAGAATGAGAATCTTTGCAGTGATATCGATACTTTTTGTTTTAGGTTTTGCGGATAGCGATCTGCTGAAAATTTATGAGCGTCAGGGAGAAAAAGCCGTCATAGAGGCGATGGACAAGATTTTGGAATCCGAAAGTTTTTGGGAAGAGAGGCTTAAAAACAGAGACGTTACTTTAGGATATTACTCCAAGAGCAAATTTTTGCTTTTGTGCGAAAAGAGCCAAAAGAGACTCCATCTATACCAGATCGTTCCGAAGGGATTTAAAAAGATAGATACGATCGAGGTAATTTTAGGTAAAAACAGCGGAGACAAGATCAAAGAGGGAGATCTAAGAACCCCCGTGGGTGTTTACAGACTTTCCGCTAAACTGACAAAAGTGGATGATTATTACGGACCTTTTGCCTACGAGACTACCTATCCTAATCTGTTCGATAGGTTACAGGGCAAAAACGGACACGGCATCTGGATACACGGAATGCCTTCGGACTGCGATGACAAAAAGGATACAAGAGGGTGTATCGCTATGCAAAACCACAGACTGAAGGCTTTGGAGGATCTTTTCGACTATACCAGCAGTTATCTGCTTATTTCGGAAGATCTGTTTAAAAAAGCCGATAAAAAGGATATTGTGGATATACTCTCTACACTCTACAAATGGAGAAACAGTTGGAAAGCCAGCGATTACGACAGATATATCTCGTTTTACCATAAAGAGTTCAAAAGATTCGACGGGAGTGATCTGGAGAGGTTTAAACGGTTTAAAAAGAGGGTTTTCGATTCGAAAAAGGGCCAAAGAATAGAGATCATATTTAAAGATATCGAGATAATCCCCTATCAAAATCCGCAGGGAGCCAAACTTTATAGAGTGAATTTTTTTGAGATATACGATTCTGATAACTACCGTTTCAGGGGCGAAAAGGAGTTATATTTGAAAAAGGCCGACGAGGGATGGAAAATTTTGGTAGAAAAATAGTCGCTTTTTTCTTTTTTCTATCTATCGCTTTGTACGGAGCGAGGCTGGATTTCGATCTGTACAAAAAAGGCGAAGCCGAACACGCTCTTTTGGTTATAGGCGGAATTCACGGAGACGAGCCGGGAGGATATTTTGCCGCCTCTTTTTTGGTGAAACACTATAAAATTACCGAGGGCGAGCTATGGGTTGTGCCGAATCTCAATTTCGACTCCATAGTCAGATTCAAAAGAGGAGTTTACGGCGATATGAACAGAAAGTTTGCCGAAATCTCTCCCTCGGATCCCGATTACGAGCATGTAAAGAGAATCAAGGAGATAATTTTAAAGGAAAAGGTCCATCTGGTTTTGAACCTGCACGACGGGCGGGGCTACTACAGAAAAAGATGGGAAAACACCATATTCAATCCGGCCGCGTGGGGACAGGCGTGTATTATTGATCAGGAGTTCGTGGACGGGTGTGAATACGGAAATCTCAGCGAGATGGCAAAAAGGGTCAACGAAAAGCTAAATAGAAAACATCTAAAGGAAAAGCACCATATCTTTAACATAAAAAATACCAGAACGAAATTCAAAGATGAGCAGATGAGGCTTTCGCTGACCTATTTCGCTATAACTCACAATAAACCGGCTCTAGCGATAGAGACTAGCAAAAATATCGAGGATCTGGCTACGAAGATCTACTATCAGCTCAGCGCAATTGAAGAGTTTATGAAAATTATGGGAATTGAGTTTCAAAGAGATTTTGAACTGTGTACTTCAAAAATCGAAGAGCTCATATCCAAAAGCGGCTCTTTCGTCGAAATTTCACGGGGATATATTTTGCCGCTAGACGGACTGAGATCGTATATCAACTACTTTCCGGTAATGGATAGAGGCGCCGTTTTGAAAACAAAAAGCGACGATCCTCTCGCCGCCGTCGTGAAAAGGGGAGATATATATACTCTCCAAAGGGGTCATCTGATCAGATCGCGGCTAAGGCCCCAATATTTTCAAAAGGGCGAAATTTTAAAGAGCGTAGATGCTGAAATAGACGGAAAAGAGCAAAACATAAGTATACCTTCGATAGTGGACGTAAAAGAGAGTTTCAAAATTTTGGCTCCCTCGAATCTCAGAGTGAACGTGATTGGTTTTAGCCAAAAAGGTATACAAAACGAAAACAATATCGAAATAGGCCGCGACGAGATAATGAAAAGATACTCAGTCGATAGCGAGGGGAGACTCTTTAGAGTCGAGTTTTATGAAAAAAAGAGCTTTAGAGGCTCTTTTTTGGTCCGTTTTCAGAAAAAGTAGAAATAATAAATCATACTCTCGATATATTCTTGGTTGATGCCGTCGACGGCATTGGAGTAGCCTACGGAAAAACTGATATTGTCTTTTCTAAATAGCGGACCGCCTATACCGATATTGGCGCTGAATCCTCCGTAAGTTACGCTGTTGTAATATAGCCCAAGATCCACAAACGGCCTCCATCTGCGCGTATATCTATATTTGTGGTCATATCCAAAAAGTATTCCTACGCCTCCTTCGTAGTACGAGTCAGGCAGAAACTGCGGATTATCCTCTACGCTGATCCTTTTAATCAGTTCGGTGGGGTAGTTTTTGGAGAAGATCGCCCTTTTTAGATAGGTTTTGTAGGTTATATCCGGATAGGCGGTTCTAGTTTTAAAGATATATCGGATCAGAAATTCCTTTGCGTTTCCCAAGGCTTTTCCCTCTTGGTCCTCTATCGATTTGTAGCCTAGTGCGGTTTCGAAATATCTTTTGTTATCCATTTTGTATGTTGTAAACAGTTCTACGGAGTCAGCTCTGGCGGCTACAATCGTATGGGAGCTCTCCTGTGTGTTTTCGTTGAGGGCAATTTTTACGTATGAGTCGATCTTGTCGGTACATCTGTTGAAATATAACGCCTGGAAGCTCCAGTATCGGTTTATGTGGTCTTTGTAGCCGGCGTAAAGCTCGTAAAATCCTCTGTTTAGAAGCTCTTTGTAACCGAAACCGAACTCCTGCTGGGAGGAGGGGAGGTCTTTTAATATCTGGGAGTCGTAATCCTGAAACAGACTTTTTTTCGTCGCAAAGGTGAAGTAACGTTTTTGACTCCACTCTTTGGTTATCTGCGCCTCGTTTTGCAAGTAGCTCAGCGTTCCCCGATTGATATGGGTTAGCCGTAAATCTAACCTGGAAGCGTCGGTATGGATTATATCTAGAAACTGTTTATATAGGTGGTAGTCGTAGATATATCTGGACATGTAATCGAAGGCGTAGCTTTTTGAATCATCGTATCTTTGCAGCTCGAACAGCGCCTGAACTTCGTCTCTGTGAGGCAATGTTTTTATATATTTTGACAAAACTCTTCTCATTCTCTCTTTGTCATAATCGTGCAAAGCTATATTTAAAAGCATCCACGGCTCTGGGAAGAAAAAGGGTTTTTTTCTTTTTTTGGTTAACTTTGTCGGTTTTTTTGTCTTTTTCGTTTCGACCGACTCCTCTTTGGACTGTTCGACTGGCTCCTCTTTGGGCCGATGTTTAGGCTTTGTTTGAGGCCGTTTTGAAAAAAGCTCTTTTTTTTGCGGCGGCTCTTTGCCGAATATTTGAGATAGAGTATTTTTTAGTTCTAGGTATGATTGCCGGTCGGAGCCGTTTTTTACTCTTTCAAGCAGGTTGAAAAAGGCTTTTTTGGCCTTTTGAGGATCCGTATTGACCACCCAGAACCCGCCTCTTAGGTCTTCGATTTTTAGATTTTTCGCTATTTTTCTAAGAGGCGTCGCTCTTTTTGACAGTAGATAGCGAATAGTGAGTCTGCCGGAATCGGTTTTGTATATTATGGATCTGTTTTTGATCTTTTGCGGCAGACTCTCGTATATTTTGACAAGAGCCTCCATATTGTCGGAGGTTACCAGCTGGATCGAATAGAGCCTCTCTTTGGCCAGCAACGAGAGGTTAAAAACCAAGATCAACAGTAAGACCGTTCTTATCATTTTCTTATCCTGTAGCGTTCAATATAGTATTGCGCGGTGTCGTAAAAGTTTTTCATCAGATAAAAGTTTACTTTTGAACTGAGGTTGAATCTAAAATCGTAATGCTTTTTAGCAAAAGAGAAGAGTTCGGCTATTTTGGGATAGTTTTCAAAATACATACTAAGTCTTAAAAAGTTGTAGAAAAAGTCAAAATCGTACAACAGGGCTCTCTCCTTTTTGAGCATACTCTTCATCATTCGGTATGTTTTGTATCTTATGTTGTCGCATTCTTCGAACTTTCCAACGGTATAGAGCAGATCGGAATATATTATCAACATGGAGAAGTCGTTGCCGTTTCGTTTTAATCTTTGTTTGATTATTTCGAGAGCCTTTTTTTCCTCTTTTAGAAAAAGATATAGCGAGAGGAGGGCTTCCTGCGGCAGTTTGTATCTTTTTGAATACCGTTTTAAAAACTCTCTCATTCCCTCTATATCCTGAGTTTCGATCAAAAACCACATATAGGAGGTTACCAGCTCCTGCGAATCGGATATCTCTTTTAGAGCTTTTTCGAAGGTTTTCTTGGCCGCTTCTACCTCTTTTAGTTCCATGTAGGCTCTTGCAAGCACTATCCGGTAATATGGGTTTAGGTATATCTTTTCGTTTTTTATGGACTCGAGCAGTTTGACTATTTCTCTCCATCGGCCGCTCTTTTGAGCGCTCTGGATAAATAGGGATATAAAAATCGGATTTTTGCCTTTTTTATACTCTCTCAGGGCCATATCGGCGGCTTTGTCGAACTTTTCCCTTTTTATATAAAGGGTAATCAGCTGTGCAACGTAATAGTCTTCGGCTTTGCCGAGGGCGTAGAGCCGCTTTAACGTTTCGAAGGCCTTTTTTTCATCGTTTTGCAGTTTGGCCATGCCAAATAGCGTTTTTAGATAAAAGGGCGTCTCTTTGTCGGCTTTTTGCAAAATCTCGTACGCTTTTTGATACCTTTTGGCGGCCAGCTCTCTTTTGGAGAGATAAAGAGCTATTTCGGTGGGAATATTCCCGTACTCCCTTTCATAGCTCTTTGCGGTATTTTTTAATCCTTTTACGTCTCCGATTCGTTTGTAAAACTTGAAAAAGTATAGATACAAACTCTTTTTGTCCAGAAGATTTCCGTATCTTCTCAAAGATGACAGAGCTTTTTCGAATTCCGATTCGTAATCGTATATGTCCAGCAGCTTTTTTAGGCTTCGTACGTCGCCTTTTGCGGCTTTGTTAGATAGAATCTCCGTAGCTATATCGTATCTCTTTAGGGCAAGGGCCAGATCGAGTGCTTTTGTTTCGTACTCTTTTTTTCCGAGTATCCGATAGAGTTTATGGTACTCCTTTAGAGCCTCCTGAGGCTTGTCGTTCCACAGAGCCAGCTTGGCGAGCCACTCTCGATAGTATATGTCGTTTTTGTCGAGTTTGTACACTAACTTTTTTGCGAGTCTGTATGCGCTTTTTATATCGTTGCTGTAGACGAACGATTTTAGCATCAGATCGTATTGATCCTCTTTCGCCAAAGCCGAAACGCACAGCATTATAAAAAGAGTTATCGCTTTTTTCATCTTTACAGCCTCTTTGCCAGTGATTTGGAAATTTCGTTGGCCAGTTTCAGATCTCCGGCGGCAAGGGCCGCTTTTAACATCCAGTAGGCGCTCTCTTTGTCCGAAATAAAATCGTTTTTATACTCTCTGGCCATCTTCGCGGCCGTTTCGGGCTTGTTTCCCCACAGCAGAGATTTTATGGCCTCTACGAAATAGCGGCTCTTTTTCTCTTGTGAGACGCTTTTCATAGCCTTTAGATAGAGCTTCGAGGCCTTTTCGTACTCTTTGGCGGCCAGAGCGTATTTGGCGCTCTCTTCGAGCCACGCTGTTCTGTTTACCGGATCTCCTTCGGAGAGCTCTTCGAATATTCTCGAGGCCGAAGCGTATTGCTGATCAGCTATATATAGTTTGGCAAGTTTTAGCATATATAGATTTTTGTTGTTTCGATCCTCTTTTAGCAGCAGTTTCAGATACTCGATAGCCTCTTTGGTATCTGAGGTCTGTATGGCCAGATCGTAGGCCTTTTCCAGCCATACCGGAGATAGGGTCGAAAGGGCCACACGTCTGATCGCCTCCTTGGCCAGAGGATATAGTCCGAAGGATAGCGCCTCTTGGTAAACTCTTTTGTAGGTTTCGTTCTTTCTGGAAGCGTTTAAAATCTCTCTCAGAGCCGCTGCGATTTTTTGTCTGATTCTGTTTTTCTCATCCTCGTCGTAGGATTTAAAATAGGCGATTTTTAACATTTTGTATCTCAAAAAAGGAATCTCTTCGTAAGAAGGGAATCTTTTTTTTATATACTCAAACTGCTCTTTGGCTCTATCGAGCGATCCGGTGGCTATATATTTGTCGAACAGCATCAGATTCATATCCAGATCGGTATTGTAGTATCTTTTAATATTCTCTATGTATTTTATAATAAGGGTGTCGTTGCTTTTTTCTTTTTTTACCAGATTCACTATCTTGTCTTTCGGAAACAGCAGATAAAGTACCGCACATACGATCAATACGAACCCGGCTATTTCGTACCATCTAAATAGTTTTTGGTGCGTCAGTTCACCGTTTACATCCGGTCTCAATTCTCACCTCTTTGATACTGTTTGATTTTATCGTAACGTATGATCCTTTTTTTGAGACTTTGACGCCTCTGGGGTATATATTGTATTCGCAGCCGTTTTTTATCTCGAATTTGGCGTAAATCGGTACGAACGATCGAAGTTTTACGAAATTTTCGCCGCTTTTTTGGACTATACCGTTCGCTTCGACAAGTCTAAAATCGGGTTTGTCTCCTTTATAGGATATCCTATATCGCCCCTTTTCGTTTAGATGTATATAGTAACCGCTATTTTTACGATATTTGTATCCTAAAACGTTTTCGCTGCGGTCCGAAATCGGTTTTTGGGTTCTTAGCGTTTTTAGATTTTTGTTCGTAACCACTATCCAATCTCCTTCGAGATCCTTGGCGACGGCTAAATTTTCGAAATCCAAAACTCTTTTTATCCACATAGAGGCGAACATGGGATTGACCTTTTGCCCAAGAGCCCATCTGTAGACTCTGTGCAAGGCGTTCAAGGAGGCCTTTTTCGAGGCTGAATAGAAATGGTAATATATATCGATAGGTTTTAATCTTTTTGGATATTCGGTTCTCTTAAACGCCTCGATCGCCTTTACGTATCCGCCGTAATTGGTCCATTCGTCCGTAAATATGTTTTCGTTTTGGATAGCGCAATATACTTGAAAGTAATCTCCCCTGTATAGTCCCAACGGAGCCACGAGGGAGAGCCAAGGGTTCTCGTCGGTAATTACCGTATCTCCACCGTTGATGTTCAGTATACGGTTGTCGTAACAGATTTTGAGCGCCTCTTTGGAGGGTAGACAGTCGCCGGTCCAGAAAAAGAGACGACATTTTTTATCTTTGGGCAAGAGCGAGTTTACGTATTTGACGGAACCTAAAATCTCTCTTTTTAGATCAAAAGAGTATCCTTTGATTTTTAGATTGTACCCTTCGATATTTTGCTCGCTCTTGCTCCATTTAAAAGGGTGGCTAAAGCTGTGGCTGGCCGGTTCTACGTACGATAGGGAGAATATCTTTTTCGCTATTTCTTCCAGCTTGGCGGACTCTTTGGGATAGAGCCCCCAGGGGGCGATTTCGGCCTCGATAACCGATATCGAGTGGGGAATGGGGTATTTTTTCAACACCTTTTCAAACAGTACCTCGGCCGCATATTTTCCTCCGTCGAAAAACGCTTTTTCGATAAAACCGTCTCCGTCAATATGGGAAAAGAGTATCCTTCTGCCGTTTTCGGTGGTGGTATCGGGTACGGGAATATCGGGCAGTGTTAGAGCCTTTTTGAAAAAAGTAAACGGATCTACCGCCCACAGATCGTAATTGAACAGATTTACTACGGCTCCTCCTGGCAGAGCAAAGCCGCCCCAGGGTGTATAGCCCGTCAGAGCGAATATGGCGCCTTCTCTTTCTATAGCCGCTACCGGTTTTAACTCTTTTCCCTTTAGGAGAAACTGCGAATCGAAAAAGTTGGGTTTGGTTTCGTATTCGGCCTCTTTGGCAAGGAGTATTTTTGATTGAGAGCTCTTTTGTATCTGAAACATCTCAAGTCCCAGCCGCTCAAAAAGTTCCGGATTTTCGAATCCGAAACCGTTAATGAACAGAACTTTTACCCCCTGCTTTATATTCGATTCTATCCAATCGAAAAACTCCCGTTCGTTATTTAGCAGTCTCTGCTCCAATGCCACAACTATACCGGCGTAGCGGTCGAATATAGATGTTTTTGGCAGACCTTTTGAGAGGTTCCAGAGTCTGGGTACGAAACCCAAATACTCAATAGGCATGGAAAAGAGCGAATGCGCCTCGCTTTCGTTAGGGGGCAGATCGCTCATATACAGTATCAGAACATCTCTGGGCACGTATCTGACGGTGCTTACTCCGATATGTTTTAGATGTGGATCGGCTATATAGGGAATGAAACCCTCGGCCGCTATCTTTTTGGCCAGCTCTTCGGCTCCCAGAAACGGCGGTTCCATATAATCTACCACTATGACCGGTTTTGATTTGGCTATCTTTTTTAGTTTCGGCAGCAGCCAGTTTCTATCCGCTATAGATACCGCGCGTATGCTTTTATCTACGGTATTTATGCCGCTATAGAGCGATTCGACCAAAAAGGCGTCGATTTCGTTTTGGATTCTGTCGTAGATTTCGAATCCGCGGTTTGTGATAATTATTTTGTTTGGAAACTCTTTTCTTAGTTTTTTGACGAATTTAACAAGAGCCTCTTCATATTCGGCCCGCGCTTTTTTATCTTTTAGGGCTATCTGGTAAGAGTCGAGTGTATCTAGCATAAACCCGTCGAATTCTTTTAGGGTTTTCGCCTTTTTCAGCAGATCTTCGCGGACTTTGTCGATTCTGAGATCAACGATATGGCTGTTCCAGTCCCTGTTCTCTCCTATTTTTATCTCATCCTCGGCTATATAGCTTTCGCCGACGCTGAGATAGGCGATAACTTTCGAGTCGGTATCGAGGTTTTCTATCTCCACCGAAGAGGGATCCACTATAACCCAGTCGAACAGCGAAAATATCTGTGCCGGGGGATTCGTGTCGTAATATATGGCTACGCTTTTTGGAGCTTTGGTTCCCGCCAACAGCAACCCGGTCATCAAAAAGAGAATCGATATAAATCTACTGCAACATAAACGTTTCATAGTGAAGCCTTTTGAAATCTCTGTTTATCATTATCATACCTATTGCCGAGACTATCAACAGCGATAGCGCAAAACCGTATCCGAAAAAGTAGGGACCGAGCCTGATCGATAGCAGAGTAAGCGCAATATTTAGGATCAAAAACAGGGCCGTCAGAACCAAAACGTTTTTTCTGCGATCCAGATAAAAGAGTATGGCCAAAAGCGACATGAAAAATAGCTGCAGTTGGGTGGCTACCAGATCGATATGAAACAGAGGCAGATAAAGCAGCGGCATGCCGAGAATTTTAAATATCTCTTCGCTAAAAATTATCAGAATAATCGTTATTATACTCTGTACCCTCAAAATCTCCACCAGAGCCGTTCTGGCGCTCTGAATCATATCGTTTCCGTTTTTGTAGATGTGTTCCAAAGTGGCGCCTTCCCTGGCGGCGTCGTAGTACTCTTCATATTTTTTTGCGAACTCCGTCTCTATTCTTAATAAAAATACCGCCATTCCCGGCGCAATGGCCAGATACGCCAAAAAAATGGGCAGGTCGTATATGGCGGAGTCTCTGAGCCACTCTAGAACTTTTGAGCTGGTAAGAGGATGGTACCAGAATATAAATTTGTCAGCCCATATGGCCGCGTTGTAGAAAAAACCGGTCCATATCAGGGATCTGTACATTTTGCCTCTTAAAAAGTCGAACTCGACCAGTCTGTCAGATGGGTATTTTTTGAGTATCAATCCCACCAGCATAAAGAACAAAAAGGCGTGACCCGAAAAAAAGGCGCCCAGCATTGCATCGAGCCCGTATCGGGCGAGGAAAAAGACCATGATTAAAATTATTACGTAGGCAAAGAAAAAGGAGTAGATTATGAATTTATAGTTTTTCAATCCAGATAGGACTACGTTGGCGATCCAGATTCCGCAAAAGAGAGCGAAGGTAAAAGCGAACAGAATCGAAAAGAGAATTCCCGCGCTCTTTAGAAACATTAACGAAAATGGCAAAATGAGTAAAAAACCGGCCACCATATTGATAAAAATGGCTCCCATCAGATTCGGAAGAATTTTGTCCTCTTTTTTTTCAAATATACGATCGGCGATATATCTGGTAAAAGCCAGTTGAAAAAAGCCTGTAAATATCAAAGAAAGTGCGATCAGATACGTAACTGTTACCTGAAACTGGGTGATTATCTCCTCGTTGTGTATAAAGCTTCTGGCAATATAACCGGCGATCAAAATACTCAAAATAGAGATCAGCCAGGGTCCGGAGCTGATGGCGGTGGAGTAGCTGTATGCCTTTATTATGGACATCAGCCTCTTTTTACTCAATATTTTTTTGAGTTCGAATCCGATTCCTGCCATATTAGCCAACCTCTTTGTATATTTTTTCGTAGCTTTTTAGAAATCTATCGAGAGTGTAGTATCTCTCTACTCTCTCTATGGCGCTTTTTGAGGCCTTTTCCCACTTGTTATCGTCGGTTAAAAGATCTATATAGGCTCTGGCCAGCTCCGAAGGGTTGGCTATCGGAACCACTTCGCCAGCTTTGCCTATCTTTTTATCCTCCTCGTCTATCCCTCCGTTTATGAGCTGAGAGCACGAGCCCACATCAGTGGTAACGGCCGGAACTCCGGCCGCGAAACCCTCTATGATGACCAGCGGCATCCCTTCGCTGATCGAACTGAGGGTGGCTATTTTTGTCTGAGGCAGTACCTCCTCGATATTTTTGAATCCCAAAAATTTGACCCTCTCTTCCAGTCCGAGGGCTTCTACTAGCAATCTGCACTCTTTCGCGTACGTTTCGTCCTCGTTTTGCGGTCCGACTATCCAGCCCTCCGCCTCAGGAAGCCTGTTTATAGTGATTCTCATCGCTTTAATGAAGGTTTTTATATCCTTTATGGGTACGACTCTGCCTATTAGGGTGATTATCTTTTTCTCTTTTCGCTCTTTTCTCAACGGTTTTAGTCTCTCCACGTCCACGCCGTTTGGGATCACTTGCGTCTTATTCGGGTCGGCTCCGTACGAGATCTGTATCTCTTTGGCTTTGTCAAAGAGAGAAATAATCGGGTTGGCGGCTTCGTAGGAGACCTTTCCTATACCTTCGAAAAACTTTATCCACATATTTTTTATATGGCTCAGATCTCCCAGCTCTTTTTGGAAGACGGTTCTAGTATCTACCAGCCAGTCGGCGTTTAACATATCTATTTTTCTCTCTCTGGTATAAATTCCGTGTTCGGTTAGAACGAAAGGTTTGCGGTAGTTAAAGTGTAGTAAAGCTCCCAAAAAACCGGCATAACCTGTAGAAGGCGAATGGATAATGTCGAATTTGTCCATTTTTTTGGCCGTCTGTGCCAGTTTCCATATAGGAGAGTGCATATTCCTAACGGTCCAGAAATAGTCGATAAAAGCGCTCTGAGGACAAAAATGCAGATACTCCTTTTTGATATATTCCCAAGATCCGGTTCCGTATAGAAACTCCTTTTGCGTAATCTCTCGAAGATAGAAATCGAGACTCTTAAATTGAGCCGGAAATGCTGAATTTGCGCTTTTTTCTCTGAACCATCCGTGGAGGGCGGAAATGGTCTCCTCAAACTCTTTTTTCGTTTTGGTAAAGTCCGGTTCCGGTCTTTCAACGTTATCGAATAGAAACTCGGCATGTATCTTTTTTAAATTTTTGGGCAGATCGTACTCTATCTCCCCGTAATCTTCTCTTTTGCTACCTATAAAAAGTATTTCGAAATCGTACATATATAGACCGGAAATCAACTGATGTATCCAGGTGGAGACGCCGCCTTTGATGTAGGGGTATGTTCCTTCGGCTATTATCAGGATTTTTTTTCTATCAGACATTTACGTCTCCTTCCCACAGAGTGGCAATGGGATACAAAAACGGATCCAGTTTTAGATAGCGGTTTTTTATAAAAATGTCGCGAACTCTTGCGTATTCGCCTCTTTGATAGAGAATCTCCGCCAAAAAGGGAAGGGTTTTGTATTCCGCGGCCCCGTATTTTACGGCTTTTTGGAAGTACTCCATCGCGCTTTGGGTATCTTTTTGTCTAAGGGAGAGTTTACCCATCGTGATGTATAGATACGGATCCGTAGGAAGTTTTTCCAACGCTTTGAGCGCGTTTTGTTCTATCTGTTCGAAAATATATTTTTGATACTCTTCGTCGGCCAGTCCGATATAGATATATTCCCAGTAGAGTCTCGAGAGCTCCTTGTGTATTAATGCTCTTTCTTTTGGATCCTCGCATTTTTGTAAGAGCAGTAGCTCTTGGTGGATCTTGTCGTTTATCTCTTTTTCTAGTCGGTTGATTACGCTAAATGAGAGAAGTCTGATTTCGTCGTTGGGATCTTTGAGTCCCATTTTGATCAGTTCGATGCTTTTAGGGGTTTTCAATTCGGTCAGCAGTAAAAAAGCCTTGAGCCTCAGCTCGGTCGCCAGATCCTTTTTCATCGCGAAAACCTTCAAGGAGCTTTCGCCGTAGGTTCTTTTGTTGAGGACGATTTTTTCGAGAATAATTTCGCTAAAGTCGGCTTTTTTTACGGGCAGGTATATCGACTCTTTTATGCGCCTGAGAATTACGGCGTATACCAAAAACCCTATTATGGATAGAAGCGGAACTATAAAGCAGATTAGCGCTATTAGCATGTACGACAGCAGTTTGGGATTTTTATACTTTTTGGGAATGACCAACCAGATGGCGAATCCTATCAGCGCCGAAGCCAGTATATGCAAAACGAAAAAGAGTATCAGCGCGGCTATTTGGTTTTCGTGAGTCAATGCGCTCAAAGCCCCTATCTCCAATAGCAGCGATACCGAAGCCGCTTTATATTCCGTCGCCAGCATCTTGCTTAGTCAGCTCTTGGAGTGTGGTCGATAGTTGCGGTTTAACAAGAAGTATCTTTTTAGTTACGCTATCTTTAATGCCGGAAAACTCTCTGGCTATTAGGTTGTCTATTCTGTTGACGAAAGAGTCTGCGCCCAACAAAGAGGTTAGGGGCAGCAAAGTTACGATTTTGCATCTGGAGTCGTCGCACTGAGCGTACATTATATCCATTCCTCTCAATGACCGCTCTATTTTGGTGGATAAAAGCTCGTTTTCCGCAAAGAAGGGAAATTCGAATACTACCAGCGAGCTTTCGGTTTTGAACTTTTGGTTCAGCAGCGAAAGCCTTTGCAGCTCTTTAATAAAAAAGTCCGGAATTTCCGGATATTCTTTGTTGATATCTCCGAAGCTTTTATCGTTCAAATATATGTTTATAAAGTAGGTTAAAAAAAGCGCCAGGGTTAGCATATTGTCTCTGTTGAGATTCAAAAAGGAGATCTCCTTTACCAGAAAAATCCCCATTATTTCGCCGTGAGTATCCACCGCGGGAACTACCGCCGTGTATCTGGTATGCTCCACGTTGGAGACCGCCAGATAGTTGGCGTTTTTGTTTTCTATGGCGTTTTCTACCAGCGGATCGTGCAGTACCAGCTCTACGGCCGAATTTCCTATGTTGGAGACCTTTTTATAGATGGAACCCTCTTTTATATAAAAGGCCCCGCTCTCTATACCGCATACTCTCGATAGAAGCTTGGAAAACTCCTCAAAAGCGTTTTTGGGGTCTTTTCTGACGAGATCCTTGATCTCTTTTAGAGTCTCTCTGATGCTCATAGGTTTTAGAATATAGTTTTTTTCAAGCTGATCGTGGGAGGTTTTTATTACGAATAGATTAACGGCGTTCTCTTCGAGTCTGTCGTTTAGGAAATCGTTGATCTCCTCGTGCTCTTTCAGTTTTCTGTGCCAGTAAAAGTGAAATTCGCTCAGCACGAAGGCCAGCAGAATATAGAGTGAAAAGATCTCGTAGTGAAAACTTTCATAAAAAAAGAGCATCGCAAGAGCCATCACCGACAAAATGATGACCGCCGCCGAGAACCCGTAAAATAGCGTAATGATGGTAACCACGAAAATAAAGTATGAAAAAGGCTTTTGCAAAAGCAGAGGATCTTCCGGAGAGAAATACCATCCGATCGCAATGGCGAAAACGGTAAAAAGAGCCGTTTCCAAATAGGCGGCCAGGTCCTCTCTAAAAGAGAGTCTCTCTTTTAGCGGTTCCAAAAATCCCATGACCGGCCGCTTTTAAAAGAGACTCAAAATTCTGTTTTTGTTCTTGTCGGTTCCGTACAGCATCGAGGATACGAGCTCCTCTATGGATTCTTGGGCTATCGTTCCTACCGATTCGTAGCTCCATCCGGTTTTCGAGGCGACGCCTCTCCAAATAAATCTTTTCTCTTTCGTATCGTACACTTTTATAGTGACGCTTACAGCCGGCTCTCCGTCTATGCCTGTTTTATAGCGAAACTCGTTCACGTAGCCTGTAACCACGTAGTCGCTGTCTTTTGCGTCTTTGATTATTTTTTTGATCTCTTCAAAAGTGTAGTCGCGCTCTTCAAAGTCCCACAGACTACCTTTAACGGTAGCCACTTTGGATTTTAGAACGCCTTCGGCTATCGAGGCAGCCCTGTAGCCGGCCATAGGGGTTTGGGTGAAATTCGCAAAAGGTACCACTCTGAAACTTCTGTTTTCGGCGGCTCCGGGGGGTTGAGTGTTGTATACTTCGCTGCAGCCGCTCAACAGTATCATCGCGGCGATAAACAGAAAAAATCTTCTCATTTCCTATCCTTTTAACTAAAATTAATGTTAATTATATATTACATTTCTTAAACAAATTATAAATTTGTGTCAAATATTGCAAAAAACTTAACACATGCAGTTAAATGCCAAATTCTAATCGAGAAGATTGCAAAAAGATTGCAAAAATCTATTTTTTCAGTATAAATTCTACCGCTTTTGAGCAAAGCGCAAGGCCGAAGCTTCCGGTAACGGCTACGAAACTGCCTTTTTTGGGGGTCCTGGGTTCTTCCGGAGAGAATATGACCGGAAAATCCTTATCAAATCCGCTCTTTTTTAGTTCGTAACGGAATTTTTTAGCGAAGGGATCGCCGAAACTTTTCCAGATCGAATCGTATGCCATTTTCGTAGGATCGCATTTTCTGGCGCTTCCCGTGGAGGAAATCAGTTTATGGCTGCATTTATGGGCCAAAGCAACCTTTGCCTTGAGGTCGTCTATCGCATCGAGTACCACGTGATAAGGATCGAAATCGAAACTCTCTATCCACTCCTTGTCTATTTTGGCTTTGAGGGGGGTTACCGTTGGATATAGCCTCTTTAGGACTTCGACTTTTATCTCGCCGACATGTTCGCTGCCTATTTGTCTGTTTTGGTTTGAAATTTCGTATCGATCGAAGTCTACTATGGTAACGTCCGTTATTCCGGTTCTATAGAGGCAATCGAGACAAAAACTCCCAACGCCCCCGGTTCCGAGAAGTAGAATTTTCGCTGAGGTCAGTTTCTCGAAATCCTCTCCAAAGAGCATTTTAACGCGTTCATATCTCATTCGATCCAACTTTTTAACCTTTCTATATCTTCGTGGGCTGTCAAGTCCGCTTTGATTGGAGTGATTGAAACGTATCCCTCTTTTATGGCTTCGAAATCGCAGTCTCTGTTACTATTTGGTTTCCAGCGAAGAGGATGCAGGCCGAGCCACCAGTATTCAAGTCCCCTGGGATTTCTGTGCAGATGGGCTTCGTTTGCGTAGAGACGGTAACCGGCTCTGGTGATTTTGTATCCTTTGCATAGGGAGGGTTTTATGGGAGGTACGTTTACGTTTAGGAATTTTCTCTTTTTTAAAGGAAAGTCTCCTTCGAGAATTCTTCGGGCGAGATCCAGGGTCGTTCTCAAAGCCAGATCGTATCCTATCTCTATTTCGGTCTTTTCGCAGTTGGAGTTGCATACCTGGCTTACGGCCATGGAGGGTATATCGTAAAGGGCTCCTTCCATGGCGGCCGCGGCGGTACCGGAATAGGTTATGTCCTCTCCCATATTGGCGCCCCTGTTTATTCCGCTGATTATGAGATCGGGTTTTTGGTTTTTGGGATAGAGGGCGTTTAGGGCCAAATAGACGCAATCTGTGGGAGTGCCGTCGTCCAGTCTGAAAAAGTTGTCGTCTATTCTGACGAATCTGAGAGGCTTTGTCAACGTTAAACTGTGTCCGCATGCGCTCTTTTCGCTGGTTGGGGCCACGGTCAGAACCTCTCCCAGCTCTTTTAAGCCCTCTCTCAGGACTCTCAGCCCTTCCGATTCGAATCCGTCGTCGTTTGTTAGGAGTATCCTTTTCACGTCATTTCCTGAAAATTTTGCGAAATTATATCAAATCATTGATTTGTCAATCTCTTTATTAGGGGCATATATAGGAAAATCAGCCCCAAAAACAGAACGGAGGTGGTAAAGACGGCGGCGGTTACCTCTTTGGGTTTGCATTCGTACAGCGCGGATAGATTGACGTTCGTAATGGCCAGTGGGACTATTATCTCCATAAAGAGAACGCCTTTGGCCATAGGTTCTATGGACGAAGCGTCGACGATGAAATACATAACAGCCGGGATCAGCACGAACTTTATCGCCACTATCCCTATCTGCAGGGAGGTATTTATAGACTCTATTTTGACCTCTCTCAGATAGGCCCCGAATATTATCAGTTGTAAAACGATGCTGCTGTACGCTCCCATTTTGAGAGGCTCTTCGAGAGCCTGGGGCAGTTTGGCGCCGCTGAGATTGAAAAGTATTGCCAAAACAGCAAACCATAGTATGGGGAGCTTGAATATGTTGATCAAGGAAGAAAGCGCGTCGTTTTTACCTCTTGAGTAGAAATATACGCCGAAACTGTACACCAAAAAGACGTTGGCGAGATTTATCAGCGTGGTGTAGGGAATCGATTCTTCGCCAAACAGAGCGATGCCGAGGGGAATTCCTAGGTTGCCGGTATTGCCTACGACTGAGGCTACGGAGAGAATTGAGAGATCTTTTCTATCTTTGAAGAAAAGTCCGAAAACAGCATATATGAAAACGGCGATAAGGGCCATAGATACGAAAAATATCGCCGGAGTGAGGGCCAGATCCAGATCTATCTCTTTTTTCGTCAAGCCCCAAAAGACCAAAAAAGGTTGTAGAAAGTATACCGAAAGCAGTACGAGGCCCTTTTCCGAAATCTTGTCCTTAAACAGGGTTTTGGAGAAGAATCCTACGGCTATAAACGAGTATACTCCCAGTATCGAAAGCAGAGTTTCGTTCATTGGCCTTTGGCTATTTTGAGCGTTTCTATGCTGTCGGCAATCGAGGCCAGGTTGCCTCTATTTCCGCTTTTTAGATAATCAACGAAGGCCAAAAGTTCCATCAGGAGCGGCTCCTCCTTTTTGATATGCAGCTCTTTTGTTCTATATGAGTTGTCGGTTCTGTAGTCGGAGTACTCCGTAACCTTTTGGCTTATTAGGTCCGCTTCGTAGTATACCTTTTCGCATGCCACCTCGATCTTTCTCTTTTTAAAGGGGGTCAGCCAGTTTGTCGTAATGGAAGCTATAACGTCGTTTTCGAGAATAAAATTCAAAACGGCGTTGTCTTCGTGATGGTTATGAATTTTTCTGGATTTGAACACCGAGCGATCAAGGATCTCTTTTTCGGTTATATACCTGATTAGATCTATATCGTGAACGGCCAAATCGGTTAATACGCCCACGTCGCTGATTCTGGGAGGAAAAGGTCCGACTCTGGTTATTTCTATGGTGTATACCGTTCTGTTTTTTAGCTCTTCTTTTAGCGCCGCAACCGCCGGATTGAATCTCTCTACGTGGCCTACGCAACTTTTTAGGCCGGCTCTTTCCGCGGCGTTGAGAATCTCTTCGGCCTCTTGCGCGCTGGAGGCTGCCGGCTTTTCTATAAATAGGTGGCATCCCAGCTCTATCGCTTCGAGAGCAACTTTTTTGTGCAGATACGTGGGTACGGCTACTATTACGGCGTCCGGCCTATGTTTTTTTATCATCTCTCTCATATCGGTATAAAAAGGTACCGGAACGTTTTTTGGCTCCACGTCGCACAGAGCCGCTATTTGAACCTCGTCTATCTCGTTTAGGACTCTGTAATGGTTTTTACCCATCGATCCGAGTCCGATGACGGCTATTTTAATCATTGTATACGTCCTAGAAGGCTTTTGAAAGTGTTTTGATGACGTACTCTTGATCATCTTCGCTCAAAAAAGGGCTCATCGGAAGAGATAGAATCTCTTGGCTTATCTTTTCGGCTATTGGAAAATCCCCCTTTTTGTGGCCCAGGAACTCGAATGCCTTTTGCAGATGGAGCGGTTTTGGATAGTGGACTGCAGTTGGGATTCCGGCAGTTTTTAGTTTGTTTATTATCTCTTTTCTTCTTTCGGGGACCCTTATAGAATACTGTGCGAAGACCGAAGTTCTATCTTTCGATATTTGAGGTGTTATTACGTACTGTTTTAACTCTTTTGTGTATCTGTCCGCGATTTCGGCTCTTTTTTTTAGCTCCTCTTCGAAATGTTCGAGTTTTACCAGCAAAACAGCGGCCTGAATGGCGTCGAGCCTGGCGTTTAGTCCAACGATTTCGTGTTCATATCGTTTGGATTGACCGTGATTTTTCAACATAGCCGCCTTTTTGGCTATTATGGGATCTGACGTGAATAGAGCTCCGCCGTCTCCGTAGCATCCCAGCGGCTTTGAGGGAAAGAAACTGGTACAGCCTATATCCGAAAGGTTACAGCTCTTTTTTCCTCTGTATTCGGCGCCGAAACTTTGGCAGGCGTCCTCTATTACCCATATCTTGTGAGGAGCTGATGCGGCTATTTGGTTTATCTCTTCCATATCCGCCGGCTGTCCGTAGAGACTTACGGGTATGATGGCTTTGGTTTTTCCGGTAATCTTCTCTTCTATTTTTGTCGGATCGATGTTGTAGCTATTTTCCTCTATGTCAACAAAAACCGGTTTTGCCTTTAAAAAGGCGATTACTTCCGCCGTCGCTATAAAGGTAAAAGGCGTGGTTATTACTTCGTCGCCCTCCTGGACCCCGGCCGCCAAAAGAGCCAGCAACAGCGCGTCGGTACCGCTGCTGCAACCTATAACCCGTTTGCTTCCGGTATACTCTCCAAGACGACTTTCCAGTTTCGATACCTTTTCGCCCCCTATAAACACGGCGCTTTCGAGAACCTCTCCTATCTCCTTGTCTATCTCCTCTTTGTATGCTCTATATTGAGCCTTGAGGTCGATAAATGGTACTCTCATTCCTCTCCTTTTACTATTTGGGCCACTCTGGGGGAGCATCCTCCTTTTAAAAGACCCCTTAGCTTTTTTGATTTTTGTATGAACTCATCCGGATCGCTCTCGTTAAAAGCCTCGATCAGATTTTTTGATGATACCTCATTTTGTATGAATTCCGGATGAATGGTTTGATTTAACGCATCTTCGTATATTATATTTGCAAGACCGACGTATCGTAGATCTATCAGCGATTTAGCTACGAAATAATCAACTGGCGAGGCCACGTAAGCCAGCGCTAATGGAGTTCCTATCAAAGAGCTCTCCAATGTGGCTGTCCCGCTGCAGACAAATGCGAATTCGCTTTCGTAAAGAGCCTGCGTAGCATCGCGTCGCAGAGTGAAAGAGTCGATTTCTCCGTATATGTTTTTTATATCCTCTTCGCTGAAGTGGGGCGGAACGACTAAAAGGGCCTCTTTGTCGATCTTTTCCCTAGTCTCTTTGAAGATTTTTATCAATCTTTTGATCTCTCCGGGTCTGCTGCCTGGTAAAAAGGCGATTTTGCCGCTTTTTGCGGGTTTGTTCTTGAAACGTTCGATCTCCTCCATCAAAGGGTTTCCCACATACTCTATGGGAGCGTTCGGAGGGTAGAATTTTTTTTCAAAGGGCAAGATAGAGCAGAGTCTGTCGCAGTATTTCGTAAGATCTTTGATTCTGCCCCTTCTCCACGCCCATGCCTGCGGCAGGATATAGTATACGATCCTTTTTTTTGGATAGAGCTTTTTTATGCTTTTGGCCAGGGGGAGATTGAACCCTGAAGAGTCCATCAACAATACCGTATCGCAGTTTTTTGCCAGCGAAACCATCTCACGCTTGAGTTCGAAAAAAAGTGGCAGTTTTTTTACCGCCTCCACAAAGCCCATTACCGCAAGAGACTGCAGATCCGCCAACGGGGTTCCCAGCTCTTTGTCGAATATACCGACCAGTTCGCACCCTTTTAGATATTTTGTAAGTTCCTTCAAATGGAGATTCGAAGATTTTTCCAGCGCGCTGACGAGTATTTTCATGCCTTCTCCTGAAAGTTGATATAATTATACACAAAAAAGATAAGGAGATAGAGTGCAAAAGGAGCCTATGACCGAATACGGCTACGCGAGACTCCAAAAGGAGCTCGAAGAGCTCAAAAACGAAAGGCCTAAGGTCGTCGAAGAGATTGAAAAAGCGAAAGAGCACGGAGATTTGAGAGAAAACGCCGAATATCACGCGGCAAGAGAGAGATTGGGATTTATCGATGCGAGACTGGCCGAACTTGCCGATCTGCTTTCGAGGGCTCAGGTTGTGGATCCCTCTACCCTAAATCACGAAAAGGTTAGTTTCGGATCAACGGTGAGACTGCTGGATATAGAGGAGGACGAGGAGATCGAGTATACGATCGTGGGGGCCGTAGAGAGTGATCCGGAACACGGTTTGATTTCATACAACACCCCTCTGGCCAGACAGTTAATAGGAAAAGAAGAGGGAGACGAGATTACGGTCAAACTTCCAAAAGGGGAGATAGATTTTGAAATTTTGAAAGTCTATTACAAACCGATCGTATTTAACAAGAAGGATTAGGTTTTGAAAATCGGATGCGCAGTGATAGGAGCCTCCGGCTATACCGGGGTGGAACTGATAAAAATTCTATTGAGACACGAATTTTTCGAGATAACTTATTTCGCAGACAGCAGCGGCGAAGAGAGAATAGAGCGTCTATATCCGGCTTTTAGGGGCGTTTTTGAGGGTAAAACCGAAAGGATCGACGTAGATCAAATAGCAAAAAGCTGCGAACTGGCTTTTTTGGCTCTGCCTCATACCAGATCGATGGAAGTGGTTCCCAAACTGTTGGATAGAGGCGTCAAGGTAGTCGATTTATCGGCCGATTATAGATTGACTCTAAAAAATTACGAAAAAAACTACGTCAAACATACGGATCCACACAATATCCAAAGAGCCGTATACGGATTGCCTGAACTTTACAGGGAAAAGATCAAAGGCGCCGATTTGGCGGCCAATCCCGGATGCTATCCTACCGCCGCTATTTTGGCGTTGGCTCCCTTTGCCAAACATTTCGATAAAAACATGCCCGTTTTCGTCGACGCAAAAAGCGGAGTCAGCGGAGCCGGAAAAAAGTGTTCAACCAACACCCATTTCGTCAAGATCAACGAAAACGTTTTTCCCTATTCCCCCGTCGTGCACAGGCATGCGGCCGAAATTTCCCAAAAATTGGGCGAACTGACCGAAAAGGAGTTTGAGCTTACTTTCGTTCCGCATCTGTTGCCGGTTACCAGAGGTATGCTGGTCGATTGCTATTTCGGTCTACAAAAAGATCTGGATCCGTTGGAGCTGCTATACGATTTTTACTCCAAGGAGCGCTTTATCAGAATCGTAGACTCCCCTCCCGATGTGAAGTCGGTGGCCGGAACCCATTTTTGCGACATTTTCGCGATGCGGAACGGCTCTTCGGTATATATTTGCGCGGCTATCGACAATCTATTAAGAGGAGCCAGCTCCTCGGCCGTGGCAAACGCCAATTTGATGTTCGATATAGAAGAGGGGCACGCGCTAAGTGAAATTGCCTATATCCCTTAAACTGGAAGAGGGAGCCGTATTTTTGGCGGACTCTCACGTAAATAGTAAAAATAGACTCCATTTCGAAAGAGCGCTGAATTTTTTTGAGAGAGAGTCCCCGCCCCAGATATTCTGGATGGGAGATATTTTTGATCTTTTGATAGGAGGCTTGCAAAGCTCTTTGAGAGAGCACTCTGAATTGATAGAGAAAATGGAGGCCCTGGCGAAAGTTAGCGACTCGTTTTATCTGGAAGGCAATCACGACTTTTTTCTGGGAACGGTTTTTAAAAGCGTAAAAACCGTTCCTCGTACGGATCAGCCTCTTATGTTGGAGTTGGGCGATCGACGTGCGGCTTTGCTGCACGGCGATCTTTGGACTACGAAAAGCTACGAGATCTATATCACTTTGCTGCAAAAAAGATTCGTAACCAAGGGCGTTTTATGGCTTAACGAGCTTTTGAACGACGCGATCGCCGAGGCGATCCGAAAATATACCCTTTCGAAAAAGATCTGCAAAAAAATCGATAATTTCGACAAGATCGTTAAAGATAGATTAAAAAAGATAGAGGCCGATACGATTATAGAGGGACATTTCCATCAAGGGGTATCTTTAGGCGGCGAAAGAGAGTATTACAATCTGCCCTCTTTTGCCTGCGACCGCTCTATAGGGGTATGGAGCGGTTCGAGGCTAGATTTTGTAAAAGTTTAGTTGGCCGTGCTTTTTTTGAAACTTTTATCCAGTTCGGCGCCGAAATAGGGAAGCAGTCTAAAAACCTCCTCTTTGTTGTCGCTTTCAAAAGCTGTTTTTAGTTTTTTGATCAGATCTTGGAGCTGTTCTAAATTTAAAATATCAACGGCTCTATCCATTCCCTCGAGGTACTCGACCGCCTCTTCGTTTTTGGAATTTTCAATCATATACAGCAGTTTGATTTTTGCGTCTTTGTACGTTTCGTAAAAACTTTCCGCTCCGATATTTTCCTCTTTCGGTCTGATACCCAGATATTTTTCCACGATGTCGAAAAACTTTTCAATCTCAATCGGTTTGGGTATATAGTCGTCAAAATAGGAGTTGTTCTCCAGAGCTTCCATCTTGTCGCTATCGAATCCGCTGTGAGCTATTACCGGAAAATCGTCGCCTTTTAGCTCTTTTATAAGTCTCGCGGCTTCGTAACCGTCCATTTTCGGCATTTCTATGTCCAAAAGGGCCAGTTTGATGGATTCGTTGTTTTTGACGGCTTCTACCGCCTCTTCGCCGTTTTCCACGAATACGGCCTCGATTTTGCTGTTTTTTAGCAGGGCTTTTATCAGCTGTCTGTTTATGCTGTTGTCTTCGGCCACTACTATCGTATATTTTTCCTCACTTTCCTCTTTTTCCTTTTCGACCGAGGGTTCCTTTTCTTCTTGGAACAGTTTTATGATCGAATCAAATACCGACTGGTGGGTAAAAGGTTTTATCAGCATCGTATCTATTTTAAGGGCCTGCGCCGTCTCTTCCAAAGTGGTGTAGGTATCTTTGGTCAATGCCAGCTTGAATCCCTTCTCTTCTTTGAGTCTGTTGAGTTCGCCCACTACCACTTCGTCGAGATAGTTTTCGTCGATATATACGGCGTCGAAACTGCTCTTTTGCAATTCTCTTTTCGCTTTGTCGAAAGATGCGCTGTGCGATACGATAAAGTGGAAATAGTCGAAAATGTTGCTAAGAGCCTTGTAGCTTCTGAAATTGTCTATTATCAATATGCGTTTGTTCAGCATCTTGTCCGTGGGAAGTCTATAGAGCCTTCTGTCTATATCGTTTTGCAGAGGCAGCTCTAACACGAATTCCACTTTGGTTCCTTTGTGGTATTCGCTGGTGATATCTATCGTGCCGCCCATAGACTCTATTAGCTCTTTGGTTATAACGAGGCCCAGACCAGCTCCTTCGAAAGGAGAGTTTTCCGGAGTTTCGTTCGGTTTGGAAAATTTGTTAAACAGTCTGTCGATATCTTCGGGCTTCATTCCTATACCCGTATCTTCGATTATGAACTTTAGTTTCAAGGATGAGTCGTTTTTATCCAAAAGCTCGATTTTCAAGGTTACGGACCCGTTTTGCGTATATTTGATGGCGTTGCTGAGTAAATTGATCAGAATCTGCTTGATTTTTAGTGGGTCGCCCATTAGATGCGGGACCAGTCTTTTGTCGGTTTCGAATATAAATTCCAAACCCTTTTCTTTGGCCATTATTGAGATTACCGAGGCTACGTTTTCGAGAATTTCGTTAAGATTGAATTTTCTCTTTTTCGGTTTTAGCTCTCCGGATTTTAGTCTGGAAAAATCGATCATCTCGTTGACGAGATTTAACAAGATCTCAGATGAGTTGTTGATACGGCGCAGATTTTGCAGTATATATGGATCTTGGCACTTCTTCAGCGAAAGCTGCGTAAAACCTATGATAGAGTTTAGCGGCGTTCTGAGTTCGTGATTGAACTTGGTTAAAAACTCCTCTATTCTTTCTATCTCCGCGCGAAGCTTTTCGTTCTCTTTTAAAAGCGGCTCGTTTTTGTTCCCTCTTCTAAAGAGTAGCAAAAACAGAAGCGCTATTAATAAAATACCGAATAGATAGATCAAATATTTTTCGTTAAAGAATGATTTTGGAACAGCTGGATTGTCGGCTTTTGTGTTTTCGTACGAGGGAAGCTGCGGTCGGGAAACTTCCGGTTCGCTTTTAGAAGACGGAGGCTCTATATTTGCGGTTTTTTGTGCTGCAGGTTCGTTAATAGGGGCGTTTTGCGATGCAAAATCTTTGGGTTCGTTTTGGATGATATCTTTTATTTTAGGCGGCTCTTTGACCTCGGTTGGAAGAGGCTTTTGTTCCTCTTTCTTTTTGGGAGGCGGGGCCGTTGTTTTGACTTCGTTTCTGTTCCAGAAGGCGTCGGGGTAGTTGTTTCTTATTAGTCGTAGAATCTCCAGCATCCGCTCTTTGTCGTAAAAGGGCTCTATACTCAAAATATAGAATCTGCCCGACTCTCTGCTGATCGGTTTGGCTTCAGTTTTTAGCAGTTTGTCGTATACTCCTTCATTTTTTAAAAACAGGTTTAGTTTTGCGAGTCCCCTGTCCGCGTCGCTCTTGTTTAGATAGGAGGCTACGACGATTTTGTATTGCGTCTGAGCGTAAGAGAGCGAAACGGCGAACAACAGGGCAAAAAGAAGCCGAAAAAGAGCGCCCATTCCTTATCCTTGGAGAAAATTTGGTTAAACGAAAAAAATGGTAATGGAGCTATTATAGCCAAAAAACGTTTCAAAAACGTTGCATTGAATCAAGAGTCCAATATTTTTTTTGCCAGATCGAATCTATTGGCCGTCATTATGTGTATTTTGGGGTGGATCTCCAAAAGGGTCGAAAAGAGTTCTCGACTCAGCTCAAAACCGGTTTCGAACTCCTCTTTTTGCGATTTTTTGTTGGCCTTGTAAAGGGCGTCTATCCATTTCGAGGGAACGTTGATTCCTGGAACGTGAGAGTGCAGAAACTGGGCGGTTCTGAGTTTGGTAATCGGAAAGTATCCCAAAATCAGTTCGCATTTGGCTTTTTCGTTGGAAAAGGCGCTTCTCGTTTCGTAAAATATCTCCAGAAGATTTTTTGCGTTTTCGGCCGAGAATACGGGCTGGGTAATAATGGCAAGAGCTCCGTGATCGATTTTTTTGTGAAATTTTTTGGCCAGGGTTTTGTAGTTTTTGGCATATGCGTTGCTAACGGCCAGCGGATAGATCCTTTTTGGCTTTTCCTTGAGAGGTTTTCCGCCGTAATCTATTCCCGCGTTGAGACACTTTATAATATCCAGCAAAAGAGTGCTGTCTCCTTCAAACACGCCTTTTGTTGAGGGCTGGTCGCTGATTTTGGCGCTGTCTCCCGTCAGAGCCAGAACCATGCGGACGTCGAACTCGTTGGCTCCCAGCAGATCAGACTGCAGTGCCAGTTTGTTTCTGTCTCTCATACTCATTGTGGCGATGGCCGGCTTGCCGAATCTGTTTTGTAGCCTCAAAGCCGCCAGTACAGAGTTGTATTTTAGTCTGGCCAAAGGGTTGTCCGTAGTGGTAAATCCGTCAACCAGTTTCTCCAATCCTTCCGATTCTATTTTGTCTATTACCGGATCGAATCGCGGAGAGTGGGGCGGAGTTGTTTCTAGGGTGATTAACCGTTTTCCTCTGAGTTTTTTGACGAAACTCTCGAACATTTTATCCTCTTGTCAAGAAATTTGGGGTATTATAGCATAGTTACCTATATCAAGGACCGTATATGAAGCTTTGCGTTTTCGATTTCGATTCAACTTTGATGGACGGGGAGACTATCGACTTTTTAGCCCAGGAGCTGGGTATAGGCGAAAAGGTTGCGGCAATTACCGATATGGCTATGAGAGGCGAACTGGATTTTTTCGAGTCTTTGACCACAAGGGTAAAACTTTTAGAGGGATTGGAGGTTAAGAGAGTCGACGAAATCTGCGCGAATCTGCCTATGATGCCGGGCGCGCAGGAGAGCGTGGCCGAATTGAAAAAAAGAGGCTATAGGGTGGTAGTGTTTAGCGGAGGCTTTAAAAACGCCACTACCGTAGCCGCGCAAAAGCTGGGACTCGATGCCGATTTTTCAAACGTGTTGCATCACAGAGAGGGCAGGCTGACCGGTTTGGTAGGCGGAGAGATGATGTTCGATTTTTCCAAAGGCGAGATGCTAAAGCGAATCCAAAGCATTTTGGGTATATCTCCTGAGCAGACGGTTGCGGTAGGTGACGGGGCTAACGACAGGAGTATGTTCGCACGCGCCGGAACGAAAATAGCCTTTTGCGCCAAGGAGATCCTCAAAAAAGAGGCCACTGCGGTCGTCGAAACCAAGGATCTGAGAGAGATTTTAAAACATATACCGTAAGCCTTTTAGCCGCTGACGCTTCTTTTTCGTTCTAGTAGATAGTTTTTGAAATCGACTCTGTTTAGTGGTTTGCATATGAAAAATCCCTGAGCCTGATCGCATTCCAGTTTTTTTACTATATCCAGCTGCTCCTTGGTCTCAATACCTTCGACTACTGTTTGAAATCTCAGCCTTTTGGAGAGGGTGAAAATAGTGTGCAAAATTATTCGGTCTTTAATGTTTTTGTGATCTTCAATAAAAGTTTTATCTATCTTTATTTTGTCAAAAGGGTATTTCGATAGAAACTGCAAAGAGGAGTAGCCGGTTCCGAAGTCGTCCAGAGAGAGACAGATACCCAGCTTTTTAAGACTCGTCAAAACGTGCCATGTTGTTTTGTCGTCCTCCATCAGCGAGGATTCGGTTACCTCTATTTCGATCATAGAGGGGTCAATTTCGTACTCTTTTATATATTTTTCGAAGAGTTTGGGCAGCTGTTTGTTCTCTAGCTGTTTTTGGGAGATGTTTATGGCCAGTTTAACAAGGGGCCCGTTCTCCTTTTTTAGATTGTTCAAAAACTCAAAAGCCGATTTGATTACGTACTCTCCGATTTTTATGATGTCTCCGGTCTCTTCGGCTATGGGAATGAAGGTTGACGGCGATATGGGTCCCATAGAGGCGTTCGGCCATCTGATTAGAACCTCCGCCGATTCGATTTTGCCGTTTTTGAGATCGAGTTTCGGTTGCAGATAAATATCAAATTCTCTCTTTTTGATCGCCGAGGGGAGCGAGTTTTTAATAAAGTCTATCGTTTCGAGCTCTTTTTTCAGCTTTGGAGTGAATATAACCATGTCCGCACCGCTTTTTTGGGCTTTTAGAAGGGCGAAATTGGTATATCTGTGTAGAGTCTCTCTGTCTGTGGCGCTATATGGAAAAAAGGAGACTCCGGCTTTGAGATTCAGGTAGATTTCGTGCCCTTTAACCCTCATTGGATGTCTAAATTTTTCCATAAAGGGCTCTATTTTCTGGCGCATATTCTTAACCCTATGGCAGTTTCTCATAATCAGGGCGAATTTTGAGCCCGAGATTCTGGCTATAAATCCGTGATCTTCGAGCATCATCTTGAAAACCGAAGCGAACCGGGCGACCATTTCGTCTATGAACTCCATTCCGAAAAGATTTAGAATGTTTTGGTAGTTGGTAATATCGAAATAGATCAGCGCGAAATTCTCTTCGTGAAATCTGCTTCTGGCCAGGGAAATGTCCAGCTCCTCGAAAAATATGTCGGTGTTGTAAAGTCTTGTAGTTTTGTCGTAAAACTTTGATTTTTCCAGCACCTTTGCGTAACTCTCTTCGGCGCTGAGATCTTTTATGAAAAAGATTACGAAATTTTTCACGAGTTTTACCCTGATGTTTGCCGAGAACTTTCCTTTTGGGGTAAAAAGGAGGCTTTTTGTAGATCTTTTGTTGAATTTTCTCATATGGCGGAACAGGGGCTCTTTTATATCGTTGTGCATTATTTTCAAAAAGTTGTCCAAAGGGGCCCCTTCGACTATTTTTTCGAAGCTCTCTTTCGATTTTTTGTTAAGGTAGAATATTCTACCCCTTTCGTCGGTAACTATAATGGCCTTTTGCAGATCTTCGCATATCTCTTTGAAAAGCTCGGCAGGCAAAGCGGCGGAAAAGTTCAGTACTCTATAAAGCCAGTAGACTGTCAGGGCGTTTAAGAGCAACAGAAAATAGACCATCTACCTCTCTTTTACCATCGTCAATAGAAACACGGGATACTCTTTTGCTTTTTTTATTACGAAAACTTTCGAAATATCGAAAATTCCAAAGCCTTTTTCCGAAAATATACCGCCCAGTCGCGAGGGGTCGAAACCGAAATGGGCAACATCCTCGTTGCCATCCTCGTGGAAAGTTCCGTCTTCGCTATATAGATCGGCTATACATAAAAACGTTCCGGGTTTTGAAAGCTCGGAAAACTTTTCGGCGACACTTTTTAAATCGTGTATATGGTGCATAACCATAGACGACACTATAAGATCGAATTTACCCGAGGGAAAGGTGGTCGCGGCCGCCATATTTTTCCTCTCTTTGAATTTAGAATTGAACACTCTGACCATCTCTACAGAGGTGTCCATTCCAACGATTTCGGCCGCTATAGGGATCAGTTCCGAAGAAACCAGGCCCGTTCCGCAGCCGAAATCAAAAATTCTCGCTCTCTTTAATTGTACAATATTTTTGATCTTTTCGGCCACTTTTTTTGATAATTCGACCCGTAAGGTTTTTTTGTCCCAGTTTTTGGCTTTTGCGTCGAATCTATTCAGGTTTGACTCCGAGCGCGTTTATAGCTATTCCTCTGATCTTTCTGGCCTGGTAATCCAGTTTGAAGAACAGATCGAACATCTCTTTTGCCTCAAGAGGTTTGGCGGCCTCGAAATCGTAGGTTCCGTCCGGTTTTTTGGGTATCTTTTTTTCGAACAGATCGTATATCTCCATTCTCATTTCCTCGTACCGTTTGAACTCTTTTATAGCCTTTTCTTTCTCCATTTGGCCCTCCTTTATGAGTGAAATTGTATAAAAAAACGATTTTTTGTCAATAAGAGCGGCAACCAAAACATTATATAAGCAAAATTGACATAAAATATTGCAATTGTTAATTTTACTCTAAACGGGAGACTCTCATGGTATTGGAAGCCCTCAAATATATGGTTCTGGGAATGGGGATCGTCTTTTTGTTCCTCTATTTGATGGTCGTCATTCTCAACTGGCAGCACAAGCTGGTGGAGAAATATTTTCCTCAGAAGGAGGAGCCCTCAGCTACACCCTCCAAAAGGGACAAACTCAAAAAAGTCGCGGCGATTACTGCCGCTATCGCCCATATGAAAAAATCCAATTAAAGAGGTGGAGATGAAGAAGAAGTTCATTGACGTTATGGACACCACCTTCCGCGACGGATTCCAGTCGGTATTCGGAGGAAGGGTTTTGATGAAAGATTTCCTGCCCGCTCTCGACGCGGCTACCGAGGCGGGAATAACTCACTTTGAATTTGGCGGAGGTGCCAGATTCCAGAGTCTCTTTTTCTATTTGAGAGAGAACGCCTTCGATATGATGGACGCTTTTAGGGAGAAGGTGGGTCCTGAAGCCAACCTGCAGATACTGGCTAGGGGAATAAATACGGTGATGTTGGACACGGGCAGCAGAGAGATGATCGATCTATTCGCGAAGCTTTTCGCCCGACACGGGACCACCACCGTTAGGAATTTCGACGCGTTGAACGACGTTGACAATCTGGAATATAGCGCCAAATGCATCAAAAAATACGGAATGAAGCACGAAGTGGTAATAACCATAATGGATCTGCCGCCCGGATGCGAGGGCGCTCATACGCCGGAGTTTTACGAAAAGACTCTGCGAGAGATTCTTGATAGGGGAATAGAGTTCGACTCTTTGGCCTTTAAGGACGCCAGCGGAACCTCAAATCCGCAAAAAGTATACGAAACCATCAAGATGGCCAGAAGAATTTTAGGTGACGATGTACATATCAGACTCCATACTCACGAAACGGCTGGAGTCAGCGTGGCATGTTATCTGGCCGCACTCGAAGCCGGCGTGGACGGTATAGATCTGGCCGCCTCTCCGGTCAGCGGCGGTACGAGTCAGCCTGACATAATAACCATGCTGCATGCGGTAAAGGGCAAACCTTACGATCTGGGCGGTTTGGATATGGAGAAGATCCTCGATTACGAGGAGGTTCTAAAAGAGTCGCTAAAAGAGTATTTTATTCCGCCAGAGGCTACGCAGGTTAGCCCTATGATACCTTTTTCTCCGATGCCTGGAGGGGCTTTGACAGCTAATACCCAGATGATGAGAGACAACAACATTTTGCACAAATATCCCGAAGTCATCAAAGCCATGAGAGAGGTGGTGGAAAAAGGGGGTTACGGTACCAGCGTAACGCCGGTAAGCCAGTTTTACTGGCAGCAGGCCTTTAATAACGTGATGTTCGGCGAATGGAAGAAGATAGCTCCGGGCTACGGCAAAATGGTGCTCGGGTATTTCGGAAAGACTCCCGTGGAACCGGATCCCCAGGTGGTAAAACTGGCCAGCGAGCAGCTGGGGCTTGAACCTACCAAGGAGAATCCTCTAGACATAGCCGACAGGGACGAGACGAAATCGATAGCTTACTGGCAGAAGAGACTCGAAGAGGAGGGCATAGAGACCAGCGAAGAGAATATTTTCATTGCCGCCTCATGCGGCGACAAGGGAATCGCTTTCTTAAAGGGCGAAAGTCCGCTTATGATTAGAAAAAAAGAAGACGAGGAGAAAAAGAGCATGGGTAAAAGCAACGGAATCTATACGGTAATAGTTGACGGCGAAAAGTTTGTGGTAGAGATCGCGGAGGGAGAGGTGGAGCTAAAACCTCAGGCCGCTCCGGCAAAAGAGGCTACCAGCAGCGAAGAGCCTCAAGCTATGGGCGAAGCCGCTCCCGGTATGACCGAAATAAAGGCGGCGGTTCCGGGCAACGTGTGGAAAATACTCGTAAATCCGGGCGATCGTGTTAAAGCCGGCGACAAGATCATGATTCTTGAGGCCATGAAGATGGAGATTGACGTTCCCGCTCCCAAGGACGGCGTTATAGCCCATATAGCCGTTAGGGTCAACGACACGGTTCAAGAAGGTCAGGTTCTGGCCACTATGGAGTAGGCAGATGAAAAAGAGACTGATCGGATTTGTGCTGGCGCTGTTAGTGGTGATGATACCAATAGGCGCCATAGCAACCGTTTCTCATATGACCGATGAGAATAAAAGCGCCGTTCATCACGAAGAGCATCAGGAAAAGAGCATAGGCTCTTTGATAGAGGGTTTTTACAAGCAGACGGGCATCTACGCTATTTTCAATCCTCAAGAGGGCGCCAAAAACGCTCTTGGCGAGGAGATGAGCACTTTTCATCAAAGTTTCGGTCGAATTATAATGATCGGTATAGCCTTTTTGCTCTTTTATTTGGCGATAGCAAAAGGGTTTGAGCCGCTGCTTTTGATTCCTATAGGTTTTGGCGGGCTTTTGGCCAATATTCCTCTGGCCAATATTATAGGGGATCACGGTTTTATAGGGGAGTTGTACAAGGCCGGTATAGCGAACGAACTATTTCCCCTGCTGATATTTATGGGCGTTGGAGCCATGACCGATTTCGGTCCTTTGCTGGCCAATCCGAAAACCGCTCTTTTGGGAGCGGCGGCACAGTTCGGTATTTTCGGAACGCTGGTGGGAGCGGTGGCTCTGAGCCAGATGGGCGTTTTTGATTTTACGCTCCAAGACGCCGCAGCTATTTCTATTATAGGAGGAGCCGACGGTCCGACATCTATCTTCATTGCGAGCAAACTCGCTCCCGATCTACTGGGCGCGATAGCGGTGGCCGCTTATAGCTATATGGCTCTCGTTCCGGTGATTCAGCCTCCTATTATGAGGGCGTTGACCACTCCCGAAGAGAGAAGAATCAAGATGAAAACCACCAGAGAGGTTAGAAAGCTGGAAAAAATTCTGTTTCCATTGACCGTCTTGGTTTTGACTATTTTGATTTTGCCGGAGTCCTCTCCTTTGATAGGCGCTTTGACTTTCGGCAACTTCGTAAGAGAGTCCGGAGTGGTCGAGAGACTCTCAAAAACCATGCAGAACGAGCTGATCAATATCGTTACTATATTTTTGGGATTGGCGGTCGGTTCCAAACTGGCGGCCGAAAAGTTTCTTGTTCCAGAGACGCTCGGTATTTTGTTGCTGGGTCTGGTCGCTTTTGCCATCGGCACCGCGGCGGGCGTTATTATGGGCAAGATCATGAACAAGTTCTCCAAAGAGCCTATTAATCCGTTGATAGGAGCCGCCGGAGTCAGCGCCGTACCTATGGCCGCGAGGGTAGCAAACAAGGAGGGAATGAGAGAAGACCCTACAAACGTTCTGTTGATGCACGCCATGGGGCCGAATGTTGCCGGAGTAATTGGTTCTGCGGTCGCTGCCGGGGTTCTGCTCTCTATTTTCTAGTTCAAAAAGCCGCTTCGGGCGGCTTTTACCCAATGGGAGAGCGAGAATAGATCGATAGTCTCCGAATAGTTTTAATCAGCTTTTTAAATTGATCCTTGGTTAAAACATTTTCTTTTTTCAGATTTGTCAGCTCCTTGGATAATTCCTTTTTTTCGAAACCGTATCCGTTTAGGGCGTTTTGAATGGTTTTGTATTTTTGCGGAACGATTTTTTTATAAACCGAAGCCTCTTCGTAAAGATCCAGCATAAAGTTTGAATGAGTCTGATCGGCGTTCGCCGCTATCGACGAAACGCTCACAAGAGCGACGAATATGGAGTTAAATACCGTCTTTTTCATCGGATATGGCCTTTAGAGCTTCTTTGAAAACGGGCAAAAAACCGCTTTGGTTCAAGATAGTGGAGTGGTTTGATACGGGAACTACCTTTTGATAAACCAGATTGTGAATATTTCCCAGCAGATTTTTAAGACTTTTCGGAGGTATTAGATCTTCGTACTGGGCGGTTATTACAGCAACCGGAGCGTAAGTCAAGGAGATATATTCTGCTGTTTCGAAAGGGTGTTTTAAAATCAGAGATACCGGTAGATAGGGGTATCTCTTTTTTGCCAACGTTTTTAGCGAATCAAACGGCGTTATCAGAACTACGCCGGCTGTGGATCTTTGCGACGCTACGTAGGAGGCTACGGCGCTGCCCAGACTTCTGCCCACTAGATAGACCTTCGGGAATCTTTTGCCGTAGGTATCGAATATCTCCAAAGCGTCCGAAAATATGTTCTGTTGAGAGGGTTCCCCTTCGGAGTTGCCGTATCCTCTGTAGTTGCAGGTTAGGAAGCTGTACTCTTTTATATCTCGGACTATGTTCATAAAATTTAGAGCGTTGTTGGCGTTGCCTCCAAAATATATAACCAACGGTTTCTCTTCCTTGTTCTCCGTAATGGCGCATTCGAGTTTTGTATAATCCGAAGTGGTGTGAAAGAATCTTTTGATATTTTTGTCGTGAAACGTGACGCTTTTGCGGGAAAGCTCTTTTTCAAATATCTGTTCATCCTGGGAAAAATATACCCACGCGGCGAACATGAGATACAAAGAGCCCAGAAATATTACGATCAGTTTCATATATCAACCTTTAGGAGAGTCTGTTTTTGTAATCCTCGTAACCGAATTTTCTAACCACTTTCAAAGTACCGTCGCTTTTTAGCAGAGCCAGCGACGGAAGCCTGAGTCCGTTGAAGGTGGTGTTTTTGACGAACGTATAGTGAATCATATCCTCAAGAACTATCTTGTCGCCTATGTTTAAAGGTTGATCGAAACTGTAATCCCCTATGATATCCCCGGCCAAACAGCTGTTGCCGCCCAGTCTGTAGGTGTATCTCTTTTTATGAGGTGCGGCCGCCCCTTTGATGCGCGGTCTATATGGCATAGCCAGTACGTCCGGCATATGCGCTTCTGCTGATACGTCCAAAATCGCGATTTTCATTCCGTTTTCTATTATATCGATAACCGAAGCCACGAGCGGACCAGTTTCCCAGCCGACAGCCTCGCCGGGTTCGAGATAGACCTCTACCCCGTATTTTTTGGAAAACTCTAATATAATAGAGATCAGTTTTTCTATGTCGTATCCCTCTTTTGTTATATGGTGCCCTCCCCCGAAGTTTACCCATTTGCATCTTTTGATATACGGGGCGAACTTCTCTTCCACCGCCTTTAGAACCTTTTCGAGAGAGTCCGCGCTCTCTTCGCACAGGGCGTGAAAGTGCAATCCGTCTATTATCGAGTCGAATTCTTCTTTTTTGAACTCTTTGAGGGTCACTCCCAGCCTGCTAAATGGCGCGCACGGATTGTAAAGCTGAGCCGGAGCGGCGGAGAATTCCGGATTTATTCTAATGCCGATCGAAATATTGGGATTTACTTCTTTTACGATGGTTTTGTATCTTTTTAGCTGGCCGAAGGAGTTGAATACGATATGATCGCTCAAAGAGGCTATTTGCTCTATTTCATCCTCTTTAAAGGCTGGAGAGTATGTGTGCACCTCCTTGCCCAACTCCTCTTTTGCCAGTTTCGCTTCCCAAAGTCCGCTGGCGCACGCTCCATCAAGATACTCTCGGACCAGACCGAAAGTGCTCCACATCGCGAACCCTTTGAGAGCCAGCAGAATTTTGGCGCCGCTTTTTTGTTTTACGTATGCGAGAGTTTGTAGATTTTGTTTTAACAGCTCCTCTTCGCATACGTAGCTTGGAGTCTCTATCAGTTCCAGAATCGACTCTATCTTACTCTCTTTATCGGGTTTTTTCATTTAGATGGAACCTCGAACGTTTCCTCTGGATCCATCTCTATTACGTGCCACGGCAGTCCCTGTTTTTGTAGCTCTTGCATGAAAGGATCAGGATCGAACTGTTCCATGTTCCATACTCCGGGACTGTACCATTTTTTAGTGAGCATCATTTTCGCTCCAATCATTGCCGGTACGCCCGTAGTATAGCTGACGCATTGGCTGAAAACTTCCGCGTAGGCCTTTTCATGGTCGCAGATATTGTATATGTAGACCTTTTTTCTTTCTCCGTTTTTGATACCTTCGCAAACAACCCCGATGTTCGTTTTGCCTTTTGTTTTGGAACCCAAAGATGCCGGATCCGGCAGCAGAGCTTTGAGCAGATGCAAAGGTACCACTTTGCATCCGTCCACTTCCACGGGATCGATACGGGTTAGTCCCACGTTGTCCAAAACTTTCAGATGGGTCAGATAGCTTTGGGAAAATGTCATCCAAAATCGTATTCTCTTTAGCCCTTTTATATGTTTTACGAGCGACTCCTCCTCTTCGTGGTAGAGCAGATAGCTCTCTTTTGGACCGATTTCAGGATAGTTCCAAACCATTTTGATCTCCATGGGCTCTGTTTCGATCCACTTACCGTTTTCCCAGTATCTTCCTTTTGAGTTAACCTCTCTGATATTGATTTCCGGATTGAAGTTTGTGGCAAACGGGTATCCGTGATCTCCGGCGTTACAATCGAGGATATCTATATAGTGTATTTCGTCAAAATAGTGTTTTTGGGCATAGGCCACAAATACGTTCGTAACTCCCGGATCGAAACCGCTGCCAAGCAGCGCCATGACTCCCCGTTGCCTGTAGGGATCGTCAAAGGCCCACTGCTCTTTATATTCGAATTTTGCCGTATCGGGATGTTCGTAATTTGCCGTATCCAGATAGTCGGTTTTCGTCTCCATGCATGCTTCCATGATCGTCAAATCCTGATAGGGAAGCGCCACGTTGATTACTATATCGGGTCGAATGAGATTTAACAGATCCACCAGCTCGTTTAGATTGTCCGCATCGACGCGTGCGACGTTGATATCTATATTGTATCCGTTTTTAATCTCCTGCTTGATCTCCTCGCACTTTTGAAGAGTCCTGCTGGCCAGCGTTATCTCTTGGAAAACGTCGCAGTTTTGAGCGCATTTGTGTGCCACGACTCTTCCTACGCCGCCAGCTCCGATTATCAAGACTCTACCCATGAAACTCCTTTCGGTTTTTTTATGATTATATCAACTTTTCGACTCTACGCGTAAAGATCTATTCCTCCCTCTTTTTTTCTTTTGCCGCCGCTTTCCTTCTCTTTGAGATCACTCTTTTTTTTTCTCTTTTCCTGCCTTTTGACCCAGGTTCTAAACGGCGATTTTTCCTCTTTGATTCTAAATACCCTGTAGACCTCTTCAATATTTAGCGGAGCCATAGTTTCTCCTTTTTTCTAATTTTATCCAAAAAAGGGTGCCGTTTTGCAATCTCTTTGCAACCTTTTTGCCTCCTTTAAGGTTTACGGTGATAAATTAAAAATAGATAAATAATTAAAAGAGGTTCAAATGTTAAGGATAAACCTGTTAATTCCGCTGATGGCAGTTTTGACAATCAATAGCCTCTGGAGCGAAGAAGGATACGATTCTTTAATAGAGCGCGCCAGAAAAGGCGAGGCCGGCGCGGTTTTACCAAAGATAGAGAGATTTTATCTTCAAAAGGGGACAAAAACCGTTTTTGAAGATCTCATCGCCGTTTCAGTATGGGCGGGCGAAGATTCTAAAGCCGTAAAGCTGTATGAGGGTTCAAAGCTAGATCTTGGTGATTTCGCTTTGGAGATGGTGGCCAAAGCGTACAGAAATTTGGGCAGTTTCGATAAGGCCGCCCAAATATATAGGGAATGTTTTACTAAAAACGGCTCTAACTACGAGTGTTACGCAGGTTATATTCTCTCTTTGGCCGACATGGGCGAAGCGAAGAGGGGGTTGGAGTTTGTGGAGAGTCTAAAAAACTCTATCGGTTTTTGCAGATACGCTTTTTTAAAGGGGTACGCCTATGAAAATCTCAAAAGATTTTACGATGCCTTTATATGGTATCAAAGAGCCTACGCCTGCTCGGATAGGAACGAAGATGCGATAAAAGGTTACGTTAGAGTTCTCAATATTTTGGGTCTGCCATCTTTGGCCTTGGAGATTGCTCAAAAAGAGGGGATATCGAATGAAGAGATATGCGTCTATAGGGAAAATAGAGCGGCGTTTTTCGTCAGATGGGGGGAGCTTTACGTAAAAGATCCATCAAAGAGATTCCAAGATACCGACAAAGCCTTGAAGATGCTCCGACGGATCGAGCTTGAATGCCCCTATCCCGAGGTCAAGAAAAGAGCCAAATTCGACGAAATTGTAGCGTTAAGAGACCGTTTCGAGATGGAAAGAGCGGTCGAAAGATTCGAGCGGATAGGGAACGGGGCTCCGTATTATGTGCTAAACGCGGCCGCCGACGCCTATTTATATTTGCAAAAACCGGAAAAAGCTTTGGTTTTGTACGAAGAGTCTCTCAAAAAAAGACCCGATTATTTAGAAAGCAAACTGGGAAAGTTTTACGCCTTGTCCGAAGCGTTCGAAATAGATAGAGCTATAGAGTGGATAGAGAGAGTCGATAATAAAGAGCCGCCGTTTTTGCCCGATGGGTATGAAAACGAATACAAAATTCAAACAGCGATAGCGAGAGCTCAAGGGTACTATTTCGGAGACTATCTGCAAAAGTCTCAGGAAATATTGGAGAGTCTTTGGGAAAAAGCTCCGGCAAATACTGATATAGCTGCCGAGTTGGCTTCGCTTTATAGAGCAAGAGGATGGCCCGTTAAGTCTTTGAGATTAGCGCGATTCGCTCTCGGTTACGAAGATGATCACAAAGGATTGAAAACCGCCTCTTTCTACTCCAATATGGATAGATACAGCTTCAAAGAGGCAAAAGATCTCAAAGAGTCTCTAAAAAGCTCGTTTCCCTACGATTTGGCCGTAAAAAGGATAGAGCGGATATACTCCATCTACGAGGATCGTCGCGAACTGCTGGTAGAGGCGCGTTTGGGCAAGAGCGGCTCTCCTGAAATCGGCAGCAGATACGGATATTTAAAAAGCGAGCTCTATACAGAGCCTATACGCTACAACTACAGGCTTTTTTTAGAATCTTTTTACTCATACGCAAATCTGCAGGAGGGCAAGGAGATCTTTAAAACTATCGGAGCCGGAGCGGAGTATAAAAAAGATGGACTGATTTTCAAAACAGGCGTCAGAACGACTAAAAATCCGGCCCTCGGAGCGGTTTTTGCAGATTTGAGATACGATGTTTCCGATTATCTTAAATCAGAGGCGTCTTATGAGAGTTTTAGTATAAAAACCCCTCTTAGGGCTTTGATAAACGGTGTTAGAGCCGACAGAAAGAGTATAGGGTTTGAGTGGTACGAAAGCGAATCGGCATCTACAGCTTTTAGTTACGATAGGATGGAGTTTACCGACGGCAATCTGAGGCAAGGTTTTACACTAAATCGTTACGAGAGGTTGATAACCGGACCGTATTACAAACTAAATCTATACGCGAACTTCTATTTCGGTAGGAACGATTTTGAAAGAGCTCTCTATTTCAATCCTAAAAGCGAGCTCTATTTCGGTGCGGAATTAGAAAACGTATGGGAGCTTTACCGCAGATATTCCAGAGCTTTTTCCCACAGTCTGGCTATAACCGTAGGCAGATATAGGCAAAAGGGTTTTGGCGAGGACGAGACGATAGATTACGGATTTTCGACTCCGTGGGCGATCAGGTACGAGCATCGCTACGAGAGCGGATACGATTTTTATCTGACCTACGGAATCGCAAGAGGCAGGAACTATTACGACGGAGCGGGGGAGTTTGATACCTCGTTTTACGTAAGTCTTGATTGGAGGTTTTGATGAGGGCGATTATTTTTGCCGTATTGATCGTAACTATTGCGGCGGCACAGGAGAGATTTTTGGCCTTTTGTTATCACAATATCCAAGAGAGCCCCTCGGATCCGAAAATTATGAGCCTAAAGAGCGACAAATTTTTGCAGCAGTTAAATTGGCTAAAAGAGCACGGTTACGTTCCGGTTTCTCTTGATGATCTGATCAAGGCCAGGGCCGGAAGAAAAAAACTTCCTAAAAAAGCTGTGATATTGACCTTTGATGACGGTTACGCCACGTTTTATACCAGAGTCTTTCCAGTGTTGAAAAGTTTCAACTATCCGGCCGTATTGGCGCTGGTTGGAAAATGGATAGAAGCTAAGGGCGAATTTTTATATGGAGAGGAGAGAAGAGACAGGTCGCTGCTATTGAGCTTGGAGCAGATCAAAGAGATAGCTTCGAGCGGCCTTGTGGAGATTGTGTCTCACACTTACGATCTACACAGGGGCGTTTTGGCCAATCCTTACGGCAACAAGGAGCCGGCGGCCACCAGCAGAATCTACGATCCAAAGAGTAAAACGTACGAGAGCGACGAAGAGTATCGAAAAAGAGTCTACGAAGATCTTGTGAAAAACAGCGAGTTTTTGAAGAGAATTACCGGCAAAAAACCAAGAGCGATAGTTTGGCCCTTTGGCGAATACAACGAGGAGATTCTACAGATAGCCAAATCGTTGGGAATGGAGATAGCCTTTACTCTCGATGACGGATCCAACGGTATCGAGGATCTAGACAGAATAAAACGTATATTGATATTCGGCAACGACGAACTGGGAGATCTCGTGTGGAGAGTGCAAAATCCGGACAAAGAGAAAATAAAGCGGGTTATCCATATCGATCTGGATTATATTTACGACAAGAATCTTTCGCAGCAAGAAAGAAATTTGGGGGTTTTGCTGGATAGAATAAAGAGTTTCAAGATCAATACCGTATATCTTCAGGGATTTAGCGATTTTGACGGCGATGGCGTGGCGGAAGCCCTCTATTTTCCGAACGATCAGATGAGAGTCAGATCGGATCTGTTAAACAGAGTGGCGTGGCAGATAAGAACCAGATGCGGCGTAGAGTTTATATACGCGTGGATGCCGCTGCTGGCTTACGAATTACCGGGAGCCTCCTACGTAAAGAGTCTCGTTGGAAAAAACGGCGAATATAAAAGAGTCTCCCCTTTTGATGAAAAATCCTTGCGAAGAATAGAGAAGATCTTTCACTCCTTGGGCAAAAACGCGCCCATTAACGGTATTTTGTATCACGACGACGCGTTTTTGAGCGATTACGAAGACTTTTCGGAGCCGGCTTTGGCCTTTTTGGCAGAGAACTCCTTGCCTATTTCGCCGC
>Ga0256834_1000194_pt1 | contig 43209 bp, 39 predicted proteins | sample 4281140metaG_FD_190536 | JGI IMG/M metagenome (GOLD analysis project Ga0256834, IMG submission 190536) | Hydrothermal vent microbial communities from East Pacific Rise, Pacific Ocean - 4281-140 | ecosystem: Environmental > Aquatic > Marine > Hydrothermal vents | place: Pacific Ocean: East...
CATGTCTATAATCCAGAAGATGGCAAAACCTATAAAGGAAAAATTGAGTTATTAAATAACAATCAAATAAAATTAACTGGCTGTGCTTTTATGGGAGTTATTTGCAGTAGTGAAATTTGGTATCGTATTCAATAGATTTATTCGCCCTGCATAGCCAAACATAGATTTGAAATTGAAGAAATCGATTGGTTCTGCTCTTTTGTCAAAATTGGCATGTTTATTATATCCCATAAATCGCCCTGCTCTACTTGCTCAAGCGAGCATAAACAATAGCTTTTACAGGTTGTAGCTTTTTCTCCCATCTCCAAACAACTAGAAAAACACGCACCATAAAAAGCCTGATCTTTTGGCAATTCATCTGATTTAACTAAAGCCGCTATAGGGTAAAGAATACCCAGCAATATTGGCTGATGGACTAAATATATAACCAAGCTCCACTTGCTTGCTTGTTTTAAAATATTTACCCATACTCCTTTTGGTAAAACATTACTTAAACGCTCAAGCATGTTCATTTTTATTAAAATCCTAGCCAAGAATACTCCTACAAGAGTCGCACTAAAAGCTGGGAAAATAGGTACTAAATCAGCCGTAAATGGGGGGACTTGCCAAAAGCCAATCCATGATAATTCTTTTTGATTAAAAATTTCATTGTCAAAAATAAATGGCAAGATCAAAACTAATAACGCACTGATAAAAACAATTAACAATGGTAGCCTTAAAAAGGGCAATGCTAATAGTGAAAATAGTGCAATTGCGTGCAAAATACCAAAATATACAAACATATCAGGATAAGAATAATAGGTCACTATTGAGATAATTAATGCCGCCCCAGCAATGATAAAAAACCGCCTAAAAAACGCATCCCATTTCATATAATTTACATGTGCTAATACAAGGGAAATACCAGTGAGTGCCAAAAAACTACCAGCCAAAATGCGTGCAAAAGCTACCCAATATATATTTTGTGTAACATCAATTTGAATAAATTCAAGCAAGCGCAAGTCAAATGCAAAATGATAAATCACCACACCAATAATTGCTAAACCACGAATTAAATCAAAAATGATAATTCGTTCATGCGCTTGTTTAATATTCAATTTCATGCCTTTTAATAAAGATAAAACCCCATTTAACCATATAAATAATCAGTTTGGTATTTTCTTTCAAATTTAAGCTATAATTATCCAAAGATATTTTTGTGCAAAAAGAGCCAAAAGAAAAATGAATAAAAACACCATCAATAAACCTCTAACACAAGACCAAGCCTTTGCTTTGGTAGATGCCGTTATGGAGGACGAAAATCTTGCACTCAATGCCAGCGCATTTGAAGATGAAAATGGTGAATGGGTTTTTGAAGCATCTTGCGATAAACAACCAGATATTGAGGCGTTCAATAAATTAGCTAGCAAAATTCTTGGCGGCAAGGTAAATTTTTCTTCGCAAGAGATTGATATGGAAATTGATTGGGTATCAAAATCACTACAGGGCTTAAAACCGGTAATTGCTGGCGGTTTTTATGTTTATGGTAGCCATAATGATGACCATATCCCAAGCAACCTTACAGAAATAAAAATTGATGCCGCACAAGCATTTGGCACTGGCCATCACGAAACCACCTCTGGTTGCTTAGAGGCAATAGATGAAACCCTAAAAGCAAAAAGCCCTAAAGCAATCCTAGATATAGGTACAGGAACGGGGGTGCTGGCCATTGCACTTGCAAAGAGATTAAACAAAACAATCATTGCAAGTGATATTGACCCTATTGCAGTACAAATTACTAATGAAAATGCAAAAATTAATGAGGTAAGCCAGTTTATTAATGCAATTGAGGCAACTGGTGCAAACCATAAAAATATTACAGACGCTGCACCCTATGACTTGATTGTAGCTAACATTTTGGCCAAGCCTTTAGAAGAATTAGCCCTAGATATTGGAAAAATTTGCATTAAAGGTGCAATTCTCATATTATCGGGAATTCTTGTTGCACAGGCAGATAGTGTAATATCCGCCTATAAGCAACAAGGCATTTCGCTTAAAAAGCGAATTATCAGAGGCGAATGGGCCATTCTGATTTTAGAGAAACTCTAAATTATAGAGTGTCTTTATTCATTCTCATTAGTTTGCGATATTGAGCAATTTCGCCTCTAACTCTACGTTCACGACCCTCAACCATATTGTTAATAGCGTTTATGAAAAAATTTTTACTATTCATCATTCTTCTCCACTCTTAGCTAAATATTTATTTAACTATCTTGATGAATAGCAATATAGATGATTGAATTCATTTGAGTTAGCCGTAAACGCTCAAATGAGCCATGCAAAAAACGCATACCATAATTAATAAATATTAAAACAAAAGAAATACGAGATGATAAAGTCAAGTTTTCAAAATTTTAGCGATGCTTCAAGCCCAAATTTAATTGCTCCTAGAATTAAACTTTTGCGACAAAATTTAAAAGAAGCCAAGATTGGTGCATTCCTTATTCCTAGATCAGATATTCATAAAGGCGAAGCCGTGCAAGAATGCGATGAACGGCTAGCATATATTTCTGGCTTCACTGGCTCAGCAGGAATGGCAATTGTTGGATCAAAAAAAGCTACACTATTTGTTGATGGCCGTTATACGCTACAAGCACCAAAACAAACAGATAATGAGATTTTTGAAATTACTCAAACTCCTCCAGCAAATATTGCTAAATGGATTAAAGAAAATATCAAAAAAAATACTATTATTGGGTTTGATGCTTGGCTGCATAGCCCAAAAGAAATTGGTGAGTTAAAAGAAAAACTCAAATCCCATATTAAGCTAAAAGCTATAAAAAACCCAATTGATAAAATATGGCAAAATGAGCAAGAATACAAACGGCCAGAACCTTTTGCTTCTAAAATTGAGTTTTTGGATATTAAACGATCAGGCAAAACTGCCAGCGAAAAACTCGCTGACTTGCAACAAAAACTTGCAACTCAAAAATGTGATAATATTGTGCTAACCCTGCCCGAATCTATTTGCTGGTTATTTAACATGCGTGGCCGAGATATTCCCAACACACCAATTATACTTAGTTTTGCAATTATCCCAGTTGTTGGTACACCAACGATATTTCTAGCTAAAGAGCAGATAAACCATGACAGCCTAACAGCACTTGATGCCATAGCCCATTTATTGCCAAAAGATGAGTTTTCTAATTCTCTTAAAGAGCTTGGGAAGAGTGGGGCAAGCATTTGGATTGACTCAATTTCTTGCCCCTATGCCATTGCAAAAATACTTAATAAATCTGCATCAGAATTGTGCAATAAACCCGATCCAATTTTAGCAATGAAAGCAATAAAAAATACAGCTGAACTTAATGGCATGAAACAAGCGCATAGGCTTGATGGAATTGCATTGGCAAAATTTCTTTGTTGGTTTGATAAAAATGCACCATCAGGCAAATTAAGCGAAATTGATATTGTCATTCAATTAGAAGAATATAGGCGTGAGGAAAAATCACTTGTAGATAATAGCTTTGATACTATTTCAGGCGCAGGAGCAAATGGAGCAATTGTGCATTATCGGGTAAGTGAAAAATCAAACCGCATTCTAAATTATGGCGAATTAATGCTTGTTGATAGCGGTGGGCAATATCTATCTGGGACTACCGATATTACCAGAACACTATTTTGCGGCTCTGCAAGTAATGAGCAAAAAGACAAATATACAAGAGTGCTAAAAGGCATGATCGCCATCTCCAGATTGCGTTTTCCCAAAGGCACAACTGGCGGGGATATTGATATTTTAGCACGACAATTTTTGTGGCAAGATGGAGTGACATATTCACACGGGACAGGCCATGGAGTTGGGGCATTCCTATCAGTTCATGAAGGGCCAATCGGCATTTCACGTAGAGTAAATAGTGTATTTGAAGAGGGGCATATAGTTTCTAACGAGCCTGGTTATTATAAAGAGGGAGAATATGGTATCCGCATTGAAAATCTTATCACAGTGATAAAAAGCAAAGTTGCAAAAGATTATCTTGAGTTTAAAACTTTAACTCTTGCTCCAATCGATACTCGTCTAATTGATAATAAATTACTCACAAAAGACGAAGTGAAGTGGATAAATGATTATCATAACAGGGTGCGCAAAGAAATCAGCCCGTTTTTAAATGGTGACGAAAAAGAATGGCTAAAACAAGCAACAAAGGCGATTTAGAGTTTTAGCCAACAATAAATTAAACCTTCTCAACCAACTCCAGCCATTCATTTTCATTTAAAATCTGCACATCTAAATCTTGTGCCTTCTTTAACTTCGAACCTGCCTTTTCGCCCGCAACAACAATATCGGTTTTAGAAGAAACCGAGCCAGAAACTTTTGCGCCCATTCGCTCGGCTTGTGCTTTTGCTTCAGCTCTGCTTATTTTTTCTAATGAGCCAGTGAATACAATTATTTTGCCAGCAACTGGGTTATCATTCTTTATTTTTAAAACATAGTTTTGCGGTTTAACCTGCTTTAATAATTCACCAAGTGCCTTTTTGTTTTTTTCATTATGGAAAAATGTAACAACTGAATTTGCAACCGTTTGTCCAATTCCATCAATTGATAAAAGCTGCAAATAGGCTTCGCTTTCTTTAGTATTAGCAGCAATTGCTGCCCTCTCAAACTCCTCAAAACTACCATAAGTTTTTGCAAATAATGTCGCATTAGAAATTCCTACATGTCGTATGCCAAGCGCAAAAATAAACCTTGGTAATTCTGGTGTTCTAGCCGCTTTTATTGCTTCAAAAAGTTTACTCGCAGACTTACTTCCAAATCCCTCTTTATTTCGCAAAGGAGTAAGGTTTGTTTTATCCCTTCCCTCAAGCGTAAAAATATCCGCAGCATGCTCAATCAAACCCTGCTCAAAAAACATCTCAACCTGTTTTTCGCCCAAACCATCAATATCCAAAGCATTACGAGAAACAAAATGCTTAAGATTTTCCTTAGCCTGTGCAGGGCAAACAAGCCCACCTGTGCATCGGCGCACTACGTCTTTTTGACCAGCCTTAGGGTCAATCTCTCTAATTGCCTCTGACTTACAAACTGGGCATCTATCAGGAAAATCATAAGGAATAGAGCCACTTGGACGCTTTTCCAGAATCACTTTAACAATTTGTGGAATAACGTCCCCAGCCCGTTGCACAACTACCGTATCACCAATGCGCACGTCTTTTCGCTTGATCTCATCTTCATTATGCAATGTTGCATTAGTAATTACCACGCCACCAACCGTAACAGGTTTTAGGCGTGCAACTGGTGTAAGCGCACCTGTACGCCCCACCTGAATGTCTATTGCCTCAACAATTGTGCTAGCCTGCTCAGCTGGAAATTTATGAGCAATTGCCCAGCGTGGCGCACGTGCAACCGCACCCCATCTTTGCTGTAAATCAAGGTCATCAAGTTTATAAACCACACCATCAATATCATAACCCAGAGTTGCTCTTTGCTCTTCAATAAGGTGATACTGACTTATCATTTCTTGTGAATTTTTACATATTGCCATAAGCGGATTTATTTCAAAACCCCATTCATGTAATTTCTGTACCGCTTCAAATTGAGAAGAAGCAAAAGGAGCAGAAATAAAACCCCAAGCATAAGCAAAAAACTTCAAATTTCGCTTTGCAGTGACATTCGCATCTAACTGGCGAAGCGAGCCAGCTGCAATATTTCGTGGGTTAACATAAGTCTGCTCGCCTGCCTCTTTTGCTCTCTTATTAAGAGCTGCAAAATCATCATGGCTAATATAAACCTCGCCTCGAATTTCTATCACATCAGGATAACCCTCACCCAATAAATAATGCGGAATTTCTTTTATAGTTTTAAGGTTTTCAGTAATATCTTCACCAATCGAGCCATCTCCACGAGTAGCACCCTGAACAAAAACCCCATTTTCATATCGAAGCGAAGCAGAAACCCCATCAATTTTAGGCTCGGCCGTAAAAGCAAGCTCTAGCCCCTTATCATGTTTGAAAAACTTTTTACCACGTTCAACAAAATCAACCACATCTTTTTCATTAAATGCATTTCCTAATGAGAGCATCGGTTGCAAATGCACAACTTTAGAAAAACCGCTCGCAATCGGCGCACCAACTTTTTCTGCTAGACTATCATTACGCTTTAAGAGTGGAAATTTTTCTTCTATTAAAAAATAACGCATTTTTTGTGCATCATATTTTGCATCATCAATTTTAGGGGCATCTTTTGCATGATAAGCAATATCAGCCTCTGCAAGAAGTTTATGCAATCTATCAAGTTCAATTTTTGCTTCATCGCTATCAAGTTCGCCAATATCTTTTTGCATCAATCAACCTCAGAAATAAGTCGCTTTGCGGCCGCTCTTGCTTCATCGCTAATATTTGCCCCTGCCAACATTCTAGCAATTTCTTCACTCTTTTGCTTCTCATCAAGTTCACGAACAAATGTTCGAACAGTTTTGCTTTTTTTATCAATTAGCTTTTCTATCAATAAGTGACTTTTTGCTCTAGCTGCTACTTGCGGCGCATGGGTTACTGATATTAACTGCACTTTTTTTGACAAACGAGCCAGCCGCCTCCCAATCGCATCAGCAACCGCACCACCTACCCCACTATCAATCTCATCAAAAATTAGTACGGGCGCAGAACCACGATCAGCTAAAACAACTTTTAGTGCCAAAAGAAAACGTGACAATTCACCTCCCGATGCCACTTTCATCATCGGCCCTGCGCTTGTCCCCGGATTTGTCTGCACATGAAAAGCAATATTATCATATCCATTTGGCGTTATTTGCTCATTATTAATTTTATGCTCAACAATGAATTTTGCCGATCCAAGTTTAAGGTCTGGTAATTCTTTGCCAACAGCATTGGAAAGTTCTTTTGCTATTTTATTACGTGCTTCACTTAAACTAGATGCTATCTTTACATAAGCAGCATGCGCCTTTTCTTTAGCCAACTCTAACTTTGCAAGTGTATTTTCATCATCTTGAATTTCTTCAAGCTGCTTTTTATATTGCTCTAAAATTTGCGGAAGTTCATCACATAAACATTCATGCTTTCTTGCCATTGCTCTTAAAGCAAATAAACGCTCCTCAGTATTCTCTAAATCTGATGGCTCAAATTCCATTTCTCTCTTGAGGTTTTCTAACGCCTCAATGCTGCCATCAAGCGCAACAAGCGAGTTGTCTAATGCCTCAAGAACAGGCGCAAATAAACCTCCCTCACCATCATCTTTTCTAGCTAATCGTCGCATTAAGGAAGCAAGCGCGCTGCTTGGAGAGCCAGACCCATTGAGTATTTCATCAGCATCACTAACCTCACCTGCAATTTTTTCTAACTGCATTAAAGCCTGACGATGTTTGCTCAAAACCTCTTCTTCACCAAGCTCTACTGCAAGAGCAGATAATTCTGCAATTGCAAATTTTGCATATTCTTCATCACTTGCCGCTTTAGCAATTTTTTCACGCAATAGGTCAAGCGATAACTGGGCTTTTTCATACCCATTAAAGGCGTTAAAAACCAACAAGACTTCTTTTTCCAAGCCTCCAAATTCATCAAGTAGATTGCGATGAGTTGCACTATCAATTAAAGCCCTATCATCATGCTGCCCATGAATTTCAACAATTAGTGAGCCAATTTTTTTAAGTAACGAAGCCGAAACAGGTTGATCGTTAATAAAAGCGCGAGTGCGCCCATCAATATATTGCACTCGCTTTAATATAAGCTGTTTATCAAACTCAAGCTCTGCTTCTTTTAAGATCAATTGTGCAGGGTGAGAAAGGGATAAAAAAAACTCCGCAATAACAGATCCGCTCTGCTCTCCCTTGCGAACCAAGGAGCTATCACCTCTGCCCCCAAGAGCCAAAGTTAGTGCATCAAGCAAAATAGACTTACCTGCCCCAGTTTCTCCGCTAAGCACACTTAGCCCACTTGATAGCTCCAAATCCAAGCGGTCAATCAAAACAATATTTTTAATTGATAAGGCGTTTAACATGGCTAACCTTCAAAAAAGGGTTTAGCCATTTGCGTCACTCTCAAACAGGCTTTTATTAACAAGTTCTGGGCTTAGACCTTGCTTTTGTAATAAAGTAAAAGCAGACTGATACCAAGTAGAAGAGGCATAATTATGCCCTAAAACAGCTGCCGATGTCCTAGCTTCATTAACCAAACCAAGTGCTAAATAACTCTCAACTAAGCGAAACAGAGCTTCTTCAATATGGGTTGAAGTTTGGTGTTTCTGCACAACAGTACGAAAACGATTAATTGCTGCACTATATTGCTTATTACCTAAATAATAACGCCCAACAGACATTTCCTTACCAGCTAGCTGATCGTAAGCAACACGAAGGCTTTCACGAGCATCTTCAGTATATTTTGAATTTGGATAATTATCGACAAGCATTTGCAAACTATCAATTGCATCTTGAGCTAATTGCTGGTCACGAGTAATATCTTTAATCTGAGCGTAATAAGAAGTTCCCTTAAGATATAGAATATATGGCACTTCTTTTGAAGATGGATATAGAGCCAAATATCGATCTGCTGCTAAAATAGCATCTGGGTATCTGCCAGTTCTAAAATTAGCATAAACAGTCATCAATTTAGCTTTTTCAGCATAATCAGAATATGGGTGCTGGCGTTCTAATTTTTCAAGCCCTTTTAACGCCGCTTTAAAATACCGACGATCCATATCATTAAGTGCAGTTTGATATAATATTTCTGGAGCAATAATTTCTTCTTCAGTTATTTTTTTTGGGCCAAATAAATTAAAACCAGAGCAAGCACTAAGACTAAGCACAGCTAAAATAATAATAAAAACACGTAAAAATCTAGAAATGACAGTCATAAATATATCAAAAACCACAAGAAACCCTACTTTTATTATTTCGCTCTTTATTAAGAAATCACAATGACATCAAAATAAGGCGTAATTATTTATCCAACAGAACGCAAATATGATTCTACATTCAACCCATCAGGAAGATCATCCAGAGCATCAAAGTCAAGCGGCAATTCATCTGCATTCGCAATCTCAAAATTTTCCTCATTCGCAAATAGGCTAGATAAAACAAGGGCATTTAACCCATGCCCGCCTTTAAATGATCTAAATTTCCCATATATTGGCAAGCCCCCTAACGCAAGGTCGCCAATCGCATCAAGTAATTTATGACGAACAAATTCGTCATCAAAACGCAAGCCTTCAGGGTTTAAAATTTCATTATCATCAACCGCAATTGAATTTTCTAATGATGAACCAAGCGCATGACCAGACTGACGTAATGCTTTTGCATCAGTCAAAAACCCAAATGTTCGAGCTTTAGCAACATCTTCAACATATTGCCTTGGAGTCCAATCAAAAATCATTCTTTGGCGACCAATCACAGGACTATCAAAATCTATTTCAAGATCAAGTGCTCGGCCATTATAAGGTTCTAGAACTGCAAAAGCATCATTGTTGCGAACTCTTACAGATCTTAAAATTTTAATATATTTACGTTTTTCAGGTAGAATTTTTAAACCACAATCAACAATTGCTTGCACAAAAGGCATTGCACTACCGTCTAAGATAGGACATTCAGCACCATTAAGCGCAATTAAAGCATTATCAACCCCAAGCCCACTAAGAGCAGAAACTACATGCTCAATCGTAGCGGCACTAATTGAATTTCCTAAATCAATTTTGGTACAAAGATTTGTACTCAATATCTTAGAATAATGAACATCTGAGGGTTTGGATCTGCTTCCATCATCAAGAATGCGGCAAATTTTAATACCACTATTCGATGCAGCTGGTTCAATTGAAAGATTAACAGGCAGTCCTGAGTGAACACCAATACCGCTAAAATTTACTATACTTGCTATTGTACACTGTCTTGCTGATAGGCTGTGCATTCAGATTTTCACCCCAAAAATAAAAAACTCTTTTGCTTCTATATACCAAAAAAAACCGACGCGAAAGCCACGTCGGTTAATCATTACCACTTTTTTTTAGTTTTTAGCTACGTTTACGCAAAAAAGACGGGATTTCTTGGTGATCTTTTCGCATTTGTGCATTTTCTTTTTGAAACTGTTGCTCATTTGCACGGCCATGCATGTCCATTTTCCCAACTGCGCCATTATTTGCTCTACGAGAAGCCATTCCAGCACCTGCTTCAATAGCATTTCTTGCCGCAGCATCATCAGCCTGATTCTTTTGAGCTTCTTGCTCCACTTGAGGCTTTTGCATTAAAGAGCGACCCACATTTGATGCAAGTCGTTTAAACATCGCACGAGGAGTATTTACAGGCTCTTGAACAGTTTCATTTCTAGTAACCTGTGCAAGCTCCTCTACCCTTGGCTTACGAATAGAAACCTCAGGCCTAATGGCTTTTGAAGGAATGTGAACTTTTGGCAGCTCTTCTTCTCTCATCATTGGTATTTCATCTACTGATTTTGATGGGGTCGAGCTGGGAACATATGGCTCAACAACCACCCCATCACTCTCAAAGCTATTAGCAGAAGTTCTATCTTGCTGAGTATTTATAGCGTTTGAAACGGCACTCTTTGCTTGGTTCTCAATATTTCTTTGGTCGTTGCTAGTCTTAATCGTTGCATTGTCAACAGTGATAGTGCGTTCAACACTTGGTTGAACTGGATCCATGGCTTGCACCATAGCTGCGTCAGTGCCAGTTGCTACAACAGAAACCCTAATTGAGCCCTCCAACTTATCATCATAAGTTGCCCCAAGAATAATATTAGCATCTGCATCAACTTGCTCACGAATTCTCCCAGCAGCCTCTTCAACCTCGTGCAAAGTAAGATCATGACCACCAGTAATTGAAACAATCAACCCTCGTGCGCCCTGCATTGAGACATCATCAAGCAACGGATTTGAAATAGCTGCATCTGCCGCATGACTTGCACGATCATCACCGCTTGCCTCGCCTGTTCCCATCATGGCCTTACCCATACCACGCATAACAGAGCGAACATCAGCAAAATCAAGGTTGATAATCCCTTCTTTTGTCATCAGGTCAGTTACGCAAGCAACCCCTGAAAAAAGAACCTCATCAGCCATAGAAAAGGCATCTGAAAAAGTTGTCTTCTCATTTGCAACTCTAAATAAATTCTGGTTTGGAATAACAATTAATGTATCCACATGACGATATAATTCGTCAATTCCCTCTTCGGCAAGTCTCAAACGGCGATTACCCTCAAACTGAAAGGGCTTGGTAACAACACCAACTGTTAAAATACCTTGCTCACGAGCAGCACGTGCTACAACCGGAGCAGCACCCGTTCCCGTTCCGCCGCCCATTCCAGCGGTTATAAACACCATATGCGAACCACTAAGGTGATCGTTTATTTCATCAAAACTTTCTTCAGCCGCCGCACGCCCAACTTCTGGGTGCGAACCAGCACCTAAACCTTCAGTAACAGTAACACCAAGCTGAATAATGCGCTCGGCCTTAGATAGTGCGAGTGCTTGCGCATCTGTATTTGCAACAACAAACTCCACCCCTTCAAGCCCAGATTCAATCATATTATTAACAGCATTACCGCCAGCTCCGCCCACTCCAAATACAGTGATACGAGGTTTAAGTTCTTGCATGTCGGGAATGGTAAGATTAATTTTCATTTTTTTGGCCTCTTAAGGAAAGCATTATTAAGCTCTAATTTACGCTTAAATTCGTTAACTCAAAGCTAACAATTTTAATGTTTTTATTAACTAAGTAGCTTTTTAGGACAATTTTTTTGAAATTTATTAATAACAAAAAACCATAAGAATTATATTTTTATTAATTTGATTTATGAAAACTTTTAGATAACCAATTACTAACACGAGATAAATAATTATTTTCAAATCTCAAAGAACGACCAAAATTTGATGCAATATATTCATGATGGCTAATTTGTGGGTAAATTAGCATTCCTGCAATAGTTGCAAAAGCCGCTCCTTTTGCCTGCACAGGAAGACTTGCAATTCCAAGTGGGCGGCCAATTCGCACATGCCGTGACAAAATACGCCTTGCCATTTCAGACAACCCAGTCAATTCGCTTGCGCCACCGCTAAGCACAAATCTTCTGCCTGATACATCCATCATTTTTGCAAATATCAAACGATCCCGAACAGTTTGTAATATTTCTTCAATTTTTGGACGCACAATCTTATTTAACACCGCCCTTGTAATTGCGGCAGGGGCTTCACCCTCTAAAGAGCCAATTGGATTTATCGCAATCAACTCACGCTCATCTAACTGCCCTGGTAACACACTTGCATAAACAGTTTTTATTCGTTCCGCATCAGCAATACTAATTGAAAGCGCATGAGCAATATCTTGATTTATGTGATCTCCACCTATTGCTATTGAATCGCAAAAAACCATTTTCCCTTCACTAAAAACGCTAACGCTTGTTGTTGCACCGCCAAAATCAATACAAGCAACGCCAAGTTGCGCCTCATCATCAACCATTGTAGACAAAGCACTAGCATAAGGTGTTGCAACAAATGCTTGCACCTGTATATGGCATCGATTAAGAGCCAGCTCAATATTTCGCATTGGCAGGGTTTTTGCACTTATCACCGCAACATCAACGCCCAGTTCCTCACCTACCATGCCTATTGGGTCAAGCACCCCTTTTTGTCCATCAAGTGAAAAACCAATAGGAAGAGCATGGATAATTGAGCGATCTTTTTGAACACTAGCCTTATTCACTGAGTTTAAAACTTTAGCAATATCTGCTTTTTCGGCCTCTAACCCTCCTAGCGAAACAGAGGCAGAAAAAGTTTGCGACCCTAATTCTCCAGCACTGATATTCACAATAATAGATTCAATTGTTAGCCCAGCTTGCTTTTCAGCCATACTCACAACCGAGCGAATAGATTGCTCAGCTAGATTAAGATCACTGATTACACCACTATTAATTCCCCTTGATTTACCATAACCAAAACCAATCACTTGCGTTGCATGTGTGCGCCCACGCAAAGAACGCCCCTCAGGACGAGGAGTTAATCGTGCCACAATACAGCTTATCTTGCTTGAACCAATATCAATGACAGACACTAATTTTGATTGCCCAGCTTGTACTGGTTTAAGTCTGGCAGTCATTGAACTACTAATCATTTCTACTCAATTCACTCATCTATTTTTTTTAAGTTATTGTGCTATTTCGGCATCTTGCTCATGTTCTATCAAACGAACCACTAATTCATCATTTATACGAAGATCAATTAATGACAAATCTCTATTAAGTAATGAATACTCATCTTGATAAGATGTTAATTTAGCCAATGCCTCTACAAAGCCAACCTCAGGTAGCTGTACCCGCAGCCCACTTTTATATATTAAATCCCATCGCCTATCAGCAATTCTAGAAATAGCTAAAAGCCCCTCATTTAAACTTGGATAATTTTTAAGAGCTAGAACAATAGCGTTAGCATCATCACTAGCCCCCTCGCCAACAACCAATAATAAATCCTCATCTGCCCCATCAATAGAGCTAGCTAATTTTTTTCCTGTAGAATCTATGACATAGGTTTTTCCTGCAATTCGCCAGCGGGCAACAGGTGTTTTTTCGACAATATTTATTATTATTTTATTGGGATAAGTTTTACGCACACTAACTGACAAAACAGATGCCAGCTCCAATATTGAAGAGCGTGCATTTTTAACATTAAATAATAATGTTGACGTATTTTCATTTATTCCAAGCGATTTAACAATATCAGTTTCATTCGTTAAAGACTGTCCAGTAATTGAAATTTCATCTATTGAAAAACCAACATCTGCAAATGTTTTGTTTAATGCGAAGCCTATATTTTCTACGCCTTTATTCAAAAAATTTCGACTTTGAAATATAAAAACTGCCAGCAAAATAACTAGTAAAACCAACAAAGAACGTGTTAAAAGTTTTCTATGCAACACCCAAAATTGATTAATGGCCGTAAAAAAAGGCACGCCTTTTTTGCGGACGGATAGTTTTAAATTTGATTTATTTTTGGCGTTAGAAATGCCACTGGGCTTTGTTATTACAGCAGAAATATCATTACCATTCTGCCCTACCTGTTGCAACTCGCATCCTCCACAATCCAACTAACTAATTCAACAAAATCATGCCCACAATGAGCTGCTATTTCTGGCACTAATGATGTTTTTGTCATTCCGGGTTGAGTGTTTATCTCCAAGCAAACAAGCTCGCCATAATCATTACCAACATCATGAAAGCGAAAATCTGCCCGTGTTACACCCTTACAACCCAGTGCTTCATGCGCTTTTAGACTTAATTGCTGAATTTTTTCATAAATTTTTTGTGAAACAGGAGCAGGAAGTAGGTGTTTTGAGCCATTTTCTTCATATTTTGCTTCATAATTATAAAAATGCAAATCGGTTGTTATCTCTATCACACCAAGTGCAACATTCCCCATTACAGCGCAAGTTAGCTCACGACCGGCAATAAACCGCTCAACCATTAATTCTTCACCCCCTCGCCACTCAGCACTCAAAATTTCTTGAATTGGCAAATCAGCTTCGCTCTTCACCAAAAAAATACCAACGCTAGAGCCCTCCGCTACGGGCTTAATCACATAAGGCGGCTTCATAATATGTTTTGAAGCAATCTCGCCTCGAGTAGCAATTATATGATCTGCCACAGGAATACCATTTGCCTTAAACAAAATTTTTGATTGATGTTTATCCATAGCCAGTGCCGAAGACAAAACTCCGCTATGGGTATAGGGTATTTCAAGAATTTCTAGCAATCCTTGAATTATCCCATCTTCACCATAACGACCATGCAAAGCATTAAAAACCACATCTGGCTTAATGTCAGTCAGCTTTTGGGAAATATCACGCCCAACATCAATTTCAACCACATCATAACCAGCTTGGCGCAAAGCATCTGCACAAGCAGCACCACTATCAAGCGAAACTTCACGCTCAACTGATAAACCACCTTTTAAAACTGCAACTTTTTTTGCCATTTATCTTACCTAGCCTGTAACTTTTCTCAATAACCATTCAAGCGGACCAGCATTGAAAAACTTCTTCCATATATTGGCATAAATGATTGAAGCAATTATAAACAGCAGGCTTGAAAAAACTGCCATTTGCGAAGTTTGATTGCTAATCATTCCCAATGTTTCAAAAATACCCATTCCGATGATAATATGGGCAATATAAAGAGTTAGTGTTTGCTTGCCAGTAATAGAAATTGGTTTGAAAAAACGTATAAAATTAAACGAATAAGCCCTAAGGCACAATCCGATGAGCAGTGATGCCGCCCCTGTTCCAGCAATCATATATAACGGCATAGGGGGAACTGGCTCTGTACTAGCTAAAAACACATCTTCACCAGCTAACAACGGCTGCAATAATGAAGACAGTCCATAAGCTACAATCAACAAGAAAGCACCAATAAAAATCATTAGCTTTTGCACTCGCTTTGAACTTAAATCTAACCTTGAAAGAAGCAAGCCAAACAATAAAAAGCTAAGCCATGGAATTACAGGATGCCAACCATTAAAGAATAAATTTCTAATAAACCCCGTTAAAGTCCAAAACTTTGCATATTCATAAGTTTCCCAATTCCAACCCGCATCAAAATCAAACACCATAAGCAATGCAACATAGATTATGGGCAAAATCAACGCTACCAATGCAATAGCTCGGCTAGATTGCCCAACCAACAGTAAAGCAAAGACAAAATATATTGCATAATAGTGCAAAATATCGGCTGGGAAAATAAGTGAATTTATCAAGCCAATGACAAATAAAAATAACGCTCGTTTTAAAATCGTAAGATTAAAATTATTGGAGGCTAGGCTATAGCCCATTCCAAGCCCAACTCCTGCTAATACCACAAAACTAGCCGCTGCTTTTCCTTCAAGCGTTAGAAGAAATATTTCAGCCCATTTTGCACCAGACCCATCACCGATAACTACATGAAAATTTACTAACACCATGCCTGCAAAAGCAAAAAATCTTGCTAAATCTAACCCGTACAATCTTTCAGGCTGTGCCTTCATTGCTTAAACCTTGCCAACGAAAACCTCACCATCAAGAAACTCATTCACCTGATTTTCAGGCTCAAATTTCCCCATTCGTCTTATTTCCCATTGCAATTCAACGCCAGAATTCTCTCGCACACGATGTCGCACTGTTTCACCTAATAACTCAATATCATAAGCACTTGCCCCACCAAGGTTTAGCAAAAAATTACAGTGTAATTCTGATACTTGCGCTTCGCCAATTTGCAAACCTCTACAGCCTGCCTCGTCAATTAATTTCCAGCTCGAATACCCATCAGGGTTTTTAAATGTTGAACCACCAGTACGAGATTTAATAGGCTGTGACTTCTCTCGCCTATCGGTTATCTGCTCCATACGGCTTATCATTTCGTCTGGATCACCAGTAAAACCTTGATATATAGCTGAAGTAAAAATCACTCCTTGAGGAGCGTTTGACTTGCGGTATTTATAGCCCATATCCTCATTACTAATCTTAACAATTTCACCTAAGCGAGTAACCCCACGCAATTCCACCATACGATCTCGTGTTTCAAGCCCATAACAACCCGCATTCATGTAAAGTGCGCCGCCAATCCCCCCCGGAATTCCCCGATAAAAAGTTAGGCCATCAATACCTGCGAGAGCCGCAGCTTTTGCCACTCTTACATCAGGGTTTGCTGCACCAACCAAAATGCGGTGATCTTCTAGCACCTTTATTGCACCAAAACCTTTAGCTGAAAGTTTAATAACCACACCATCAAGCCCGCCATCACGAATTAGTAGGTTTGATCCCATTCCAATCACTGTGACTTTTATTTCTTTTGGCAAGTTTTTTAAAAAGAAAGCTAGATCTTCCTCATCAGCGGGTTGGAATAATAACGGCACAACTCCACCAACTCTAAACCATGATATTTCAGACATTTTTTGATCTGGAGTAAGGCGACCACGAATTTTGCCAATCCAATCGCCCAATTTAGCTATAAAATCTGATGAACTCATGCCACTTCTCCACCAAGAAATATTTCAAGCTCTTTGGGTAAATCCATTGCCCATTGAGTGATATTACCCGCCCCTAAAAACACTACATAATCTCCCTTAGAGCATCGCTTAGCTATGATTGAAGCTAGCTCTTTTGGCTCTTCAATGGTTTTAACATCACGATGGCCTAACGCTCGAATATTTCGTGCTAAATCTCTATGACCTCTACCTTGCATTGGCTTTTCCCCAGCTGCAAAAACAGGTGCAACAATAACGCTGTCTGCATCATTAAAGCAGCTTGAAAAATCCTCAAATAAATCATTTAGACGAGAATATCTGTGCGGCTGAACAATAGCAATAACATCTCGCTTGGTAGATTGGCGAGCAGCTTTTAAAACCGATGCTATTTCAACTGGGTGATGGCCATAATCATCAATGATTGTAATACCATTCACCTCACCTGTTTTAGTAAAACGGCGATTAACTCCAGAAAAGTTTTTCAAACCATTGCGAATTTCCTCTTCGCCAACCCCTAATTGAAAAGCAACCGCAATCGCCGCCGTTGCATTCATCACATTGTGTAGCCCTGGCATTGGGAGTTCCAAATTTTCAATTCTTTTTTCTTGCTTAGTAATTCTATCTCGCACCTCAATTGAGAAACGACTTATCCCATTGTCATTTTTCAAGTCACAAATTCGAACATCTGCTTGCGGGTTCTGACCATAAGTCACAACTCGCCTATCTTCAATCTGACCAACCAAAGCCTGCACCTCAGGGTGATCTAAACACATAACCGCAAAACCATAAAAAGGAACATTTTCTACAAAATTGATAAAGGCTTTTTTTAGCTCAGCAAAACTTCCATAATAATCAAGATGCTCAGGATCAATATTTGTTACCACAACCACATCTGCAGGCAATTTTATGAATGTGCCATCACTCTCATCTGCTTCAACCACCATCCACTTGCCTGCACCCTCACGAGCATTAGTGCCATAAGCGTTGATAATACCGCCATTTATAACTGTTGGGTCAATATTCCCAGCATCAAGCAAAGCCGCAACTAGTGAGGTTGTTGTTGTTTTACCATGTGTGCCGCCAATAGCTATTGCATTTTTAAAACGCATAAGCTCTGCTAGCATTTCAGCCCGCCGCACAACAGGCAAACCAAGCGCACGAGCCGCTCTTAATTCAGGATTATCTTTTTTAATAGCCGATGAGATAACAATAACAGCACTATCTTTTAGATTTTCTGCTCTTTGTCCAATTTCAACCTCTATCCCCATATCAAGCAAGCGTCTTACATTAGCACTCAAATTCATATCAGAGCCACGAACAGTATAACCCTGTCCATGCAAAATTTCTGCAATTCCACTCATGCCAATTCCACCAATTCCAATAAAGTGGACAGGGCCAATATCTTGAGGCATTTTCATGAATTATATTCCTTATTTATTTTGCAGGCTTTATATATTTTATGGCAACATCTGCAAGTTTTTCAACTGCTTTTGGCTGCCCAAGTGATTTTGCCTTTTGCGCTGCCTCATATAACATTTCTGGCTCACTCAACATTTCTTTAAGCTGTGTGCCAAGCGAAAGAGGCGAAATAGAGGCCTGCTCAACTAACCAACCACCACCACTAGCCTCTAAAAATGCTGCATTATTAGCCTGATCTCCATCTAGCGATCCGGGGAGAGGAATTAAAATTGCTGGAACTCCCAAAACCGTTAGCTCAGCAACACTAGATGCGCCTGACCGACTAATTACTAAATGAGATTGCGCCATTCGCTCGGGCAAATCATTAAAAAAAGCTGCCAGCTCTACATTGACCTTTGCCTCTCGATAAGCATTCGCAACTCGCTCTAAATCCTCTGGGCGACATTGCTGCGTAATCTGCAAACGTTTACGAAGATCATCTGGCAATGTTGCAACAGCTGTTGGAACAATATCAGAAAAAACCCTTGCCCCTTGCGACCCACCAAATATTAAAAGACGAATTTTATCATTATCATTTATTTTTGAATAAGAAATTGTTTTTGCAACCTGCACAACACGGTCACGAACTGGGTTTCCTGTTACATATTGATCAATGCTAATTTTATCAGCAAAAGATGTCACCTCAAAACTCAAAGCTAATGCTTTAGCAAAACGAGCTAAAGCCCTATTAGCTCGCCCAAGCACGGCATTTTGCTCATGTAAAACACCCGGAATTCTAAGCAAAGAAGCGGCTAGGAATGAAGGGAAAATCGGATACCCACCAAATCCCACTACAACATCAGGTTTAATTTTTTTAAGTTTTTTATAAGCTATAAACACTCCACCAAGTATAGTAAAACCAGCTTTTATAAATTTAATTGGATTTGCAATTGATGGGGTTGCCGATGGAATAGCGATAATTTCTTTTGCAGGAAACCTCTTACCAAATTCATCAACACGCCCATCACTCATTAAATAAATTTCATGCCCATTTCGGCGTAATTCTTGTGCCAAAGCCATTGCGGGGAATAAATGCCCCCCTGTTCCTCCAGCCAATAAAACAAATTTGCTCATTTTTTTCTCATTAGTTAAAATTCATATTACTTGCTTGTGATTACTTTATTGCCATTGCACCAGCTGGTAATGCACTTTTTAACCTGTGTGCAGGGTTTTTACGAGTCAATGCAAGCATTATTCCCATTCCAAAGGCAATCGCAACCATTGATGTACCGCCATAAGAAACAAATGGTAAAGTCATTCCCTTGGGAGGCATAAGATTTAAGTTAACTGCTAAATTTATTATTGATTGCAAACCAAATTGAATAGCAATTGCACTTGCGGCTAAGCGTGAAAAAATATCTCTTTGTCCATAGGCATTATTTAAAGATTTAAGTACAATAAAACCAATCAAGGCTACTAAAACAATGCAAAATATTATACCAAATTCACCCGCTGCTGCCGAAAAAACATAATCAGCATGTGCATCTGGCAAATAACGTTTTGCAATAGCTTCCCCCGGCCCACGGCCAAACCAGCCACCCTCTAAAATTGACTGCATTGCTTTTTCAACCTGATAATTTAGAGTTGTCCCATCACCAAAAAAATTATTAAATCTTTTTGTAACATGAGGGAAGAAAAAATATGCAATAGAGCCAAAAACTAAAGCTGCTCCAAATAAAGCAAAAACTACCCAAAGAGTAATGCCAGACAAAAAAACCAAAGCAGCCCATGTAGCCAGAACCAAAAATGATTGCCCAATATCTGGTTGCATCATAATTGGTATAATAATTATTATCATAAGAATACTTGCAATAATTCCACCAGGGACATTACCATATTTTATTTTTTGTGCAAATAGCCAAGCTGCAACAATTGCAAATGCTGGTTTTATAAATTCTGATGGTTGAACTGATTGCCCAAATACCAAAATCCAACGTTTTGCTCCATTTGCCTCAAACCCAACAAACGGAGTTAAGACCAACAGCCCAAAAGAGCCAAACAATAATAAAAGTGCAGCAAAACCCGCTAAACGTGGAGTTAAAAAAGACGCTCCTATTAAAATAATAGATGTTGGAACAATAAAGAACAAATGCCTAAAAACAAAATGCCAAGATGAATATCCTAACCGCTCGGCAACTGCTGGAGAAGCCGCAATAGACAAAGCAATGCCAATGGCTAACAATAAAAACAATGCGCCAAGCAATTGCCTATCAATCGTCCACCACCATTCGGCAATAAGGGTTTTTTTCTCACGTGAAAACATGAAACCATACTTAAGCTATAAATAATTAAAGGCGAGTGAAATTATTTACGCTCATTATCTTAATTTTAAAGATGAAAGCCCAATAAGTGCCAATACAACTGCAATAATCCAAAAGCGAATAACAATTTGGCTTTCACTCCACCCTATTTGTTCAAAATGATGGTGAATTGGTGCCATTTTAAACACTCGCTTGCCCGTAAGTTTAAATGAAACTACCTGAACGATAACCGAAACAGTTTCTAAAACAAACAGACCGCCAATTATTGCTAAAACAATTTCATGTTTTGTTGCAACTGCGATTGCGCCCAATGCTCCACCCAATGAGAGTGATCCTGTATCTCCCATAAAAATATGAGCTGGTGGTGCATTAAACCATAAAAACCCCATACCAGCACCAATCAACGCCCCACACACAACCGCTAATTCGCCAGTTCCGGGGACAAAATTTATTAACAAATAATCAGAAAAAACCTGATTTCCTACAAGATATGCAATAAGGCCAAAACAAGCCGCAGCAATCATAACTGGCACAATAGCCAAACCATCAAGACCATCGGTTAAATTAACCCCATTTCCAGCAGCAATAATCACAAATGCGCCAAACGCAATAAAAAACCAACCCAAATTTATTGCCCAGTCTTTTATAAATGGAATGAAAATTGAATTGGAAACTGCAGGCTCGCTTAATTGTGCAATGAAAAACACCGCAATCCCTGCAATAACTGCCTCTAATGCTAAGCGATACCTGCCACTAAAACCCTTATTAGCGGAGCGTGAGACCTTTAAATAATCATCATAAAAACCAATAGCACCAAAACCAATGGTCACCAAAAGCACAATCCAAACATATGGATTTGAAAGGTTAGCCCATAAAAGCGTTGCAGAAACAAAGCCTCCAAGGATCATCAATCCGCCCATGGTTGGTGTACCTTGCTTGGTAAGCAAATGCCCAATTGGCCCATCTTCACGAATTGGCTGACCACGCCCTTGTTTAATTTTCAAAGATTTTATCATGCTAGGACCAAATAAAAACACAAAGAAAAGCGCAGTAATCACCGCCCCAGCCGTGCGAAAGGTCAAAAACCTAAAAACGTTTAATGGTCCAAAAACATCGCTAAACTGCGAGAGATAATATAACATATTCTTTTCGTTCCTTTATTACCTAGGACTAGTTTTTACCGTAAATTTTTGGCTAATTTCTTTTACTAACCCAGCCAAACCAGTTCCCTTTGAACCTTTGACCATAATCACGTCGCCAAAATCAAGTGAGTTGATGATAGTCTTTTGTATATCTTTTAAATTATCCGCCTTGGCACTAACCCCAAAACCTTCAAATTCATCAGATAAAGAGCTCATAAAACGTCCAATAAAAAAGACCTTATCAGCTCCAACTGCCCGCACATCATTTTTTAATTGTTTGTGTAAAATTTCGCTTTTTTCACCCAGCTCAAGCATATCTCCCAAGACCAGAATTTTTTTACCATTCAAAGCTGACATCTCTTTAAATACTTCAAGCGTTAAACTCATTGACAGCGGATTAGCATTAAAACTCTCATCTATTATAGTAAGAGGATTTTCTGCATCACCCAGTTTAATAACCTGCCCTCGCCCTTGCGGATCACTTATATTCTTTAGAGTTTTTAGTGATTTTTTAAAATCTAACCCCAACTCACCAACAACAATCAAAGCAACACTTGCATTAGCTAAACGATGACGACCAGAATTTGAAATTTCTAAATTCAACTTCATATTTGGCCAACAAACAAGCGCACTCATGCCCTTTGCATTTGCTTTACTGTTAATAATTTTAACACCGGCTTCATCTGCGAACCCATAGGTAATTATTTTTTTAATTCCTGCCTTCTTAGCACTATTGAGCAAAATATCACTTTGCTCATGATCCATATTAATCACTGCAATTCCTGATTTTTTTAAGCCATCAAAAATCTCAGCCTTAGCTTTAGCAATATTCTCAAGCGAGTCTAATTGCTCAAGGTGAGCAGGTGCAACATTAGTAATAATTGCAATATCTGGTTCAACCAACTTGCTAAGTGGAGCAATTTCGCCCGCATGATTCATGCCAATTTCAAAAATACCAAACTCAATTTCTTGTGCCATTCGTGCCAACATTAACGGCACACCCCAATGGTTGTTAAAACTCTTAATCGAGGCATGAGTTTTGCCAAAATTTTGCAAAACTTCTTTTAAAACTTCCTTAGTCGAAGTTTTGCCTGCACTTCCAGTCACCGCAATAATTTTTGCATTTGAGCGAGAGCGTGCATATCTTGCAATATTTATCAGCCCCTCTAAAGCATCAGGCACAATTATGAGTGGCAAGCCATTTAAACTGGCAGCTTTTTCTCGCGAAACAAGTGCCGCTATTGCGCCATTTTCAATTGCGCTTTTTACAAAGTCATGCCCATCAAAAACATCACCCTTTATTGCAACATAAAGTGCTTTTTTTTCAATCTCACGAGAATCAATTGAGATTGAGGAAATATTTATTGCTTCAATATTTATTGCTTCAATATTTTGCGCCACACCACCAGTTGCAGCAATTATTTCATTCAATGAATAAAGCGGTTTCAATTCTTAGGCCTCTATGGCGGATTTCACCACATTATGGTCAGAAAATTTCAATTTCTTAGTACCAATAATCTGATATTCTTCATGCCCTTTGCCTGCAATTAGCAACACATCACCCTCTTTAAGATCAGCAATTGCAGCTTTAATTGCATCTTCCCTACCTGCAATTTCTTTTGCACCTTTTGCGCTTTGCATAATTTCTTTGCGGATATTGCTAGCATTTTCAGTGCGAGGATTATCATCTGTAATAATCACTTTATCTGCTAAACGAGCAGCAATTTCACCCATCATTGGGCGTTTACCCTTATCTCTATCACCACCAGCACCAAATACCACAATCAGCTCATTTTTTACATAAGGCCTCAAAGCCTCTAATGCCAATTCAAGTGCGGCTGGCTTGTGGGCATAATCAACAAAAATTGCCGCACCATTTTTTTCACCAACATGCTCAAGTCGCCCCTTTGCACCCTTAAGGTGATTAAGTGCTTGAACAGATTTTTCAGGATCAGCCCCAACTTGCGTAGACAAGGCAAGTGCCATAACAGCATTATCAACCTGAAAATGACCAACTAATGGCAATAAGAAACTTACAGGCTCACCAACCATTTTTCCCGTCACCCTTTGTCCAAAGCCTTCAATTTTCACTTCACTAATTTCAAAAAAAGCACCCTCTTCACCAATTGTGAGCAAGGTTGCACCGCTATCAAGAGCCGCAAACATAAACGGCATATGTTCAGGGTCATCGCTATTGACTACCGCATAACCATCACCCGCTAACAAATCCCGAAACAAGCGTAATTTTGCTTCTCTATATTCGTCTTCATCAGCATGATAATCAAGATGATCCCGACTAAGATTTGTAAAACCAACGGCATTAAATTTTAAACCATCTAAACGGCGTTGATCTAAGCCATGACTTGATGCTTCAAGCGCAACATGATTGCAGCCACCGCTTTTTAATAATGCTAGGCTTTTATGAAGCGAAAGACTATCTGGCGTGGTTAGCGCACCGCCAACTTTTTTGTCGCCAACGCTAACTCCAAGCGTGCCGATACTAGCACCCAAAATATCATTTGCAGCCCAAATCTGCTCAATGAAAGAAACAACCGAAGTTTTGCCACTTGTGCCAGTAACTCCAATTAAATTCTGGGGCTGTTTGCCACATGTTTTTGCAGCCGCTTGAGCATAGGCTTTGCGCACATCCTGCACAACAACAACCCCAACTCCGGGGCAAGGCACAACTTCTCTATCGCTTATAATAACTACTGCACCATTTTTTACTGCCTGAGCGCAATAAGCATCGCCATGCGCACTAAGCCCAGGAAGGGCAAAAAATGCCTCACCTTGTTTTATTTCTCTAGAATTGCAGTTAACAGCGTTAACATTTACCGCTTCAATTGCATCGGCATCAACCAACCCAATAAGCAAATCTGGTAATGAAAAAGTCAAGTGTTTCTCCTAGTTTTTAGAGCTTGTTAGGCTCATCGTAATTCTATTGGAACAAGATTTATATCTATACTATCATCAAAATCTGGCTTAATTCCTAACAACCAAGCAATTCTTTTTACAATTCTGCCAGAAGTCATACCAGCGTTCCAGCCAGCAGTAGTTCCGCTTTGCTCATTTTCTTTTTTTGGCTCATCAATTATTATTACCATTGCATATTTTGGATTTTCAAGTGGAAAAGCTGAAACAAATGCCGCAAAAGTAAAATCTGATGAATATTTTTTATCTATAACTTTTTCTGCTGTACCAGTCTTACCGCCAAAACGATAACCATCTGCAATTTTATTTGCCTTTCTTGCTGATCCCTCAAGTGCATTTAGACGCATTAAATATCTAACTTTAGCACTTGTTTGTGATGAAATAACTCGCTGGTAAAGCTGTTTTGCCTGCTCTTCACTTCTTACAAAAAGAGTAGATGGAACATAATTACCGCCATTAATAATTGCCCCAACGGCTGAAGCTAAATGCAGTGGGGTAACTGTTATCCCATGCCCAAAAGAAGCAGTTGCCGCCCCAACGTCAGAGAAATTCTCAGCAATAGTATTCATTTTAGTTTCAGGTAATTCGATAGGTAAGGCATTATCAAATCCCAATTTTGTTAAAAACGCCCGATAGTTTTCTTTCCCTAAAGCCTGCATCATTCTGATTGTGCCAATATTTGATGAATATTTAAATATTTCTGGCACGCTTAAAATGCGTTTTTTCCCATGATAATCAGTAATAGTAAAACGCCCAAACTTCACTCCTTTTGTGGCATCAAACTCATCTGTTATATTAACTTTTCCACTATCCAACGCCGCCGCAAAAGTAATTGTTTTAAAGGTAGATCCCATTTCAAACGTACCTGCAGTAATTCGATTTATTCTTGCTCCCTTCACTCCATTATATGGCTCAAGTGCAGAAGATGGATCATTGGGATCAAAGTCTGGCAAGGAAACTAAGGACAATATTTCTCCAGTTTTTATATTAAGCAAAACTCCTGCAGCCGCAATTGCATCATAACGCTCAATTGCATCAACAAGCTCTGCATGCATGGCATGTTGAATACGCATATCTATCGACAAATTTATTGGCTCAAGTTTACGACCACGTGCCAAGCCAATTTCTTGCAGAACAGCCAAGTCATCACCATCAATATATTTCTCAATTCCAGCAATCCCCTGATTATCGCGATTAACAGCACCAAGAATATGTGCAGCCGTTTCTGTAGCTGGAAAAAACCTCTTACTCTCCTCCCTAAAATCAATCCCCGGAATTCCAAGTCGTAAAATTCTTGTCTGTTGTTTTGGAGTTAACTCTCGAGCAATCCAAACAAAGCCCTTATCTCCAGTAAGGCGATCTCGCAGCCACTCTTCATTAAGTTGAGGTAATTCTTGCCTAAGTTTATAAACCGCCTCTTCAACATCAATAATTCTGCGAGGTTCTGCAAATAAGGAGGGAACACTAATATCAATTGCCATTTCTTGGCCATTTCTATCAAGAATATCTGGCCTTGATGCAGTGGCCAAATCTCTCTCAACACCTGTATAGTTATAACTCAACTCGCTTGATCCAAGCTGAACTAGACGAGCAGAAATAACTATAAATGCCAAAATAAAAACTGCCATAGCCCAGTAAATACGAGCTTTTGTGCGATTCCCTCGAGCTTTTTTAGCTCCTTCAATCTCAATAGTTTGATGTCTGTTTCTAACAATATCAATCATTGGCTATTTGCCTCAATTAAAACAGCGATAGGGTCAATTCCTCTATCCAATGCCTCAAATAATGCTGTTAAGGCTTTATCATCTAAATCTTCCTCAACTCGCATAGGAATATCATTAATGTTGATAAATTGGTCTTGATTAAGAATATTCAATTCCAATTTTTCTTGATGTCGTCGAACAACTGGCTCAATATATGATGGCTGATTAAAATATGCCCAATCTGCCTCTAACAACGAAATATCATTATTCAAACTATTACCTTCTTTTTTAAGGGCTGCTATTTGGTTAGCAAGTTCTAGCGTTTCATATTTAATTGCATAAACTCCTGCCAGAGATGAAATACATGCAATTAACAAAATAATATTTAATCCCCTAATCATAAAGCACCCCTCTTTGATAGCGGCACACCGAGATTTTGAAAATTTAACTCTCTAGCTGGCGCATCTGTACGTGTTGCAAAGCGTAAAGTTGCAGAACGAGAGCGAGGGTTTTTTTCAACTTCCTCAATTAACGCTTTTTTTGGCTTAGCAATATTGCTCCAACTAGCTATCTGCTCAACCGCCACAGGCATGTGACGAGAGCCTTGTGAGCCTGCTTTGCTTGAAGCAAAAAACCTTTTTACAATTCGATCTTCTAATGAGTGAAAACTAACAATTGCTAGAACTCCTCCCAAGCGCAATTTCTTCTCTGCAAAAAAAAGAGCTTTCACTAATTCGTTAAATTCTTCATTCACCGCAATTCTAAGTGCCTGAAAACTCTTTGTTGCTGGGTGGTTTCCCTTGGGGTTTTTGCCAATTGTTTCTTCAATAATATTTGCCAGCTCTAGTGTTGTTGTAATTGACTGAGTTTTTCTTGCGTCAATAACTGCCTTAGCAATTCGCCTTGCCCTTTTTTCTTCACCAAAGGCAAATAAAATATCTGATAATTCTCGCTCATTAAGTGAATTAATAAGATCAGCAGCAGACCTGCCAGAAGCACTCATACGCATATCAAGCGGTCCATCTCGCATAAAAGAAAAACCTCTACTCGCCTCATCAAGTTGCATTGAGCTAACTCCAATATCAAGCACAATTGCATCAACATTTTCATCAACTAAACTATCAATATCCGAGAAATTTCCACTTAAAAAGGTAAATCTATCACCAAATTCATCTTTAAGTTTATTAGCATATTGCTCAACATTAGGATCACGATCAATTGCAATAACACTCGCACCATTTTCAAGCATAGCTCTTGAATATCCGCCCGCTCCAAAAGTTCCATCAACAATGATTTTATTTTCAAGGGGAAAAAGTGCAGCAAGCACTTCGTTTAATAAAACTGGAATATGAGGCGGGTTAGGGGACATAAAATATGGCTTTTTCTTAGAATATTTAACTATCCAATAGTTTGCACAGAGGATATTTAAGATTTTGTTGAGAATAACTTCTTTTTAAAAATTAAACTCCCCAAATAACTCCACCCTCCTACCTTTACCAACTAAGCAAAAACTTAAAAACAGCTTCATTTGCCGTACCGTAACGTACGGTACGGCACTCTTCGTTCAATATATGTTTACTCGCTTAGTATATGTTTGCTCACTGGCAAAATAGCTAAAAAAATACCAGTTGATCTATAAGCCGGGTTCTGTAAGGCAAAGATTGCTCTTTGCGTGATAGTTATTCATCTGGGATACTCGTTGCCAAGTACCTCATGCGACCAACCCGAATGACTAACCAAAAAACATAGCCTTTAAGTAAACTTAAAACGTCATTCCTATTTGGTCTTGCTCCCGATGGGGTTTACCTTGCCAGCCTTGTTGCCAAGCCTGCGGTGCGCTCTTACCGCACCCTTTCACCCTTACCTATTAAAACAGGCGGTTTCCTCTCTGTTGCACTTTCCCTAGGGTCGCCCCCGCCAGATGTTATCTGGCATCGTGTTTTTTTGGAGCCCGGACTTTCCTCCCCACATGAAAAACATGCAGAGCAACTATCCGATCAACTGGTGATTATTATTTAATGGCAAAACCCAAAACTATCAAGCAGTTCGGGGTTAAAAATTAAAAAAAACTAAATCCCACGTGTTTTAGAAATCACCTTATATGCCACATTAATTGCAGACATTTTGGCGTTGGCCATTTCAAGCATTTCTTTTGGCACGCCTTTGGCAATTAACCTATCAGGATGATGCTCACCAACTAAAGAACGATAAACCCTTTTAATTTCTTTTATGCTAGCCGTTGGAGATATGCCAAGCACAAGATATGGATCTGCTCCATCATCATCAACCAAAAAGGCGGCAGAGATTTGCTCAAATTTTTTATCATCAAAACCAAAAATATCGCTCACAGATTTTAAATAATAAAGCTCATCTTCATGAATTACACCATCAGCCGCCGCAATATAGAATAAACTATCGATAACATGCTCTAAGGTTTGCGGTTGGTCAAAAAATAGTTTTTTGATTTTTTTTGCATAGGTTTTATATCCTGCCACATCGCTTTGTGCCATTTCAAACAAACGTTCAACTTGTTTTTCAGACCCGCTTGGCACATCAACACTTGCCCTAAATGCAGCAATTTCAGAATTTGTTACAACCCCATCAGCACCAGCCATTTTTGCCGATAAAGCAACAAGAGCCAAAGTAAAAGCCGCATCTTTGCCACCATTCAAAAAATTACCAATATCAAATAGTTGCAAAAATGATTTTTTTAAATCAGATTTATCACTCAACGAGCTAAAGAAATTTGAAATTTTTTGCCAAACAGACACTTAAATCACCTATAAATTTAAAACTAAGAGTAAAACGAACTCATACTTTATTTATAGGGCAAAAATTCAAATCATGAAAGCTGGATATATTACTAAATTAGTTCACCATATCAAGGCGTTTAGCCGAGCCACGATTTTTTGGTAATTGTGATATAAATGAGCCATGGCTTATAAATGCTTGCGGGCGTTGCCCAGTTTGCACAACCTCAAAAAACTGAGATCTACTTGCATTGCCTGATGCGCCAGCTTGGATATTCGCTCTATCTAGCCTCTGTCTGCTATTCTGATTTACTAGAACAACCTTAGAGGCATTATTTGAAGCAAGTAAATCATAAAACCCAACACTTTGATATTCTTGCTTTTGTGGAACTCTAATCACGTTAACAGAGCTTACTCTCTCACCTTGGCGAATTTGGGGCTGCAAATCAACAAGACTAACCAAAGTAACAGGCTTATTAGTAGTTTCAATCACTAAAGGCTCTGCTATTTCTACTACAGTTTGATTTTCTTTTTGAGCAAGTAAAAAAGCCTCATCAATACCATTTTCAACTTTAATAGTTCCAATATCCTCATTTACAATATTCTTTTCTTCAACTGTTTTTACTTCATGCTCAACAACAATTATGTTTGAACCTATTGTCATACCAGAATCACCAACAATACGAGTATGTGTATCTTGATTTTTTTGTGCTTTTATTTCACTAGCAAGAATTTCTTGATCGCCCACTAACCTAAACTCTATCGGGATTGGCGACCCAAGTGGTGTTTTTGAAACAGCTGATTCTGAAACTAGCGGAGCATTTGGAATAACTATTTCTAGAGGTTTTGGTATTTCTTGTTCTTCAATATTTGTAGCACTAACGTCTTTCTTAGGCTCTTCCTCATTATCATTTAATAACAAAACAGGTAAATTTGAATTTTTATTCACCCCATCAGCAATATTTTTTACATCATTTTTATCGTTTTTTGAGAAAAATATCTCTGAAGACGGCACGCCAATTATAAGCGCAAGACTAATCCAAGCAAACCAACCTGATGTTCTATGTTTCATAAATACCGCTCCTTTGGGGCCAATGCATCTAATTCTTAACAAAGAGTTATAATGCAGGCTATATGAACCCAATATGTATGGAAAATCGGAGGTTTTTTCAACAAGTATAGCTTTTCACAGTGAATGAACAAAGTGAAGAAAAAGGGTAAATATAAATGGTTTACGCTTCTAACTAAAAGTTTTATCGCTGTCCGAGCAAACGAGCCAGTGCCAAAACAAGGTTGGATCGGTTCATTGTATAAAAATGTAGCTCCCTAACTCCATTTTCAACCAATTCAGTTACTTGCTCTGCTGCAACTGCTGCAGCAACCAAAGAATGGGTTTCAGGGTCATCTTCTAAGCCCGCAAAGCGAGCCTCTAGCCAAGTCGGTATCGAAGTTCCGCAACGTTTTGCAAAATTAGAAATCTGGGTAAAGTTATGAATTGGCTGAATTCCAGGAATAATTGGGGTAGTTATGCCTGCCTTTTCTACTTTCTCCATAAATCGCCAATAATCATCATTATCAAAAAACATTTGCGTAATTGCCCGATTAGCACCTGCATCAATTTTTCTTTTCAAATTATCAATATCATCATTCCAAGTTGGGCTTTGTGGGTGCTTTTCGGGATAAGCGGCAACGGAGATGTCAAAATCTCCTAGCTTTTGTATTCCCGTAACTAGCTCAATCGCATTTTTATATCCATCAGGGTGAGGAATGAATTTTTCTCCAATTCCATCAGGTGAATCACCTCTTAAGGCAACAATTCTATTCACCCCAGCTAGCGCATATCCTTTTACAACCTCATCAACCTCTACCTTTGAAGCACCAACACATGTTAGATGAGCGGCTGCAAAAATTCCTGTATCTTTTGTAATTTTTGATACCATACGTAACGTGCGCTCACGGGTTGAGCCCCCCGCCCCATAAGTTACAGAAACAAAACTTGGATTAAGTGGCGCAAGACGGTGCAAACTATTCCAAAAACGCTCTTCTGCAGCATCAGATTTTGGCGGGAAAAACTCAAAACTTATCTTTAAATCAAGATTGTTTTTTCTAGTAATATGGCTAATGTTTTTATTCATTTTTCTCATTCTAACTAATATTTTTTAACAACCAAAGACAAACACTAAGTCCGTTTTTATCTTTCTTATTATGAATTTCTTTAAATTGAATTATTTCAAAGCCAGATTTTTTAGCCCAATGTTGCATTTGCTCAAGAGAAAACCCCAACCGACGATGTTCATGCTCGAGTGCTAAAAACTCATGCTTATGAGGCGCAAAATCCACAATCAACATTTCACCGTTTTGTTTTAATGCCTGTTTTGCTGAATATAAAACCTGATAAGGGTCATCAAAATAATGCAATACTTGGTGCATAATTGTAAAATCTGCCACTCCTTCATATTCATCAAGTCTTAAAATATCACCCAATCTTATTTGCGCATTTGTGATTTGAGCATCGGATATTTTTGTCCGTGCAACATTTATCATCTCTCTTGAGGAATCAACTCCAATTGCCAAAGCATAACTATCTCGCAGCAGTTCCAACATGCGTGCTGTTCCTGTGCCGAGGTCTATCATCATCTCATATTTTTTATTTCCAATGAATGAAATAATTTCATCTTCAACCAGTTTTTCAGAAACATGCATCGCACGGATTAAATCCCACTCATGAGCAATGAGCGAGAAATATTTATTTGCTTGTTCACGTTGTTGCTGACGCAATAGTTTTAATTGCCCCTTATCTTTTTGCAACTGCTCATCAAACAAATCCAAACTATCCAATAGGGAGTAAACTAGGCGTGATTTATCACTATTTTGACATATCGCAAAATACGCCCAAGCTCCTTGAGCATGGCGAACTATAAAGCCACTTTTAACTAATAATTTGAGATGTCGAGAAATGCGAGGCTGGCTTTGAGATAGAATTTGCGTAAGGTCTTTTACAGACAATTCACCCAACGAGAGCAAATTTAATATCCTTAGGCGAGTTACCTCCCCTAAGGCCTTTAAGTCCGTCACCAAAATATTTAGTTGCGCCACCAAATTCTCCAATCATATAAAGGCATGTTTATATCTTGGAGAACGACTAGTCTAGTAAGCGCAATAAATATTTTTCATTTATGTTGTTATAATTAGCATCAAATATTATTTAGGTTTTTACTCGGGTTTTTGATACATGACTACGCCACATTTTAAACACGCTCAATGCTTCTTGCATCGACAACCTATCAAAATGAACTCTAAGTTTTTCAATCTCACCTTCTGAGGGTAGGTCACGCCAAGGCAATATTTTAATAATCCCAACAAACAACTTTTCGCTCAAACCAAATGATTTACAAGCTGCTGTTATTCGAGCATAATCCTGACTTGCAAGCAATTTAACAAATAGCTCAGGAGTAAGACGCAAGGTAATTGTTAAAGCAGCTGCAACATGATGACCATAACCAAACCTAACAAACCTAGACAATGCACTGGTGTTTAGCTGACGGCGATCATTTAAAGCCTTAACTTGGTTATAGGCAATTTTCCACTCTTTTGCATTAAACCCAGCTTTATTGCGGATACGATTAAACACAACATCACTCACTAGGCCAGTGCTTGAATTTTGATCTGGGATTTCGCTTAATGATAGCTGGTCAAGAACCTTCACACCTGCATTTGAAATTTCACTTCGTATTTGTACCCAATTTACATTTTTTCGACCTCTTATCACCTCAGCTAATCGCTCATCTTTACTTGAGCGAATTAGGATATTTTCTAATGATTCATTACCAATAGTAGAAGATGTATTTTGAACTAACTTAATAAGAGATGCATGTTCACCATTCTCAACAATTGCATCACCAACCCGCTCAGCAATATCATCTCGTCCAGCAATAACTATTCTATGATTTTCTGATTTTTCTTTAACAATCTCAATTAAATCATCATCGCTAAGTACATTTGAAAACTCTAATAGAGGCCGTGCAACACTTATTGTATCATGTGCAAGTTTTACAACAACACTACCTGGAGCTCGCTCAAGCGGAGCTAACAATCCTGCAACATGAATCCTTGCCTCAACTTCAACAATTTCTGCTAGTTTGCACAAGACTTCATCATATTGTGCCACTTGTGAATCGTCACATTTATCAGAAACATGAGTGAATAAATGCGCCATATTGCGAAATAACTGCTCTTTTTCTTGGTCGCTAGATTTTCCGTTCAAAACCTGAAAATTTGCAAAAGCATTTGAATTAGACTGTGACTGTGAGCTAGACATTTCATTCTCCAATAATAACTATTTTTGAAATCATTATTGGAAATAAATGGTTATCAGTTAAAAAAAACAGGCAAAATTTTATTAAAATGCAACCTAGATATTGAGTTATCTCAATACCAGATTTTATAGTAAATATTATTTACTTTTCTCAATTATCAACCCAATAATAAACAAATGAATTAGACCACTTCTACAGGTCGATTTTTTAAATTATCGAATGTATAAATCGCCAGTGAAATCCAAATTAAAGAAAAACTAATAACTCGCATGCTGTTTATCGGCTCAGAAAACAACCAAACGGCCGTAATAAAATGCATGCTCGGAGCAATATATTGAAACATACCAATAGTTGTTAAGCGTAACCGCTTAGCCGCAAATGCAAACATAATTAGCGCACCTGCCGTTAATGGCCCAGTTAACACCAAATAAGTCATTTTTATAGGGTCAGCATGCACCCCAGCCCCCACAGAAATAAAAACATAAACCAGATAAGCCAATGCCAAAGGCAACATTAAAAGCGTTTCAATAAATAAACCAGGGGCAGACCCTATATTTACAGTTTTACGCAAAAACCCATAAAGACCAAATGTTATTGCTAATGAGAGCGGCACAATTGGCAGGCTTCCAAGTCCTATTGTTTGGATAACCATAGCAATTATAGCAACAAAGATTGCCACCCATTGCAAGAAATTTTGCCGCTCACCCAAAAATATCATTCCCAGCGCAACATTCACTAAAGGGTTGATAAAATAACCAAGGCTAACATCAAGCACTCTGCCATTTTCAACAGCCCAAATAAAAATTAACCAGTTAGCTGCCAATAATAATGCTGATAGAAAAATAACTACAAGTGTCCGCCTATCTCTTAAAGCAGAGCTGACCTCACCCATTCGCCCCTGTATTTTCAAAATACTACCGACAAATAACAATGACCAAACAACCCGATGTGCAACAATCAGCACAGGATTAACGCCATCAAGCAAGCGAAACAAAAGCGGAAAAACACCCCAAAGCCCATAAGCTCCTACTGCTGCAATCGCTCCTTGTTTAGTATCATCTTTTTGAGTTTTTTTCACAATAGCTATTCCTAATTTTCGCATCATTCATTGCACAAAAAAACAACAAGAACCAATCAAACAAATTGATTATCTCATAACTGCTTGTGATTGATGCAAAAGATCCCATATTGATATTAATCAAAGAAGACATAATAATTATCAACTAGCATGCCTTAATTATTATCATTGGAGATATATTATGAAACCTTTTACCACGTGGATATTAATAGCAAATGGAGCGAGGGCTCGTGTACTAGAGCATAAGGGGCTAGGCTCTGGTGTGAGTGCTATTAAGGGCATGGATTACTCGCAAATAGCCCTATCTTCATCAGAAATAATGTCGGACAAACCAGGGCGAGCTTTCTCAACCGCAGGCACTTCTCGCTCTGCTATGCAATCTCCTACCGATCCAGTAGCAAAGCGTGAAGCAGATTTTGCACAGATGCTGGCTGATGTTCTAGATGATAAATTCAGCAAAAAAGCATTTGACAGACTAGTAATTTTTGCTGCTCCAAAGGCAATGGGCGATATTCGTGATGCGTTAAGCGAAGCCACAAAAACTGCAGTGTTGGCAGAAATACCAAAGGATTTAACCAAAGTACCAAATGATGAAATAGATAAACACTTAAAAGATGTAATGGTGGTTTAGCTTAGCGATTTTTTTGCCAAATCACAGCATAAGCCGCACCAAATGAAATTTCTGCTACAACAGCAAGCAAAATTCCAAAGCCAGCATAACCACGAACAAATTCATATATCCCAGTTAAAGCTAAACCAAACATTGCTACCATCATGCCAAGGCAAACAACCTGCCTAAGCGAGGAATGAGCAGAGTTTCGACCAAAAAAGCTAATAACAGCCAACCCTAAAAACAACATTGCCGCACGACGTGACAACAACAAAGCCGCCTCTGCACCCTCAATATTAAAGATGAAAAAAATCAAATCAGGAAAAAACAAAAGAATGATGAATAATACAAAGGTTAAAGCCGTTGCCGCAATGCTCACATTTTTATAAGTAATCATATTTTTTCCTTCATCAAAACATATAGTTCAACAATAAATATCACCACACGTTCCTATAGCAAATTAGAGTAATAATCAAAATATATAAATTCCTCTCCACCACCAGAAATAAACCTCCGCCGTCATTGCGAGGAGCAAAGCGAGGCGGCAATCTAAAAACTACCAGTTCTGCCGAAAAGCTCTAGATTGCCACACCCCTAAAGGGGTTCGCAATGACAAACGAGAGCAAAGAGTTAACCACACTCTCACCGCATAAACCACACCATCCACCACATCAACCACACCCTCCGCCGTCATACCGCACTTGATGCGATATCCAGCAGCGTCAAGTCTTTGGCGCATAAGACTCTTTCTTTATGCAGAGCTTGTTTATCAAAACAAGGATTCTTACGCCTGCCAGACAGCAGACTACTGGATTATCGGATCAAGTCCGATTATGACGAGGGAGTGTATAACCAGTGATGCCCTCAACCTATTATCAGGACAAGCCAAGCAACTTAAGACCTAATTCTGCAAGTTTTGTTCCTAATGCACCAAGTGCTGAGCCAGCAAATTTATCACCAACCCATTTTCCAGCACTAACCAAATTCTTAATAATCTGATCTTTTGTTACTTTACCCTCTTTAGCAGATTCTAACGTCGCTTTAGCATGATTTATAATATTATTTCTTTCATCAGGATATGTAGAACTAAATCCATTGTCTGCTCCAATTTCACGGATTTTCTCTTCTATTCCTGTAATCGTTTCTTCAAATTCAGGAGAAGAGCGATCAAGGGGAAGCGGCTCCCAAGTGTCATCGGCATCAAGACTTGGCTGTTCCTTCCCAGTCTCAATCAAATCTTTTGCATTATTTTCTATGACTGTTTCCTTCGCACCTTTATTTAAAATTTGCTTCAACCAATCCACCGCTTGATCAACTCCACGAAGGTCTTGTACTTTTGAAAATTCACTTTGAATTGACAATCGGGGTTCAATCTTCTGTAATTTCTGTGTATCAACAAATTCAATTACTTCAGCATGTCGGTAATTAATAGTATCAAATAATTCCCAACTACGAAATATTTTTAAACACCCATCAAAATACGGATACTTTGTAGAGAAAATTTTTCCCCACTTATCTTCAGCCAAGCTACGAAGAGCAGCAAAATCTGGCTCTCCTCCCCCATCTCCCCATAAATCACGAGCTAAAGGGAGTAATACAAAAACGCAAGCACCCAATATTTCATTATCAATTTTTTCTGCTACTTTCATAACCTCCATCACCGAGTAAGCGGCTTATATGTCATTCGTTTTGGGTTAACAGCATTCGCCCCAAGTCGACGTATCTTATCCTTTTCATAATCCTCAAAGTTGCCCTCAAACCATTCAACATGGCTATCGCCTTCAAATGCCAACATGTGCGTTGCCAACCTGTCTAAGAACATTCTATCGTGCGAAATGATAACCGCACAGCCTGCGAATTCTTCTAGTGCTTCTTCAAGTGCCGCTAAAGTTTCGGTATCGAGATCATTCGTTGGCTCATCGAGTAGCAACACGTTTGATCCTGATTTTAGCATTTTTGCTAAATGCACTCGGTTACGTTGTCCACCAGAAAGGTTACCAACTTTTTGCTGTTGGTCGCCGCCTTTGAAGTTGAATGTTGAGCAATAAGCACGAGAATTCATCTCTCGCTTACCAAGCATTAAAATCTCATTACCTTCAGAAATTTCTTCCCACACAGTTTTATTAGCATCAAGACTATCACGGCTTTGATCTACATAACCAAGATGCACATTTTCACCAAATTCAATTGTGCCACTATCTGGTTTTTCTTGCCCTGTGAGCATTTTAAATAGAGTGGTTTTACCCGCCCCGTTAGGCCCAATAATGCCCACAATGCCACCAGCAGGCAGCTTGAATGTAAGCTCATCAATCAGCAACCTGTCGCCAAAACCTTTTGACACTTCATTCACATCAATAACCTTGTCGCCTAGTCTTTCACCCGGTGGAATGATAATTTGTGCTGACGTGCTTTGTGTGCGTGCCTCATTAACTTTCACCAATTCATCATAGGCTTTAATACGAGCTTTAGATTTACCCTGCCTAGCTTGAGGGCTCATGCCCATCCACTCTTGCTCACGCTGCAAAACTTTAAGGCGAGCAGTATCTTCGCTTTTCTCTTGCGCATAGCGTTTGGCTTTTTGAGTAAGATAAGCTGAATAATTACCCTCATAAGGAATGCCTCGACCACGATCTAACTCGAGAATCCAGCCTGTTACATTATCCAAGAAATAACGATCGTGAGTAATAATTAACACTGAGCCAGTATATTCACGCAAATATCGCTCAAGCCATGCAGTAGTTTCAGCATCTAAATGGTTGGTAGGTTCATCAAGCAATAATAAATCAGGCTTGCTTAGCAATAATTGACAAAGCGCAATGCGGCGTTTTTCACCACCTGATAGATTTTCAACCGAAGAATTTGGCTCAACACAACCCAAAGCATCCATTGCCATTTCAACTTGACTATCAAGATCCCACAAATTTTGCGCATCAATTTCATCTTGTAATTTTGCCGCTTCATCTGCGGTTTCATCGCTATAATCCATCATCAATTCATTATAACGATCAAGAATTGCCTTCTTTTCTTTCACCCCAATCATCACGTTACCAATAGCATCAAGACTTTTGTCCAATTGCGGCTCTTGCGGTAAATATCCAACACTTGCACCCTCAGCAAGCCATGCCTCACCAACAAACTCACTATCCAAACCAGCCATAATTTTCAACAAAGTAGACTTACCCGCACCGTTTGGCCCAAGCACACCAATTTTAGCATCGGGATAAAAACTTAAATTCACCCCGTCCAAAACCTTTTTGCCCCCCGCATAAGATTTTGATAAATTTTGCATATGATAAATAAATTGACGAGCCATAATCTGCTAACCTCATAGTTGGTTTAATATTAGAAAGAATCTATTTGAATTGATAATGGATACAAGCCAAAAAGAAAAGCTACATAAAAAAGCATTCATAGTTATTTCACCCCTAGCTTAGCCAAAAGTGAGCAGTTGCTTGATAATAAATTGTAAGGATAGGTTAGTTATTTTTTTCCTCAAGCGCACCATTTAGGTCAATACCAACACCAAAGGCATCAGCACGACCAACAGGTGCGCTCATTAGACTTTGCAGCTCAACACCCTTTAATGACAAAATGCCCGAACCCGTGTTTATCAATTGGTCTGCCCTTGGCATAAGAGAATTTAATGGCGTAACAGCACCAGCAACTTCTAACATTCTTATTTGATCTAACCCCTGAAATGGAGGACGATTTAGTCGCAATGCATCTGTTCCAAAAAGTGGATCACTTATTGTAATACTTATTGCTCCACCTCGATAAAAGTGCTTCATGGAGAGGTTAATATAAAATGCTAACTTGTCTGACCCTGCCTTTGAGAAATGAATACCATCAGATTTTCGCATAACAAGATTTTGCCCATTAATATCAGGCCCACGAGATGAATATTTACCATTCTCATCTGTGAAACGTTCATAAATATCAATAAACTCTGCCCCACTAGAGAAAACAGCAGACCTTTGAAGCGAGGAAATTTGCATCATTGATGCTGAATATTTTGGTGATGCCATTGGCGGCAAACCAAGCCAAATAACTGGTTTATTGGCCGCTCTAAACTGAGCTAGAAACCCATTTAATCTAGCACTATAGGCATTTTTCCACTTCTCGCTTAATGCCGTCTCACTTTTCCCATCTACCAAGAGATTTTGTTTGTCATTTATTCCCATCATTACAACAGCAATATCAAAACTATCATTTGCAACTGCATCGCTTAAGGCTTTATCCCAATCAAAAAAATCATCTCTAACAAAGCCAGAAGAGCCAACCCCCTGTCCAATTATTACTAAATTTGGATCATCCACATAAAACCGCTCCAACGCTTTACTCAAATCAACAGCTAATGAATCTCCTATCACCATCAAACGAGTTGCAGTTGGTGATTTTTCGATTGAAGGAATTGTTGGCAAACTTGCCTTTGGGGTTGCTTTGCGTGGAACAGTTTGCACACGGCGTGTGGGAGTTCTTTTTTTTGTTTCTTGCTGATTACCAAATAAAAGATCAAAAAGATTTGTTGGTTTATCTTGCGCTATCAAAATCGTATTTTTAGTATTTTGCGCATAGCTATTTAGGGGCGAGATCAACCCTATAAAAACTAAAAATAATAAAGTTAAAAAATTCATTTTACTCATCGAATTTATTATTATCGATAACCTAAGACAAAACCAAGGCAAATTTCGATTTTATTATTTTAATTCTTGATAGGCCTTAAAACTAATAAAACCATCGCCAATTTTACCACTAGAAATTTGAAACAAACTATATGCCTCTTGAGTTATTGGCCCCAAACGACCATCAATATCTCCATGATAAAAGCCAAGCTGCTTTAAACGTTTTTGGATAAAAATTCTTTGTTCAAGATTTGGAAATTTTGTATTTCTTGGCCACTCATTAATAAATGCACCCGAGCCTTTTAATCTATCAGCAAGATGGGCAACACTAAGAGCATAGTTATCAGAAAAATTATACCCCTTTAAAACCAAGTAATTTTTACTCATTAAAAATTTTGGACCATTTTTTCCTGCAGGAAGATATAAAAATACTGGCTCGCTCAGGTCAGAAAATTTACGCCCCTTCACTCGAGTAACTCCATTATTTGTAAAAAATTCTATGGGGCGTAATTTGGTTCTAGTTACAAGTCGATAGTCAAAATTTTGCGGCAAATCCACTTCAAAACCCCAATCAACTCCAGATTTATAGCCAAGCGAATTTAAAAACTTTGCACTGGTAGCCAAAGCATCCGCAAGCGAAAGATGTGGGTTAATTCGTCCATCTCCATCGCCATCTTGACCATTTTTAATTAGAGCTGAAACAATCACCTGCGTATGACCAACTGCCCCAGCCCATGAGCCAACTAAAGTCTGGTCTGTGAAGCCATAATTTTGAATAAGTAGTAATGCAGCAATAAATTCTTTTTCATCTTCTATTAAACGATCACGTCGTTGATGCACCAAGGTTGCAAGCGATCTGATAATTGGTTTTATCAAGTTTTTATTGTTTAGCACCCCGCCATAATCCGTTTCCATACCCCAAATTGCTGCAAGAATTTCACTATCAACTCCATAGGCTTTTTCAATTTTATTAAATAATGCAATGTTGGCATTAAGAGCTTTTTTACCTCGAGCAATTCGAGAAGCAGAAACACGCTTATCGATATAGACCCACATTGGGGTTGTAAACTCAGGCTGGTTACGCACCAAACCAGGGATATTGGCCAAAGGAGAAAGGTTTTTTGTGGCACTACGATAGGTCTGTTTTGAAATTCCAGCCGCAGTTGCTTGTTTCTCAAAATTCTTAATAAAACTCTCAAAACTCTCAATTGGGGCAGCATTAATTGGTGCAGTTACCAATAAAAATAATAAAAAAATAAAACCTAAACGATTGAGCATAAATCACCTATTTCGCATCATTAAATGCTTTTCCCAAGCATAGGCAGACCTTACCATTTTCTCAAGGTCATCATTTTGTGGTTGCCAATTAAGCAACTCTTTTAGCTTTTTTGACTGGGCAACAACAGAAGCAGGATCACCATCTCGACGCTCAACATGGCGCACATCAAAATCTATAGCACAAACTTGTTTAACCATATTTATAACCTGATTAACCGAATACCCCTGCCCATAACCACAATTCAAGATTTTATTTTGTCCACCTTTACGCAAGTAATTTAACAAAAGAACATGTGCATTTATTAAATCGCTAATATGAATATAATCTCGCACGCAAGTACCATCAGGTGTGTCATAGTCAGACCCAAAAACATCAATATGATCTCTTTGACCAAGTGCTGTTTGCGTTGCAACTTTAATTAAATGTGTCGCTTGCGGGGTTGATTGGCCAATGCGCCCTTTTGAATCTGCCCCCGCCACGTTAAAATATCTTAAAGCACCATAAGTAATTGGGTGAGCGGCACTTGTGTCTGCTAACATCATTTCACTCATTAATTTTGAGCGACCATAAGGGGAGGCAGGATTAAGTGGTTTATCTTCGCTCACGGGTTCTAGCCCAACCATGCCATAAACCGCAGCAGTTGAAGAAAATATAAAATGCTTTACCTTGCCTTTAACCGCCGCCTCAATAAGATTTCGGGTAACACATGTGTTATTTTCATAATATTTAAGTGGATTTACAACGGATTCAGGCACAACAATAGATCCAGCAAAGTGAATTACTTCTTTTATATCATGTTCTTTAATTACATTTAAAACCAGATCAACATCACCAGCATTGCCCTTCACTAAATTGGCTCGTGCATCAATTGCCCAATCAAATCCTGTGCTTAAATTATCAAGCACTATCACTTTTTCGCCAGCATCACATAATTCCAAAACCATGTGTGAGCCAATATATCCAGCCCCCCCTGTTACCAACACTGCCATTGCTCTTCTTTCTATAAATAAATTTTTTACCCATTATATTCATTAGATATTTAGATAGGCTTACTAATATAAGCCAATATTTATAGATTTCTTGGAGTTAAATTGATGAGCAAAAAAGTTCGCACCGCTGTTTTTCCTGTAGCTGGCCTTGGCACAAGGTTTTTACCTGCAACAAAAGCAATGCCAAAAGAAATGCTTACTGTAGTCGATAGACCACTAATTCAATATGCAGTTGATGAAGCAAGAGAAGCAGGGATTGAACATTTCATATTCATAACTGGCAGAAATAAAGGCGTGATTGAAGATCACTTTGATCGCCAATTTGAACTTGAGGCAACCCTTGAGCAACGTGGAAAAACTCAAGCTCTAGCAGAATTACAAGCTGATTTACCAGTAGCAGGTCAAGCCAGCTTCACCCGCCAACAAGAGCCACTTGGTCTTGGCCATGCAGTTTGGTGCGCTCGTGATATTGTTGGTAATGAGCCATTTGCACTTTTACTACCAGATATGCTGATTAAAGCAAAACCAGGTGCGCTTAAACAAATGATGCAAGCCTATGAGGCAAAAGGGGGCAATATTATTGCAGTAGAAGAAGTTGATCCAAATGACGTGTCATCTTATGGTATTGTTGGGAGAGGTGATGGAGAAGATAAGGCTTTTTCTATTAATGGAATGGTTGAAAAACCAAAAATACAAGATGCCCCATCTAACCTAATCATATCAGGACGCTATATTTTACAACCAGAGATTTTTAAACTGCTTAGCTCTCATACAAAAGGAGCAGGCGGTGAAATTCAAATCACCGATGCAATGCAAAAACTCCTTAAAGAGCAAGATTTTACAGGGGTAAAATTTGCAGGCACTACTTATGATTGTGGATCAAAAATTGGCTTTTTGGCAGCCAATGTTGCTTATGCGCTTGATCGAGATGACATTAAAGATGATTTTGAAAAAGAACTTTTAAAAATTATTAACGAGAAAAAGTAACGCCAAATTCAAATCTTTGGTTTTCTCGTTTGCCCAAACTAGTTGTTTCTAGTGTCCCAGCCAAATAGTCAGCTGAGAAAACTGTGTAACGGTTATAATTATAATCTG
>Ga0256834_1000195_pt1 | contig 42954 bp, 37 predicted proteins | sample 4281140metaG_FD_190536 | JGI IMG/M metagenome (GOLD analysis project Ga0256834, IMG submission 190536) | Hydrothermal vent microbial communities from East Pacific Rise, Pacific Ocean - 4281-140 | ecosystem: Environmental > Aquatic > Marine > Hydrothermal vents | place: Pacific Ocean: East...
TAATGCTTGCCAAAGTCGGCATTTTAAGTAGAATGTGCTCGGTCAGTTGCGGGGTGGAGCAGTCTGGCAGCTCGTCGGGCTCATAACCCGAAGGTCGTAGGTTCGAATCCTGCCCCCGCTACCAATTGAACAGACGGCTCGCTAGAATAATTGTCATTGGCAACTAATCTGGCGAGCCGTTTCTCTATGTTTCCCTTATCTTTCATCTTCTTATCCTCCGTTGCTATTCTCAAAATTCCGGCCAAGTCCCCGTAAAGATCGATAGACAGGTCTTCACGATTATCCTTGGGCGTTAGAACGATTTTTTCGATCAATGCGCGCACATGCTCTCTGGCTTCACCGGATTGTTGTTCGGATAATGCTTTTCGTAGTGCCACGATTTCCTTGCGGTAGCGCCGTGCCATCGTCGGATGGATCAGGGCGTGCGGTTCGTCATTCCGGTTTTTCATCAAATCAGCCAGATCATCAATCTTCATCGATACCTGTTCCAGCTCATCCTTAACCAGACTGGCCGCTACACCGTCCTTAATGGCCTGTATGATGTTTTCTTTCTCGCGTTCAAGCTTGGCCATGTCCGCTTTCCGGCGTGCTATAGCGGTGTTTTGGGCTGATCTCAGGCTATTCATGTGACGGGCATATTCAGCGCAGAAGACCTCAAGCAATTCATCGCGCATAAGGTGGCTCTGGAGTGCATTCAAGACCGTGGTTTCGAGCAGGCTGCGTTTAATGGTTTTTTTGTTGGTACAAACGCTTGCGCCCTTGTTACGGGCAGCAGAGCAGCCGTAGCGTTTGACATTGATCTTGGAATATCCGCCGCCGCACTGACCGCAGGTTAAAAGACCGGATAACAGATATTGTGGGCGTTTGCGTGTTCCCAGATGTCCGTTTTGCTTATCCAGCTCTTTCTGGCGCGCTTTGGCAGCATCCCACAGCTCTTGCGGGATAATCCGTAAATCCGGTACCGATGTGCGTATCCACTCCTGCTCATCGTTGAGCCGCGTTACGCGCCGACCAGTCGAGGGGTTTTTGATGAAGCGCTGACGGTTCCAGATCAACTCACCGATATAGAGGTGATTATTCAGGATACCCGTTCCACGCTTGCGGTTGCCGTTTATGGTGGATTGTCCCCATGCTTTGCCGGACGGGCAGGGGATGGCGGTTTCATTCAGGCTGGAGGCAATCGCCCTGGGTGATTTATTCCCGTGCGCATATTCATGGAAGATGCGGCGCACGATATCGGCCTGCTCTTCATCAATTGCCCGATCCCCTCGAATAGCCTCACCTTGGGCATTGAACTGCTTTACGACCTTGTAGCCATAGGCCAGACTGCCACCGGATTTGCCCTTTTCCACCCGTCCACGGAGTCCGCGCCGGGTTTTGTCGGCTAAATCCTTCAGGAACATGGCATTCATTGTGCCTTTGAGGCCGATATGCAGGGATGAAATCTCGCCTTCGGAAAGCGTGATGATCTTGATGCCCGCAAATTCCATGCGCTTGTAAATACCTGCGATATCTTCCTGATCACGCGACAGCCTGTCCAAGGCTTCGGCCAGCAGAATATCAAATTCGCCATTCATGGCCGCAGCCAAGAGGGATTGAATACCGGGGCGCATCATGGACGCGCCGGAAATTCCGGCATCGGTATAGCAATTAATGATCTTCCAGTTTTCGGATGCAGCTTTTTCCGAACATAGCCGGATTTGATCTTCTATCGAGGCATCGCTCTGAAGATCGCTGGAGTAGCGTGCATAAATACTAATGCGTTGTGTCATAGTTTTTACCCCCTTGATCCAGATGACGGGGCGTGTTCGCGTGCGTATGAAAATCTGATTCTGCCGCGTGTCTCGCCAGTAACTTGACGAGCTGGATTAAACGCTCGCCGGGTGAGACCTGATTATGACTCGCAATTGTGTGAGTCTTCAAATTTTTCGCCCTGCCATTTGCAGCTTTGGTGTTTTTTTCAGGAAACTTGCTCATGGCAATCTCCCAAAAAAAGAGCGAGAGGCAAAGTCCTGCTCTCGCTGAAATACTGCTTTTGCGTTTTTGAGGCCGCTGCGTGAGAGCGTGTGTGCCATGGGTGCTTTTTTATCAGCCGCTTGAGCACAAATGCGATCCCGGTTACGCAATAAAAAAGAGCACTGAATATCAATCTATTCGATAGCGCTCTCTCACCATTTATAATAGGCAGAAAAAGGTTAATAAACAGTAAAGAACCACTCCAAAACCCGCAGATTTCTGCGGTTTTGTGTTCCGCTGTGCAGCAAATGAGTGATTGCTTGATTAAAATCATGGGCTTATCGTTCTAACCCGTCATCGCCAAAATCAATATCGATCGCGTTCATTTGATCAATATCCAGCTCCGTATCCCAATCCGGCTCGAATACTTCATAATCATTGATGAGCCGAAGCTCTTTTGTCTCTATGGCATGAAGAGCATCTTCATGGCTCGGTATTGTCTGGTGTCTGGCCGCAGCATTTTGTAAACGCTCCAGTCGATCTTGTGCCTCAAGCATGAAATATTGTGCAAGCTCTTTTTGTTCTTTGCTTACCGAAGGGTCATGTAAAGTTTCTTCATATTCGGCTTTGGCTTCTTCAAAATAATGCTCCAGAATTTCCAACTCAATGGATGTGATGACATCCTCTAATTCGTCGGCGCCAAGCTGTTCATGTTGTGAATCGTTCATACAAACATCCTCCACATGGCTGTGAGCGAAAGAAAAACAAGAAGGAGGCATGCATGTTCAAGAATGGATGGGCGCGGTGCGCCGTTCCTGATTTTGTATTCTGTGCGGCCAAGCGTGGGAGTTGCTTGCCTGTGATCCATCATGCGCCGCCACATGCGAGAGGTCGCCCATCCTTTTGCCGCCAGAAGCAACAATATAAAGGGCGAACTCCAATAGAAATAATATTGCCAGTCATGGGGGCTAGAGTTCAGATGCGTATTTGCGAGAACACCTGCCGCGCCATAGGCAGTAAAACCGAGCAATGCAATATATATCCAATGTTTCAAAATCATATTTACCTCCTTACGCGCTGTTAAAGACAGGATCGAGAACAGCGCCGATATCAAGTCCTGCCCTTGTAAAATCAATGGCTGGTGATAAAGGCGTACCGGCATAGTCAGGATGGAGATCGAAGAGTGGCTTACCACGCTTGTCACGGTAGCGGGCATCCAGAAAATACGCTGTTTTATACGCTGTTGCCGGATGTGCATTTGCCAAGATCATCAGTTGCGCGGATGGATGCATGACGCGGATTTCTGATGGTGTAATCAGGGGGCGTGAAATGACCTGATCTTCGCGGGAGTAATAATCGGGATCGCTGGCAAGGCTGGCACGTCGTTGTGCGCTTGCCTCACTGATAAATTCGATTGTGCTTGTACCGCAGAGCTTTGATAGATAGTCGCTTGTGAATAAATCATTCACACCGCAACACTGGATGACCCCGCAATTGGCGATGATGGTTTCCCAGTTGTCCTTATAGAGCGTTTTGAGCTGATTAAAATCTTGCAAAAATCCTTTCAATATCACGCCATATCCGGCCATTAAGCCAAAACCTGACTCAATCATGGACAGGCGGCCAAGCGCTGTTCCCATCTCTTCAAGCAGAAACAAGACCGGAGGGTCGGGTTTCTTTTTAAAACGCGATAGGGCGCTCAGTGACCAGTTTACAAACAGGCGCAAAAATCGATTGTTTCTGATGATTTTTGCTGTGCTCATGATGATAAAAACATCCGTGTTGCTATCTTCCAAAATGGCTGGATTAAATTCGGATTTTGACAAGCTGCGCTGAATGCGCGGGCTTTCAAGAAAATGCGTGTTGGATTGCGCTGTTGAGATCACACTTGCGCGCTCCTTGCTGCTTTTATTCATAATCCGTCCCGCAGCAGAGCGTACATATTCATTACGGCTTTGTGCCATGCCCGCTTGTATCATCGTGGTGTTGCCCGCTCCATCGGTTTCAAATTCTCCGGCAATCAGGTTGATGAAGGCTTTTGGGGCGAGATTCAACATGGCGCGAACCTGTCCCAATGTGCGTCCCTTATCAGGAACAGGCAGAAGTGTCAGAGGGGAAGTCCGGGCATACATACAAAACCCTGCGATCAGAGCTTTTGCCTCATCCGACCAAAACGGGTCTTTGACGTTATCCATCACCAGACTATCGGCGATCAAAAAGGCATCATCGAAAAAATCGTCACTTTCAGGATCAAGATCATCAACAGGGTTAAACGCATGATTTCTCATTCCCAATGAGGATGTGACGATAGAATCTGGATCGATGAGGACGACGTTTCGTCCCAAAACATCACGGCGATAGCGCGCCGTAATACGGGCGTTTTCGCCGTCTTTAACATCCAGTACAACCAGCGCCCCGTCATGTTCAAGGCATGTTGGAATTGCGGCACTAATCCCTTTGCCGCTGCGCGTGGAACCGACAACAAGATGATGCATTTTGCTGGAACTTCTGATCTGGTAGCTTTTGGCACGGCTGTGTTTTGGCAATCCATAGCCAAGAAATATGCGCCCGGTCTCGCCATAATGGCGTGTTCTTAAATGCTTGCGGCTTGCCCATTGCGATGATCCGTATGCGTGCGGATCACGGCTATAAATTCTTGCCGGTCGATGTTCAGGGGTTCGCATATCCACCTCCTTTGCATTGCTTAACGCTTAAGACTTTTTGCGTGCGATAGGCTGCGCTTAAAGAATGGAAATATTGATCAAGGCTGGTCTTGATGTCGGATGTGCTTTTCAGGAAAGCGTCGGCTAATCCGGTCAGGTGCCGGTTTTCCTTTTGCCCCAAAAAATAGACAAAGGTCAGAATGTCTTTCTTGGCTGTCTGTAGTTTTTGTCTCAGGGCTATATCATCGGCAATCTGTCCGTCGGTAATAATGATGACGGCTTTTTGATAATCCTTGAAATAGGGTTGGGACAGGTTTTCATAGGATGCGAGCAAGGGGGTATAAAGATCAGTGCCACCTTGCGCCGCCATATCGCCCAGCTTGAAGTTACCGTTATTGCAATTCCGGTAGTATTTATTGTGAACACGGGAACTGCTGTTAAAGCTTATAACTGCGCATTCAGCCGATGAGGGCAACGCTTTCAGGAAACTCTGCGCGCTATCTTTAACATCAAAGATCACACTGGCCATAGAGCCGGAGCGATCCAGCAAAAGCGAGAAAGCCATTTTGGGGGCGGTTCTGGTGATGGTTTTATAATCAAAACACAGTTTTTGGCCGCCAATGGTATAGGCAGCCAGACTTCCCGGCGGCGGCGATACAAAATTACCGTGGCTATCCTTGAAGCTGGTAATGATTTGCAGGCCATTTTTTGTGCTGGCCGTTTTGATGATTTCAGACGTGCCGCCGCTAAAACCCACAACCAGGTTGTGTGCCGGGGCAATATCAAATCCAGATGTAATGGATACGCCGTGCGCATCGACCATGCCGATTTTGGAAACCATCCTGATCAGGACATTTGACGGTAATAATGTCGGATCGGTTTTAACTTTTACCGAGATGTTCTTTTCGAAGTCAAAAACGCTGCGCACGATAATTCTTGGTGCGATGTTTTCTGTGCGTGAATTGATGTTGATGGAAGGCTCATTGGCAAGAGCATTCAGGGATATTGCAGCTCCGGCACATAAAATAGTGCCGATAGCTGCTTTCAGATTGAGATATTTCATTTTCAACCCCTCCCTAAAGCAACGTCTTGAGACGGGATTTTGTCTGGGCAACACCCAGCAATGAAAAATCCAGCTCGCCGGTTCGGGCGCGTTTTAAAACCCCCAAAGAGGCAAGATAGGCTTGAAGGATTTGATCCTGATCGGGATGCACGCGCATGATCTTCAATACACTTAAACGATCAGCAAAGCGCGCAAGTGCAAGGTCGTCTGGTACGTCCTGCGGTACTGTGACTTCGATAGGATCGTCGGTACTCTGGAACGGAACATGGATGGTTGATCCTATCCAGTACAGATGAAGAGTGTCAGGCTGGGTCAGGTTGATGGTGGTTTCGATTTGCTCGAACGTCATCACCAGATCAGAAAAGGACGGCTTGAATACAATGGTGTTCTTGACGTCTTCAGCCTGCGCGAAAAGCTGGCCGGGCGTGCCTGACCAAGCGATACGGTTAGGGGATGCACTCAGGACAATATGTATATGCGCATTGCGCGTGGCTTTGCGGTGTGCCAGTTTGGTGAGCTGTTGAAACAGATGTAACGCCGTATCAAGAGCATCAATATGATCGCTTTGTGCGACAGTGCCGCCGTTTTCGATGAGAACGAAAATAGACTCGGATGGTTGTGTTTGCGGAGCGGGAGCTTGTTCACCACAGGCAACCAGAACAATGCTTAAACAGAATATTTTGAAGAATTTCATGATGGGTGCTCCTGTGTTGATTTAAGGCTGCGAAAGGCGCGTGTGGTGAACAGTGCGAGCACGATGTTAATGATTGCGATAACAGCACTCACGCCAATGGCCAGCCCCTTGTTTTCTGCGAGATAAGACATGACACTGCTTTCTTGCGTCCGGGCAATAAAACCGGAAGGCATGATTTCACGTGCGACAAGGGTGTAGAGATTGATCACTTCGAGACCAATCACCAAAACCAGAATGAGAGCTGCAAAACCGGCTATAATCCGGTTCTGCGGATGGGAAAACCATTCTTGCGGATTATCAAGAATCTTCTGGCGAAACACTTCAGACCAAATGAATAATGGCGTTCCGACAGAGAAGATTGCCAGAAGCATTGAGATGATGTGTGATGCATTGGCATCGGGATCAATTGCCGAAAATGCTGCGCCGATGACCGGAAGTTCGGACAGGTAGGTTTCGTTCATCAGGCCAATGGTTTCGGTATAGACTGCATAGAACATGATGAACATGGCTGTTTCCAGCGCCAGAAAAAACAGCGTTGTAACCATGGTCGAAAAGTTTGGTGGTTGCAGTCCATCGAAAGGAGATGGTTTATCAAACATGACGCTCCTCCTTGTCTTGCCCTTGCACCATATTCAGGAAGCCATGTCTGAAACATTGCGGGTTTTCGCAAATGAGCCAGTGTTCACAGCGTTTTGGACTGCCAGACGGTTGCGGCGCGACAGGTGCCTCACAAGCGGGATCATTCGCCACTTCGAGGGTGATATGGATGGAAATTACACGTAAATTTGTCATTTAAAGCCTCCTTGCCCTGATAAACAGGGCAACAATTAACAAAAATTTGTTTAAGAGGCTTTGCGCAAAGCTTGAGAGAAATCTTAATCCAGCGGGAAAATGAAGAGAAGCGAATTGACGGGTTCTGGTTAAGTTAAGCGTACCAATTTAAAATCAGGCCAGAATTGGTGGTCTTTAAGGAGTGGCTTTTATATGCCCCGAAAAAAGTGGGATCAGAAAAACCCGTATTGCAGACGATCAAAGCTTTCCAAAGAGGCTTTTGAAAAACTGATCTTGTTTTATTTTATGGAAGTCACTTCCGGCTGTAGCAGAAGCTCTTGCGTGCAGTTGTTGGGGGCTGGTCAGGGTGGCGTCAAGCTTTCGCGTCAATCCATGAGCAAGTATTTTGACAGGATAGGCCAGTATATCTGGGACAATATGATCCTGCCGACTGATCCTCTTTATCAGGACATCACCGTTCTGGACGAGCTACTGGATTTTGTTTACGGGAAAATTGACGAGGTTTCAGAAAAACACAATATTGCGTATAAATATCTTGATGATCTGCCTGTAAACGCCAAAGACTTTGATATTCCGGTTCAACGAACACTCATGTTCCATCTCTTGTTAAAGCGATCAAAAGCGCTGAAAGGTTTTCCCAAAAACCAGTTTTACCTTGAATTCAGCCGGATATTTTTTATCTGTGCTGTGGTAGAAGCCAAGGGAATGGATATGAAAAGCAATGACAATTTTTTTGAATATCTCACAGTCAAGGGCATTGACCGGCTTGCCTATACGGTCATGATCATGATCCTGAAGCAAAATCCGTTGTAGATTACGGTCTTGCCCGGCAGGTTACTTTTTAGAGGTATCCTTGTCTGATGGTTTATTGTCATTCGCAAGGTATTTTGTTAGCGGTGCGAGGACTTCGTGGAACGCCCTGACATCAATAGAAGCCTTTGGTGTTTTTTTCAACGGCAGGTCTTCAGGGATTTTCGAAAAAATATCCTTGATATCGTCAGGGTTAACAGGTGGGTTAGCTGGTTTTTTCATAGATTTATGCCTACACACTGAATATCGTTTTTCACGTAATCACCAGATTATAACCAATATTCATGGACTGTAATCGTTTTTCACTTAATATAGACAACTATGGGAATCCTGTTTCTGCAACAATTTTGTCATACATTTTGTCATACTTATTGTAGCCGCTATGGCAACATCATAACAAAATATCCTTTTGTTACAATGCGTTAGGGTTACAGAAAATTGGGTTCCGTGCATCTCAACGGCACCATTTTGGTTTGTGTTGCATGAAGTATAAATATTCCTAACGCACTGAAATAGAACAAAATTCCGTGAAAAAGGGCAGGATTTGTTTCTTTTTTATCGACACACACACCGTTTTTTGTTACACAAAATGTACATTGTTTTGTCACACACAGGAGGGCGTGACGTATATTTTCAAGAGAGGTAAGTGGTATCACTTCAAGAGACGTGTACCTGCTGACTATCAAGATTTTCATTCAAAACCTGTAGTTCAGATTCCTTTAAAGACAGATAGCCGTTCTATTGCAGAAAGGCGCGCATCTAATCTTAATCAATTACTAGAGTCCTATTGGCACGATATGGCCTTGAAGGGCGGTAGTGCAGATTTGAAAAAGTTTAACGATATGGTTAAGCGTGCGCGCATAAGTGGTTTTGAATATCGCTCGATGGAAGACATCGTTAATCGGGCAACACCGGCAGAATTGATTAATCGTATTAATGTTGCTGATAAAGCATTTGACGAGAGAGACGTTCATTCAATTCTGGGTACTGATGAGAATCCTCACATAACCTTGGAGGCTGCGCAGGAAATATATTTTGAACATGAAGCGGGTAATTTGGTTGATCGCTCGGATGATCAAATCAGGAAATGGAAAAATCCGCGTAAGCGCGCTGTAAAAAATTTCATGTTAGTTATTGGTGATACCCCGCTTGATAGCATAAGCCGCGAAGATATTCTTCGTTACAGGAATTGGTGGGTGTCACGCATACAGTCAGATGATGGTCTTTCCCCTAATACGGCAAATAAAGACTTTGGGTTTATCAGGCAAATTCTACGTGCCGCTGCTGATAATTGTGGGTTGGACATCAATGTCGATGTTCTTTTTAGAAAGATTAATCTGAAAGATGTTAGCCAGCGCTCCAGACACCCGTTTGAGACAGCCTATATCAAGGATGTTCTTATGGATCGTGAGCGAATAAAGATGAACGTTGAATGTCAACTCTTCATATACGCTATGGCAGATACAGGCGCGCGCGTGTCTGAGCTTGTAGGGCTTGAGGATGAAGATGTTTTGCTTTTTGATGATGTACCCCATATAAAGATACGAAAGAATGCTCTGCGCAGCCTTAAAACGCTTCAGAGCGAGAGGGATATCCCCTTGGTAGGAGCTGCTCTTGTAGCATTCAAGGAATTGAAGGGAGGCTTTGTTCGCTATCGTGGCAAGGCAGATTTGATTTCTGCGACAATAAATAAATATTTGCGCGAGAATGGTTTGATACCGAGTGATCGCCATAGTCTTTATTCCTTACGGCATTCATTTGAGGATCGCCTCACTGCTGTAGAGCCACCGGATAAAGTGCAGGCGGCATTGATGGGGCATAAATATGTCCGCCCGAAATACGGACACGGCCCATCATTGGAGCAAAAGAAACTATGGCTCGATAAAATAGCCTTGTTGCCTTGATAAAGGCTCTATAATGGAAAAGTCTCCTTTCGCGATGCTTCTGGCTTTTTGAAGAGAACGTAGTTGTTTTCTTGAATTATTTAGCTCGCATTCTGCGCGTTCGAACAGTGGCAAATAATCAGTCCCCCATCGTTCCACGAAATTAGCAGTTTTTATTAATGCAGCCTCCCATGCTTCTATAGGAATATGTTCGTATTCTCCATATAGATGAATAACCGGAGAGTCAGAAAGTGTGGGGTGGTGATCTTTGGTGGCTTTTTCAAAAGCCTTATGTACAGACCAATTACTCATTGTAGCCACTCTGCAAATACATGTGCGGGTTCTTAATCCAGTCATGCAAATCTTTTAGATGGAAGGCTTTATAGTTCGAGTTTTTCTTTCGTGATAATTTCCGTGGTAACGGAAATGTGCCGCATCTGATACGCCGGTTAATTTCCTGACGGGAGATGCCGCATAATTTCACAGCGAGTTTGATCGGGATGAGTGCATTGCTCTGGATCATTAAAGCGGCGGTTACTTGCGCTTCGAAAACTTCCTTGATGCTTTTGCCTTGTAGAATCTTGTCCATGGTGCATACCTTTCGCAAAGTCTTGTGCGGTATTTCCGCATATCTTTACTGCACCCATGTTTGAAAAGAGGCTTAAACGCCACCGCGTCTGGTGTGGCCGTGCTCTCAAGAAAACCACGCCTCTATCGTAACGCTACACCAAAATTCTTAATATTTCGTTAACCTTTGCCGGGAAGTCGTTGCTCAGAGCTGTTTTTCAGGCAATGTGCCTGAATGAATTATCGCTAAATCATGCAACAAGCCTTTTGCATTGCGGAACAGATGAAAGATATTTCGGCCTTTATGTTGTGAACGCTACCTGACAGGCGGCTCGCATCAAATCATTTTTCCCGTAAACGGCTGTAGAGGCGATAAATCGCCAACAGCCATTAACAGTCCCCCACAAAATGACTGGACACGATCCTGTCTCCTGACGGGTTGATTGCTGTTCACAAGGCGGAAATACCTTCCGTTCCTGAAAACAAGCAAAAGGAAACTTAATCATGACTATTCAACGAAATACTTCAAACGGAAACACCAACTCGAAACCAACGCATATTCTTCGCAAGAAAGTCGGTTACGGCAAGAAGGCGGATTTCGAGACTATCGGCGCAGCGTGGGCACGAGAGGATGGTGGTTTATACATCAAGCTTCACGGCACACAAATCATCGAGAGTGGCTTCTACGCCTTTCCAGTCAAAGAGCAACCAGCACAAGAGAGTGGCCAATAGGCCGCTCTTTTCTCAAAAGGAAAGGACAAGATCATGGTTTGCACAACATGCAATACATGTGGTGGTGAATATCACTGGGACTGGACGCAAGCCTTCAACAAATTCGGCTTTGGCGATGGAGATAGTCAGGTCGAGACACATCAGGTTGTTGATGCTCTCGGCAAGCTGGGTTATCAGGCAAACGCCGAGCATTGGGGATTCCACAACACGATCATCAATTCGATCAAAAAAGGTGGCAGGGAACTGATACCTGATAGTGTCACTCCTGGTTACGATAATCCCCGTGAGTATTTACCCGAAAAGCTGATTAAACTTCTCGATGAGGCGTTACCGCCAACATTCGCATATATGTTCTAAAGCCAGCAACCGTCCTTCAAATATTGAAGGGCGGTTTTTTATTGCCTCACTATCATAAATCGCTTATGGCCGTTGCGGGAATCGATCCCGACACCGCCCATGCCCCTGAATGATTTCAAACTTGCTCCGATGTCGCTACGGAAATCGTTCAGCCGCTAAACCCGCCCGATATGATCTGTCACTTGTTCGTGACGATCATGCCGCCAGTCAGAATACGACTGGCGGCGGTGAATCTTGAGAGGGCTGGGTTTTGCTTTTATCTTTTCAGCCAATGGATAGTTCGGGCAGGCATTAGGATTTTGTGCCTGATGCCTGACCTCCGCATTTATGGCATGTCTAGTGCCACCGTCATCGCGAATATATCAACTAGAGCAATAGCCGCTTAGCAGGTGCCGCATAGTTCCGGTTTTGGTGAAAACCTGCGTGAGCGATGACCGCAAGATGTGTGCGTGTAGTACAAAATGTGCCATTTTGCCCTCCACGCACCAATCTTGAGAAGGACGTTTCCCCGTCCGTTCTATCCTCAGGAGGCGCTCTAGGCTTCGAATTATCATTCTCAGACAAGTGCTTAGATGGTGCATTACCGACATCGAGCCGGATAAATGCACCAGCGAACGTGTGGCCGTTCTGATCACCATTGGGGAGTCTTCCGCGCTACCCCAAACGCCATGATCAGGGGAGACTTCGCTCTACACCCCTGAACCCCATCGAGTCAGGAGCCTTCCGTGCCCCTGACAACCCGGATCATGGTTTCGCCCATGAAGACGAGCAAAGGGTGTTCTCGCCCTTGTGCAATCTGTGACCAACCGTGCGCCGGTTGGATGCCGTTACCGCTCGCCGGTGGATCACGACCAAGAAGCGTTCTTGGATGCGGTGCAGCAGACGAGTTGATCAGGTATCGATAAAATTAGCGCGTAGCCATTCTTCAAGCCATAACCTTGCAGGGGTAAAACAAGGCTGTTCAGCACAGGTTTTTGCATATCAAGTAGTGGGCTACTGTCACCAAGGAGGTTGGTAACGGTAGCATGCTCTTCCGTGCCATATCGGTCTTGTCAGTATGTCGTTATCAATCTACTTCATAAATCTTTGATGCCAAAGAAACTTTAATATTGCCAATTCCTCGATTTTCCCTTATTCTCTCATACATCATTACGATGGATAAAGACATGAGCGGCGAAATATTGACCTTGAAAGAGGTCGCTGAGTATTTGAAGTTGGCGGAAAAGACGGCCTATCGCTTGGCGGCGGAAGGCAAGCTTCCGGGCTTCAAGGTTGGCGGGAGCTGGCGTTTCAAAGAGTCGGACATTGAAAGCTGGATCGAAGAAAGCAAGAAAGGCCAGAAGGGCTAAGGGGTAAAAAACAGCGTGTTACTGGATAACAAAAATAGCGGTTATGTCGGTGACGAGTTGAAGAAACTCTCGTTTGAAGGCTCCAAGCTGTCCGTTCTTTCCAGTCTGTTTACGATTTACGGATTTGCCACACTACAAAGAGAGCTTTCAAAGTTATCAGCTACACGCCTTTTCCTGACGGATTGGCAGGGGCAAGGTTTACAACAGTCCTTGGTCGGATCAGAATCTGAATTACGCCTCACTAATCAGCTTGATCAAAGGCGAATAGCGAAGGAATGTGCCAGATGGCTTGGTGGTAATAAGATTGAGGTAAAAGCCAGCAAACAGATTCAACCAAGCGGCCAAAACCTTTTTCATCTAGGTGACGGTGAAGAGGGTTCAAGTTTTGCAATTCATGGCAGTACAACGCTCACGCCTACCGGCTTGGGCGATGTTAGATCAGATGTTCTGCAAATGAATACAGGAATTTCTGATACTAAAACCACCGGCCAGTTGCTCGACTGGTTTAACTCTATTTGGGCTGATGAAGCGAATGTCCGAAATATCAAGAAGGAACTCATAGAAAAACTGGATTTTGTTGCATCAGATCAACCTGCCGATTTTATTTACTTTCTGACGCTCTACAATATTTTCAAAGACTTTCTTGAAGATATTGACGAAGAAAACATCATAAAGACCAAAACAGGATTTAAAGACACTATCGTCTGGAACAAGCTTTATAAGTTTCAAAAGGATGGTGTCTTAGGGGCAATAGATAAGCTCGAAAAACATAATGGCTGCATCATTGCCGATAGTGTTGGTCTTGGTAAAACCTTTGAAGCATTGGCCGTCATCAAATACTACGAGCTGCGCAATGATCGTGTACTGGTTCTTTGTCCCAAAAAATTACGAGATAATTGGACGGTGTATACGATCAATGACAAGCGTAACCTGCTTTCCAGTGACCGTTTCAATTATGACGTTTTAAATCATACTGACCTAAGTAGAGTGAAAGGATTATCAGGTGAAATAAATTTAGAAACGCTGAACTGGGGGAACTATGACCTGATCGTAATTGACGAATCTCATAACTTTCGCAACAACCCAAACAAGGCCGAAGGAAAAACGCGATACGAACGCTTGTTGGACGACATTATTCGATCTGGTGTAAAAACCAAGGTGCTCATGCTTTCAGCCACGCCCGTCAATAACAGAATGAACGATCTTAAAAATCAGGTGGCGTTTATTACGGAAGGTCGGGACGATGCTTTTCAGGATGTTGGTATTAAAAACATCGATAGTACGTTGCGACTTGCACAGAAGCAGTTCAACCAATGGGCTAAAGAGCCTGTAGAGGGCCGCACTACGGCAACATTGCTGGACAATATGAGCTTTGATTATTTCAAGCTCTTGGATGTCGTCACCATAGCGCGCTCACGAAAACATATAGAAAAGTATTATGGCACGGCAGATATAGGCGAGTTTCCAAAGCGTCTACCGCCAAAGAACATCTACGCGGATATTGATATCTCCGACAAATTTCCACCGCTTAAAGAACTCAATAAAACCATTCGCCGGTTATCGCTGGCTGGTTATTCGCCTCTGAAATTTGTTCGTAATGACAAGAAAGAAGAATATGCGCGCCGGTACGACAAGGCGGTTGGCGCTGGTAAAGGCGTATTCAAGCAGATAGACCGAGAAGAAAGCTTGATTCATCTGATGAGGGTCAATTTGCTTAAACGCATGGAAAGCTCAATTCATTCGTTCAGCCTGACCGCCGACAAGCTTGCTGGTCGGGTTGAGGGATTGCTTGTCAAAATAGAAGAGCATGAAAGCGGTGATATGGAAGCACTCAATATTGAGGATATCCATGATTTTGATTTGGACTCTCCTGAATTAGAGCCGTTCATGATCGGCAATAAAACCAAAGTGCTCTTGCAGGATATGGACTTGATCCGTTTCAAACAAGAGCTTGAAGCAGATCGAATATTTTTGACAGAAATGGCGCAGGCAGCCAAGCAAGTGGATTCCAAGCGCGATGCCAAGCTTAAGTTGGTTAAGCAGGCCATTGCAAACAAAGTAAATAGCCCATTAAACCAAAACAACAAGAAGGTCATCATATTCACCGCTTTTGCCGATACCGCTCAGTACCTCTATGCAGACTTGGCCACTTGGGCGCAGAATGAATTAGGTATTCATAGCGCATTGGTAACAGGGGGTGACACCAACAAAACCACGCTGACGGGCGTAGGGTCAGAATTGAGCAATATTCTCACAACATTTTCTCCCGTATCAAAAGAGCGTGACAAAATAGACCCTGAAGCAACGACAGAAATTGATCTTCTGATTGCGACGGACTGTATCAGTGAAGGCCAGAACCTTCAGGACTGCGACACGCTTATTAACTACGACATTCATTGGAATCCGGTCAGGATCATCCAGCGCTTTGGGCGTATAGATCGTCTTGGTTCGAAGAACACCAAAATCCAGCTCATTAATTTCTGGCCGAACATGGAACTGGATGAATATATCAATCTTGAAGCAAGAGTTTCTGGTCGTATGGTTTTACTGGATATCTCTGCGACAGGTGAAGAAAATGTCATCGACCAGAATGCCACTGGAATGAATGACCTTGAATATCGTCGCAAGCAGCTTCAACAGCTCAAGGACGCGGTAGTTGATCTCGAAGATGTTGCAGGCGGCGTATCTATTACAGATTTAACGCTTAATGACTTTCGCATGGACTTGTCGGATTACATGAAGCAGAACCTCGGCAAGTTAGAACATGCACCTCTGGGATTATATGCCTCAGTGTCACTTGATTCAGAACTGGCGGATGAAGGCTTTAAGTCAGGCGTTGTCTTTTGTCTGAAGAATATTGGCCAAGGCAGGCAAGCTGTGCAGGTGGATGATAATTATCCGCTGGCACCATACTTTCTTGTCTATGTATCTGATGAAGCCGTGATTGAGCAGAATTACACACAGAGCAAGAAAGTGCTCGACCTTATGAAACGTCAAGCCTTTGTTCATACAGGTGTTGATCAAGCTGCAATCAAACAGGTCAGCGCTGTCACAAGAGATGGGCGTGATATGAATCACTATCAGCATTTGTTGGCGGTAGCCGTAGATAGTATCGCTGGAAAAAGTGAAGAAAAAGGGGTGGAGAGCCTTTTTACCAAAGGCGGAACAGTGCTAACGGCAACAAGCAGCCAAGGCATTGAAGATTTTGCCGTGGTGTCGTACCTCATTCTTGTCGATGGGGGCGCGCATGATAGTAACTGATTTCGATAGCTTCTTGAGTGGTTTGGCTATTCCTGAAACATGCAAGCTAAACAAACCAATCTTCAAAAAGATGTTCTTGGATAATGGTGCTTTGGATGCCACAGATAAGAAATGTCTAAAAGACGATGTTGATAAATTCCGTTGGCTCTACACGCTAAAACCCAGCACAATCAACATCGCGTCATATAATGATAGCCAGCGTGAATACCCTGAAGTAGCGGTAATACACGTGGGTCTGTCCAGACCTGAGCGCTTCAAGCGGATTGCCAATTTTATAAACCGCTCCATCCCATATCCGCTTGTGTTGCTGTTCACTTGCAATATTGAAGGACAATCCAGCTTGGCAATAGGTCTTGCTGACAAACGCACTAATCAGGCTGACAAAGAAAAATGGGTGATCGAGGATAGCATCCAGACAGACTGGTTTGATTTGTCTGATCAAGCAGACGTTGAGGCGCACTTCCTGGCAAGCCTCACGATGAAAAATTTGCCTTTCCAGAATTTCTGGCAATTTTATCAAGCTTTAAGTCATCGTGTGATTGCGATCAACTGCGCAAGCCATAGCGGCAACTTCTCTCTAGGTGATACAAGTCAATCAACAACGGCTAACGATAGGCTGACTATGTTGCGTGATCTTGAAAAACTAGAAGCAGAAAAATCGGAAGTTGCCAACAAGCTTAAGAAAGAAAAACAAATGGGCAAGCAGGTGGAAATGAACACAGTCGTAAAAGAGTTTAACGACAAGATTGCCCTAATCAAAGGCAAGCTTTAAACAGAATGATGCGAGTTTAAAAATGGGAACCAAGATGAAACAAGTAGAACCGGAAGACGGACAAAGCGCGGATATAGTAGCTGCGAATATCGAGCACTTGAAAGAACTGTTCCCAGAATCATTCACCGAGGGTGGTGTCAACTTCGACACCTTAAGGCAATTACTGGGCGATGCCAAAGTTCTGGATGAAGGCGAAGAGAAATACGGCCTTAACTGGCACGGTAAAAAGAAGGCGCGCCAGATCGCATTGATACCATCAACGGGTACATTGCTGCCTTGTCCTGAGGAAAGTGTGGACTGGGATACCACCAAAAACCTGTTCATCGAAGGTGATAATCTGGAAGTGCTCAAACTCTTGCAAAAGAGCTACGCCAACAAGATCAAGATGATCTATATCGATCCGCCCTATAACACAGGTCATGAATTAATTTATCCTGACAAGTTTCAAGAGAACTTGGATACGTATTTAAAGTACACAGGCCAAGTGGATGACGAAGGAATGAAGTTTTCGTCTAATACAGAAACCACCGGAAGAAAGCATTCAAATTGGTTGTCCATGATGTATCCACGTTTGAAATTGGCAAAAAACCTTTTAAGTCACGAAGGTATGATTTTTATTTCCATCGATGACGGTGAGCTGTCAGGTTTGCGGAACATCTGTGATGACTTATTTGGAGAGGAGAACTTTATAGGACAATTTGTATGGAAGTCGCGTGTAAGCGAAGATACTAGAGCCAAGACGGGTTTATCCGCAGACCATGAATATATTGTTTGTTATCGAAAAGATGAGGGAGTTTCTCTAAGAGGGGCTGAAAAGGACTTAAATAAATTTAAAAACCCCGATAAGGATTCAAGGGGGGCATGGAGAAGCGCCGATATTACTGGGCTAGCAACAAGAGATAAGCGACCCAACTTGCACTACGATCTGGTAAATCCAGAAACAGAAGTCAATTATGGCTGTCCTCCTAAAGGATGGAGGTTTGAGAGAAGTTCCATGGCGAAACGAATAGAAGAGGGGCGAATTTTGTGGCCTTCTTCAAATGACGGAAGGCCAAGGCAAAAATTGTTTCTGGATGAGATGGAAAGTATTTACAAGAACATATCCTCGGTTATACAAAACATTTCAACTTCTGATGGAACTAGGGAGGTCAATGCACTACTAGGGGATGGAATATTTGATTTTCCTAAGCCTTCAAAGTTGATCGAGTTATTTGTGCAGCAATCGAATGATCAGGAAGCGATTGTCTTAGATTTTTTTGCCGGATCGTGTTCAACCGCTCAGGCTGTAATGAATCTTAATGCCCGTGATGGCGGAAAACGTCGTTATGTCATGGTGCAACTTCCAGAAAAATGTGATGAAAAGTCTGCGGCCAAAAGCGCTGGATATGAAACAATATCGGAAATAGGGAGAGCACGGATATCTAAGTCTGCCGAAAAGATAGAGAGTGAATATCCTAATGTAGAATTGGATGGAGGCTACAAACTCTTTCGATTGACCAATTCAAATATCCAAGCTTGGAACCCAGATCGCACAGACCTTGAAGAAACTCTGCTTTCCCATGAAGAACATCTGATTGAAGGCCGTAGCGAACAGGACGTGCTTTACGAGTTGCTACTGAAACGTGGTGTTGATCTTGCCGTTCCCATCGAAAGTCGGGAGATTTCTGGCAAAAATATCTACAGCATTGGTTATGGTGTGCTATTCGCCTGCCTTGATGAATCAATCACTCGCGAGCAAGTCGAGAATATAGCCCAAACCATAATCGACTGGCACTCCGAACTTGCGCCAAGTTCCGAAACCCATGTTTTCTTTCGTGATAGTGCCTTCAGGGATGATGTCTCCAAAACCAATATGGCCGCTATTCTGGAACAGAACGGCATTAACCATGTACGCAGCTTATAGATACAAAGAAAGAAGAACATCATGAAAATAGATTATGAATTAACCAAATTAATTCTTGAAGATATCGAAGAGCAATCAGACGGTCAAAAGTCCATACAGGTTGTTGCTAGTAAGATTCAAGAAGGGTGTTCTCAAGAGCTAGTAGATTACCACCTACGCATACTTGAAGATGATGCTCTTATTGTTGTAGACGACCGCCTTGGGGCAGTCGGCACTACGATGATTAGCCGTCTTACGGCTGAAGGGCATCGTGTGTTGGAAGCGATGAGAGATGACACATTTTTGAACAAACTAAAAAGCGGTTCGATGGGAGCTAGCGCAGAAGCTCTAAAGCAATTGCCGAGCATGTTTATGAAAATGGTCTTAACAGGAAGCGCTGTATGAAGCTGCATTTTGAAGATGATCTGGACTATCAGAAGGCCGCTATTGAATCGGTAGTTGATTTGTTTAAAGGGCAGGAAATATCCCGCTCTGAGTTCACCGTAACCTATCGTCCTGAATCAAGCCCTCAAGCCTCTTTAGGATTGGCAGAAAGTGAGCTGGGTATTGGTAACAGACTGTTACTGGTAGATGAAGAGTTAGAAGAAAATCTTCATAAGATTCAGGATGCTAATGGATTGGTGCGTACCGAAAAGCTGGTCAGCGGCGATTTTACCGTGGAGATGGAAACGGGCACGGGTAAAACATATGTTTATCTACGCACCATTTTTGAGTTGAACAAGAATTACGGCTTTACAAAATTTGTCATTGTTGTGCCTTCTGTGGCAATTAAGGAAGGCACTTACAAAACCTTGCAAATTACTCGTGAGCATTTTGAAGGCTTATACCCCAAGGCAAAGGGTTACGAATATTTTAATTACGATTCAAGAAAGCTTGGTCAGGTACGCAACTTTGCTACCAGTTCTAACATTCAGATTATGGTCACGACAGTAGGCGCAATCAATAAAAAGGATGTGAATAATCTGTATAAAGAAAATGAGAACACGGGTGGTGAGAAGCCCATTGATCTGGTTAAGGCTACGAACCCCATTATTATTGTGGATGAGCCTCAAAGCGTTGATGGTGGTCTAAAGGGCGCGGGCAAAAAAGCCCTTGAGGCAATGAACCCGCTGTGTACTTTGCGATACTCGGCCACGCATGTTAATGAACACCATATGACGTATAGGTTGGATGCCGTGGATGCTTATGATCGCGGCTTGGTTAAGCAGATTGAAGTCGCGTCTCTAGAAATTGATAGTGGCCATAACAAGCCTTATGTGCGCTTGGTATCAACTCACAACCGGAAAGGCTCAATCACAGCCAAGGTCGAGATCGACGTTCAGCGTGGCAAGAATGTTAAGCACGAAATATTAACCGTGGAAGATGGTGATGATCTGGAACAAGTCACCAACCGCTCAATATACGAGAATATGCAGATTGGCACGATCACCTGCGGAAAAGATAATGAGTCAATTGAAGTAAAAGGCGATGGCTTTGATCAAACGCTAAGACCGGATGAGGCCGTCGGCGGTGTAGACCCCGACGAGATTAGGCGTTTAATGATCCGCCGGACAATCAAGGAACATTTTGATAAAGAGCTGACATTTGCCGCCAATAAGAAGCCGATCAAAGTATTGAGCTTGTTCTTTATCGACAAAGTTGAGCACTACCGCCAGTATGACGAAGACGGCAATCATGCGAAGGGTAAATACGCCCTCATGTTTGAAGAAGAATACCGAAGGCTGGCCAAGTCATCCGACTATCAAAGTCTTTTCAAAGAAATTGATTTAAATACCGACGCCTCAGAAGTTCATAACGGCTATTTTTCCAAGGATAAAAAAGGCCGTTTTGTAGAAACAGCAGAGAACAATCAGGCAGGCCGTGACAATGCAGAGCGCGCCTATAATCTGATCATGAAAGATAAAGAGAAGTTGTTGAGCTTTGATACCAAACTTAAATTCATCTTCTCGCACTCTGCCTTGAAAGAAGGCTGGGATAACCCGAATATCTTTCAGATATGCACGATGCGTGAAATGAGCGGTGAGCGCCAACGTCGCCAGACTCTTGGCCGTGGGCTACGTTTGTGTGTAGATCAAACTGGTTTGCGTTTGCGTGGTAACGAGATTAATACGCTCACTGTTATCGCTACAGAGAGCTATGAGAAATTTGCCGAAAACCTGCAAAAAGAGATTGAGCAGGACACAGGTATTCGTTTTGGCATTGTGGAGCCTCATCAGTTTGCAACAATAAAGACTACCAATGAACAGGGCGATATTACGCCGCTCGGAGTTGAGCAATCTGAAAAAATCTGGCAATTCCTCAAAGATGAAGATCTTGTCGATGCCAAAGGTAAAGTTCAAGATAGTCTACGTGTATTATTAAAAGATGGAAACTTCGAGCTTTCACAAGAAATCAAGAAGGAACTGGAAGACGCGCACGGCGAAGTGCAGGCCGAGGTTGTCGCAGCCGATATCCAAAACATGTTGCGTAAGCTGGCCGGTAAGCTGGATATTAAAAATGCCGATGATCGTAAGACCATCCGCACCCGCGAAGCGGTACTTCAATCGGATGAATTTAAAGCGCTATGGGATCGCATCAAATATAAAACGACATACCGTGTTGAATTCGATAACTTGAAACTCATAAACGATTGCGCCGACGCGATTAGAGATTGCCCGCCCATCACCAAAACACGGGCGCAATTTCGCACGGCAGATATTGCCATTGGCAAGGGCGGTGTAACGGCAGATGAAACCTCAGCTTCCGGCTTCACTACAATTCATGAAAATGATATTGAACTGCCGGATATCATTACTGACCTTCAGGATAAAACCCAACTCACCCGAAAAAGCATTGTTCAGATTCTCATAGATAGTAGGCGTCTACAGGACTTTGCACGTAATCCTCAGCAGTTTATGGACTATTGTTCCGAATCTATAAACCGTACCAAGCGTTTGGCACTGGTAGATGGGATCAGATACACCAAGATTGGTGAAGATCACTTTTACGCACAGGAGCTATTCCAGCAGGAGGAGCTTAAAGGTTATCTCAGGAATACACTGGAAACGCAAAAATCAGTTTATACCCATGTGGTTTATGACTCTGGCGGCGTTGAAAAGACGTTTGCCGAGGGCTTGGAAAAGAATGAAAAAGTCAGAGTCTACGCCAAGCTGCCCGCATGGTTCAAAGTGCCAACACCACTTGGCACCTATAACCCTGACTGGGCGGTTGTTGTTGAGGACGACGGCGAAGAAAAACTCTATTTTGTCGTTGAAACAAAAGGGAGCACATGGTGGGATGACCTACGCCACCTTGAGGGTGCCAAGATCAAGTGCGGAGAGAGACATTTCGAAGAAACAGCAAAAGATATTGAAAACCCAGCCCAATACATCAACGTAACGGATGTTGAAGGGATGATGGCGTATGTGGACTAGATGAGATTATCGGCATGAGTAACGTCAATATCATAAGAGCGGTAGAAAATATTAGATCAGGAACTACGGTCTATACGCCTCTTGTTGAGACTATCGTTAATGCTATCCAAGCCATAGAGGATAAGGGCGAGCTGAACGGAAAGATTGAGATTGTCGTTGAACGATCAAGACAAGAAGAGCTTGATAAGAAAGTGGCATCAGTAGAAGGTTTTCTCATAAAGGACAACGGAATCGGGTTTACAGACGATAATCGCGATTCCTTTGACACGCTGTATTCGGACTACAAGATTAAGCAGGGTGGAAAGGGATTTGGTCGGTTTACGTGTCTGAAGTATTTCGACGATCTCAAAATAGAAAGCATTTACCAAGATGGAGATGTATTCAAAAAACGAAAATTCAAAATGGGTAAAGTCAATGACATCATCGTCAATGAAGAAATCAATGACATTGATGAGGCAGATACACGAACCGTTGTAAAGCTGGCGAACGTCAAAGATGGTAAGTTTTCTGACAAAAAATTGCCCACTATAGCGAGGGTGTTAGCGGAACGATTGCTACCATATTTTATTGATCAAGACTATGATTGCCCATCAATTTCAATAGCTGAAAGCGATGGCTCTGGAAGAATAGTTCTTAACGAATTCATAAGCAATCAGCTATCAGCGTCGATAAAGGAATTTACCTTGGCGAACGGTGTATTTGCTTTGTCAGGGAACGAAGGTGACTTTGAATTCACAGTGCGACTCTTTAAGTTTTATTCTCCAAAAAACCAGCGCAGCAAGATCAGTCTTGTGGCACATAGGCGAGAAGTGACAGATACTGCGATTCATAACTACATCCCTGAGTTTATAGATGAGTTTTTTGATAAAGAAGCAGGTGGTTTGGAAAACAGGGATCGCAATTATGTTGTGAAAGCATATGTCTTTGGCGACTACCTAGATGAATATGTATCTCTAGAGCGGGGTGGTTTTGAGTTTCATAAAGAGAAGGATCTAATGCACGGTGTATCTCAGTCTGATATTGAAGAAACAGCGGCAGATATATCAAAGCTCGCAATCGGTGATGAGATAACGGTAAGGCAGGAAAAGAAGAAAGAGCGTGTACAAACATATGTGGATGATGAAGCGCCATGGCATAAGTCTATTTTGAAGACAATTGATATTTCTTCCATGCCTTATAATCCTTCTAAAGAAGAAATAGAAATGCGGCTTCAAAAGGAAAAGTATCGTCAAGAGGTTGAAGTCACTAGTAAGATTGGCAAACTATTAAAGGATGGCGATATTGATGATCTTAAAAAGAACGTCAATGAGCTTGTCAGCCAAATATCAGAGTCAAGCAAGAATGATCTGACACACTATATTGCGTTGAGACGAAAGGTATTGGAGCTTTTCGGAAAGAACCTAGAGCTTGACCCCGAAGGTAACTATGCCTCTGAAGGTACCGTTCACGACATCATTTTTCCACGCAGAGAAGATTCGGACAATGTGCTATTTGAAGACCACAATCTGTGGATTATCGATGAGAGGCTTAATTTTACAAGCTATGTTTCTTCAGATAACCCTCTAAACAGAGGGAACACTGATAGACCAGATTTGCTGGCGTATGATCGACGAGTTTTGTTCAGGGGCGATAATGAGGCCAGTAATCCTGTAACAATATTTGAGTTCAAGAAGCCACAGCGGGATGATTTTGTAAATCCTTCCTCTTGCGAAGACCCCGTTCAACAAATTGTGCGATATGTGAATCAAGTGCGCGAGGGCAAGTTCAAGACACCGGAAGGCCGAAAGATTCTGGTATCTGACAATACACCATTTTACGGATATGTCGTATGCGATCTTACTCCAAAGGTTGAAAAGTGGCTTGAATTTGAAAAAGACTATAAGCCGATGCCTGATAAATTAGGCTGGTTCAGATGGCACGACAATATCAATCTTTATATGGAAGTTCTTAGTTGGGATAAAGTTTTGCGGGATGCTGGTATGCGAAACAATATTTTCTTCCATAAGTTAGGGATTGTGTAGATTTAAATGGGGCATTTAAGAACATGAAGATTAAAAAAATAACAATTAAAAACTTTCGGCTCCTTAAAGATACATCTATTGATCTTGAAGAAGATTTGTCGCTTATTATTGGAAAAAATAATTGTGGAAAGACTTCGCTTTTATTGATTCTTGATAAATTTCTTGGCGGTAACCTGACCAAAAGTAATTTTTCTTTTGATGATTTTAATGTTGATTTCAAAGAGGAACTAAAGTCAACAATCGAAGGCGATGAGTTAGATGCTAGTTTTTTTCCTTTTCTAGGTATTTCACTTAAATTATTTATCGAATACGATGAAGCTGACGACCTTTCGAATATTGGTAACAAAGTGATTATGGACTTAGACCCTGATAACAGGATGGTTGTTCTATCTTTTGGATACCACTTACCAGAAGGTAAGTTTTATGCCCTTAGAAAAGATTACAAGGAATTTAATAAAAAACGATTAGCGAACAAGAAAACTACCAAGGATATATATTATTTTCTCAAAGAACAGCATTCCAATTATTTTCAGCTATCAAAGAAAAGTCTTCAATATGATCTGAGTCTTCAGAAAGAAGATGATCTCGTCTTTACGGATTTAATAAAAGAGAAAATCCATATTGATAAGATTGTTAGCTTTAAATGGATCAGCGCCAGAAGAAATGTGTCTAACAAAGATACTGAGAAAACCCTCTCATCACAATCATCCAAGATGTATAAAAAATTGGAAGCCAGCAATAACAATCCAGAGGTTATTGATGATTTCAAGGAGGCTTTGAGTAAAACAGATGAGGATTTGGATAAAATATATGAAACTCTGTTCGAAGAGATTATTAGCGATGTCAAAAAGTTCGGGGGAATAAAGCAAGACGATTCCATAATCAAAATCGTTTCATCACTACAGCATAAAGAATTGCTGGAAGAGAATACCACTGTGATGTATGGCTTGGGTTCCTCCGATCATTCTTTACCGGAGAATTATAACGGCTTGGGCTATATGAATCTGATAAGCATGATCTTTGAAATCAAGATTCTGCTTCACGAATTTCAAAAGGAAAAAGACGAAAAGCCATCTGATATAAACCTTCTTTTCATTGAAGAACCGGAAGTTCATACACATCCGCAAATGCAGTACATTTTTATTAAAAATATAAAAGCGCTACTACAAAAGGGTGTTGAACGTGAGGATGGTGAAAATAGAGGTTTACAAACAATACTCAGTACGCATTCTTCGCATATTGTTTCAGAAAGTGATTTTGAAGATATAAAATATTTCAGGAAGGAGAATGCCGGGATTATCTCAAAGAATCTGAAAGACTTGAAAAATGAATACGTCGAGAGTAACGCACATTATAAATTCCTGAAACAATATTTGACCTTGCATAGGTCGGAGCTTTTCTTTGCCGATAAAGCTATTTTTATCGAAGGTGATACAGAGAGAATTATTTTGCCTGCTGTGATGAAGAAGTTAGATCAGGAAGAAGCTTTACGTAAAATAGAAGAAAATGTAGAGGTATCTTTTCCCTTACTTTCTCAGAATATATCTATTATTGAGGTAGGTGCATATTCTCAGATATTTGAGAAATTTATAGATTTTATAGGAATTAAATCTCTGATTGTTACAGACATAGACTCTGTCAAAACTATTGCCCAGACAGACACTAATGGTGAGGTTAAAAAGAACGCAGACGAAACGGATAAAATAAAGGATACGTCATGCCCTGTTTCGGAAGGTAAAAAAACTAGTAATACTTCTTTAAAATATTTTTATGGTAGTGATAAAAGTTTATCAGATTTTACAGATTTGTCATTTGATGACAGAGTATTGAAAAAAGAAAAGATTGGTAATGAAGGTAAATTAAAATGGGTTCAGAGTAAAGACGGCCATTTAGTCTGTGTTTATCAGACAGAAGAAGATGGATATCATGCTAGAAGTTTTGAAGACGCCTTCTTTCACATTAATCAAGATTTCATTAAAAATAATAATTTTGGCAGCCTAGCAAAAAAACATGTAAATCTTTTCAAAGCATCTAATGATGCGTATGCGCTTGCTAAAGATGGCGTTGGGAGTAAACCATCTCTGGCCATGGAAATATTACTGAACAGCAAAAGTGAGGAAGTTGAAGTCCAGGGTAAAGAAGTTAGTAAAGGGAAAAAGAAAATTATTGAATTCTCAAATTGGAAAATCCCTGAATATATCAGGGAGGGTTTGCTATGGTTGAAGCAAGACTAACTCTTGAACCTGAAGTTCAGAAAATATTTGAACTCATTGATAATGGCAATAATTTCTTGCTTAGTGGTGGTGCTGGAAGCGGCAAAACCTATTCTCTTATTCAGGTGATAGGGCAAGTTATAACCGAAAATCCAACTACCAAGATCGCTTGTATGACGTACACCAATGCGGCAGTAAGAGAAATTGATGATCGTTTCAATAATAAAAACCTAAGTGTAAGTACGATTCATGACTTTCTATGGGACAACATCAAATCATTTCAAAGGGACTTGAAAAAATCCCTGATTGAATTAATAAATGCAGATGATGTTAAGAAGATCAAAAGCCCTGATGGAACGGTGGATACTGACTATTATTGCGAAAAAGAAATCCAATACAAGGAATATACATTAATTCGAGAAGGGATTATTTCACACGATGAATTGCTGATTCTAGCTAATCAAATGTTCAAAACGTATCCAAAACTTTGTGACATCTTGAAAGACAAATACAAGTTTATCTTGATCGATGAATACCAGGATACAAGCCCCTCTGTTGTGGAAATAGTTTTAAATTATCTCAGTCAGAGCAATAGAAATAATACCGTAGGCTTCTTTGGTGATGCGATGCAGTCAATTTACGATGACACCATTGGAGATTTGAATACTTATATTACCTCTCATGACATAACGGAGGTAAAAAAGGAGCAAAATAGAAGAAACCCCCGCCTGGTTTACGAACTGTCTAATAAGCTTAGAACTGATGGTATTGTCCAGATCGCTTCAACCGATAAAACGGCTCCGAATATGCAGGGAGGAGTTATAAAGGATGGAAGTATCAAGTTTTATTATTCAATTGGTGAAGAAAGGTTGGATGCCATTAAGCAAGTGTTGGGATGGGATTTCTCTAATCCCAAAAAAACTAAAATATTAAACCTTACCCATAACCTCATTGCGCCTAAAGCGGGTTTTACTAGGTTGATGGCCATTTATGATGCCGACAAGATTCTGGATTATAAAAAGAGAATCACGGATTACATCAAAAAACACAATATCACTGATGATTATTCAGGACTTTCATTTGGCCAAGTTGTTGAAAAGCTGTTAGAAGGAAAAACAACGAAGACTGAACGCAAACCTATCCTTCCTACAGATGGCATGAAAAAATTCATAGAAGAACATAAAGAACTTTATGAGCTGGCCAAAACCTCCCTTTTCGATGAATTCAAAAAAATATATGTGGATAAGGATGCCTTGCTGGATGATAAAAAAGAGGATGAAGATGATGAGTCAAAAACTGGTTCAAAACGAGATAATCTCATAAAGCATCTTTTTAAAATTCAGACAAATGTAAATCTTTATACTGAAGGAAGATACAACGAATTTTTGAGAAAAACTGAGTTTAAGATAACATCCATCGCCGATAAAAAATATTTAAAAAAAGTTGTTATCCAACTTCAAGGAATGACTCATAATACAATCGAGGAAATTATAGAGTTTTCCCATGATAAAGAAATTTGTAGAAAAGACGATAAACTTTCGGCCTTTATTGAAAAGAATGGATACATTTACGATCAAGTAAAGCAATTGGAGTTTCGGGAATTTAAGAATTTATTTGCTTATCTTGAGGGATATACACCGTTTTCGACACAACACAAAATCAAAGGTGCTGAATTTGATAATGTTTTGGTCATCTTGGATAATGGTAGTTGGACAAAATACAATTTCCAATATCTTTTTGAAAATAACGGAACTGATAGTGTTCGAGAGAGAACGCAGAAGTTATTTTATGTCTGCTGCACGAGGTCAAAAGAGAATTTGGTGGTTTATTATCATAATCCAAGCCAAGCTGTACTAGATGCAGCCAGAGACTGGTTTGGGGAAAACAATGTCCAAGCTTATCAATGATGAGTGACTTTTGTCATGTACAATCATTTATAGAAGCTGCTGGGTTTGCTCCAATCATGACGGCAAGCGCGCATCGTACTTACCAAAATGCAACCGATAAGGGCTTTGGCGCAGATAATATTTCCGGTGTAATCCAGCTCTTCGAAAACCAACCATAGAGATGAAAGTCGCTGCTGGAAAATGCCAGCGGCGGTGTTTCAAGTAAACTCTTATCGCTTAAAGTTCTGCTTCGTTCTCCTCTGGTTTATCGACCCACCCGTTCAATTTTAAAATATCACTGCCGGAGATGCCGGTGTTAGTTGTATGATGATTGTGCGCCGGTCAGAGTTTATCTCCTGTTCGTGAAATTTAGCGTGGCCAGCATGGCGCAGGTCGTCGTTACTGCAAGCCTTCCCTAACGGCTGCGCCCATGAACCGTGTCCTCATTCTTGCGGGCCGCACCATTCATGGTCTTCGGGCTGTTCCGTTTCTCCTATTCCCTTGCGCTTTTTGTGATCCACGATTTCACAATTGTTCAGGAGATAAAACCATGACCGAATTTTACGCACAACCATATTCCTTAGATCACACCGGCTTTTACTTCGACAGCGTTGAAAAATTCGAAGAAGGGATGGAAAAGCTCAATAAACGTGGCTGCGAGGAAGTAGAAATTCAGTTCATTGACGGCGAAGATCATTTGTGCAGGCTGGCAAAATCTTTACCTATCCATCAAGGCGATATCAACTTCTGGTTCGATGAACTCGAAGAGCTGGAAGAGGGCGATATCACCCGTATTTGCTTCCTGATCGATGATCTTGGCTACAATATCAAAGATGCCTTAAGCCGCTACGATGAGGTTTATCTGCATCACGGCAGCGCAGAAGATTATGCTCAGGAATTAATCGAAGAGACAACTGATATTCCTGAAAATCTTCGCTTCTACATAGACTATGAAGCCATTGCTCGGGATATGAAAATCAACGGTGAAATCAGCGAGATCGAACATGATCTGATCGTCACTAACGCGCATGACTTTTAGGCGTACTAAAGGCCGCCAGTTATTGGCGGCCTTGCTCTATAGCTCAAGGGCAAAAAACCCTTGAACCAATTTCTCGTTGAATGTTTTCCAGTGATGCCAGTGCGTTTCTTCGCTGATGAGTATCAGGCTCACTTCTGGCAAGTTCATTAAAAGCTTCTCTTAATAAAGAATACAGCTCGCTTTCGTTTTTTGCTGCCATTTCAAATCTTGTTATCAGTCTCATTGTTACCTCCTGTTTTGGAGGCCGCGCTACTCGCGACCTTTGTAAGGAAGCTGGAATGCGCGGGAGGTAATGAGCTGCACCTACTTTTGGTCGGAATATATGGAGAAGCGTGAGGTTTCACGCTTGCAGGTCTAATGCCTTCCGAGCTTACAAACAGGTTTTATGAAAGGGCGTGATGTGCGCCTCTTATTCTCAGGTGGTAAGGAAGACTGATTGACCGAGTGGATGGTGGCATGGAGAAGAGCCAGTTTCTTGGTTAAGGATATTTTTCCTGCACCTTGCCGGTGCCTGTTAATCGAAAAGAGGGAAGGGCATTGCATTCCCTCAAAATCAAGAATAATGACGGTTTCCATTTGGCGCTTTGCTGAATAGACCCTCCGCAATTTTTCTGGATTTTTTCACCCCCGCCTAGTCGGCCTAGTCGCCAGAAGTTCATCGCGAGGCAAAACGCTTCGCTTGGAACTTCAACAGCGATTAAGAGGAACAAGACAATGAGCGATGAAATCAAAATTTATGTGGCGGATTTGGCGGCTTACAACAACGGCAAATTACATGGGGTGTGGATTAATGCTCTGGATGAGCTGGACGAGATTCAGGAGCAGATTAACAAGATGCTGGCCGATAGCCCCGAAGGATTTGCGGAGGAATATGCAATTCATGACTATGAAGGATTCGGCGGTTACAGCCTGTCAGAATACGAGGGTATTCAATCGGCGCATGAGGTGGCGTGTTTCATTGAAGAATATCCTGAAACTGGCGGGAAATTGCTGGATCATTTTTCCGATATTGGAGAAGCACGCAAAGCAGCAGAGGATAATTATTGCGGGTGTTATAAGTCACTGGCCGATTATGCAGAAGAGTTGACGGAGGAAACCAGTGAGATTCCCGAGCATCTGCAATATTATATCGACTATGAAAAGATGGGGCGGGACATGGAATTAAATGGCGATGTGTTTACCATCGAAACCGGTTTCGAGGAATTGCATATTTTCTGGAACCACTGAACATGACAAGGCGGCTTTTATTCGGAAGCCGCCTTCTTTGTTTTTGCGGTGATCTTCATATAAAAAAATTCCGGCAAAGCGCCATTGGCTGCTTTGCCGGGTGTGCAAATGCCAATTCTGTGCGGGTTGATGTGGGCTTATTGATCCAGGGAGAGTTTTCGGACATCTCTGTTTTTGTTACGTTTGAACTTGACGAAGATATCGGCTGTTTCTTCGGGCATTGTTTTTTGCGTCAGGATGTAGAGTGTTTTTGCGCCGTCCAGTGATTTTTTGGCGACTTCGAAAAAGCTACTGAGTACGATCTCGGCCTTGTTATCACCTCTAAAGATGATGATATCCGGGCTTGCATCGCCATCAGTTAAAGCAAGGCGAATGCGGGTTTTGCATCCGGCATTGATATCTGCATCATTGAGGGGGAGGGGGAAGCCTTTTTCGCCGAAATCCGTGTAGCTTGCGATGCCGCCCTGATCAATCCAGCATTTATTCATGACCTTGTTCTGGAATCTGTCGGTCGGTGCCAGGTCTTTTTGTTCTTGCGTCAGGTTTGGGTTGATCGGCGTATAAACCAGAATTGCTGTATCAAAGAAGACAGTCTTGCCAATGTTTGATTCAAGGAATCTGTGAACGTTATTGCCTTCGTTTTTATCGATGACATGAATGTTTTTGGTGAAGGTTGGATGTTTGTTCAACTCAGCCCGCTCGGAAGCGTTTGGCGATGATCTTTTTGCCGCAGTCGTAGCCGATGATGCGTTGGGCAGAGTGATAAGCATCAAAAGGCCAAGGCCGGTCAGGGCGATGGTTTTTACTTTAGAGAAAGAGAGCTGTTGGTTGCATATCATCTCGAAGACTTTCATGTTTTGTGGCATGTTTTGTAGCATTGGCATAAACCGTCAGGCGCACACTCGGTAATTGATTGTCCTGATATAAAAAAATAAAAAACCCTTGCGTTGGTTTCGATTCTTTTCCTAAGATCAATTCAACATACAGAACCCGTTGTGGTTTTGAAAATAAAAAATGAATGTTAATTTCCATACAACGCTCAAGGAGTACATTTGATGCAGGGACGCCCGGTCACATTGTTTTCATTCCCCGGATTTTTCTGTCTGCCTGTGATGGTTTTTTGTTTTCTGGTGTTGTTTGCCGGGCATGTTCAGGCCGCGTCTAACTGCACGGGCATTAGCTGGAACCAGCCTGCATGGCCGAATGTTTCGAATTCCTATCCGGACTGGGGTAGCTATGACAAGGTGCGTTCAAATTACAGTACCTCAAGCAACTGCGATGGCTATGCCACCAAATCTGCGATAACCAATAGCTGGGATGGTAAACCGACGGCGCAACCCAATGCCGAAGGATATAATTCCTTTGTTTATACGACCCCTGATACCCATGGCAATCCAAAAAATATTGCTGTCGATGCGCAAGGATTACAGTCAGTGAATGGCGGTACATCCAGCCGGAACAAAAATGGGTCATCAGGCAATCATCTCAATACTGTCATTCTCGAAGATACGTTGCGGTTTGATCATCCGGGCGCGGGAACGGGCGTTAAGGCCGAAATCCCGTTCCGGCTTTGCTACACATACACCACCAGCGACAAGACCAATACGACCTATGCCAGTTGGGCTGATGCTTATGCCGAAGAGGGGATATCAAAATTCGCGTATCCATCCAGTGGCGAACCTGTTTCGGCGGATACGTGGAGCTGGGATATAGCCAATGGCAACAAGATCAAGCATTACGACTTTGGCACGGGTAATTATGTCTGGGAGCAATGCAATACCGGCAAGTACACGATGGATGCTACCGGAGCCGGGTATTATTCGCGTCTTTATTACTACGCCAACGGGACGCATTATTATGATGCTGTAAAAAAGCAGCATACTTATGACGGCAAGCTTGAGGCTTGTTTCCAGATCACCGATTTGCCCACGGGCGTGACCTGTAAAAGTGCATCAGGGGTTTTTCCGGGATGCGAGTTTCCGGTTGATATCAATGTTCCTTGTGGAGAAAACCAGAAGAAGGAGCCTGATAATTCTTGCAGCGCCGCCGGGAATCCTATCAATTTTGCCTATGGGTTCAAGGTTGAAAAAGAGCTTGATTATGCGGCAAGTGGGCGTTTGCAGTTTGAGCGTATTTACCGCAGCAATGGTGACTGGCTTGAATTCAATATGGGCAAATACTGGCGGCATAATTATGACCGTTCCTTGAAGATGGTCAATGGCAGTGAAGCTGATTCAGTGCTGATCACTACCACAAAGGGTACGGCCTATCTTTTTCGTTCCGATGCCGGAGCCAATGACTGGGAAGCGCTCGATTCCGATGTAAAATCGACCTTTACGGAACGCTATGATTCCACGCCGACATTGATTGGTTATCTCTATACGACCGAAAGCAATACCAGAGAATATTACAATACGAATTACAAACTTGAGCGGATTGAGTATCTTGGCGGCGAGGCTCTTGATCTGACTTATGATGGCTCGAACCGTCTGGATGAAGTGACCGATGAACACGGGCGCAAGCTTGAATTTACGTATGATGGTTCAGACAGGGTGTCTACGGCAGTCACACCGAACGGCACGTTTACCTATACCTATGATTCCAATGATAACCTGACGCAAGTTACCAAGCCGGATACGACAACCCGCCAATATCATTATGAGGATACGAATTTTGTTAATGCGCTGACCGGTATTACCGATGAGAATAATGTCCGCTATGCGACATGGGCTTATGATACAGAAGGCAGGGCGGTTTCGTCCGAACATGCTGGCGGCGTTGATGATTTTGCCGTGGCCTATAACAGCGATGATACGATCACGGTTACGAACTCTTTGGGCAAGCAGACGACGTATGCTTATGAAGTCATTAACGGCATGCGCAAAATTACCAAGGTGGATGGCCATGCCAGTGCGCATTGTCCGGCCTCGAACAGGGAAACCACTTACACAAATGAGGGCTATGTTGAAACCAGTACGGACTGGGAGGGGAATGAGACCGAATATGCGTATGATGCCAACGGTCTGGAAATATCCAGAACAGAGGCTGTTGGCGAAACAGAAGAGCGCACCACGACAACCACGTGGGAGACGAATTTCCGCCTGCCCAATGTGATTACCGAAACCGGCAAGACAACAGACTTTGATTATGATGCTGATGGCCGAATGACCAAAAAGACAATCACCGATACAGGTTCCAGTGAAACCCGTATCTGGACATATACATATTATGCCAATTCTACCGGATCGGGCGGCGAGATTATTCTCGGGCGTTTGAAGGAAGCCGATGGTTCACGCACCGATGTTACGGACAAGACGACTTATACTTATGATACAAGCTTCCGGCTGATCAAGATCACGGATGCGCTTGGGCATTTCACCGAAACGACAGTGTTTGATTCTGCGGATCGGCCTTTGACGACAAAAGATCAAAACGGTGTCTCAACCAACTTTACCTATGGTGACGAGGGGCGGGTCGAAACCATCACGGTTGCGCCGGGAACATCGCTCGAAGCGGTAACCACTTACACCTATAACAATGTCGGCGATGTTACCGAAATCGAACAGCCGAACGGCGTCACAATCACATATAGCTTTGATAATGCCCGCCGGATGACAGGGATGGAAGATTCCCTTGGCAATACGATTACCTACACGCTTGATGATGCCGGAAACATCACCAAGGAAGAGTACAAGAACAGTGGCGCAACGCTGAAATATACGCATTCAAGCGTGTTTGATGAATTGTCACGCACAATCGAGAGTGTTGGTGCTGCGACGCAGACGACGGATTACGAATACGACAAAAACAGCAACCAGACCAAAGTAACCGATGCGAAAAGCAATGCGACGGAGTTTGCGTTTGACGGGTTGAACCGGCTGGTAAGCCAGATGGATGCTCTATCGGGCGATACGGACTATACGCTCAACGATCTTGACCAGACGACGAATATTGAAGATCCGCGCTCCAACAGCACCGCCTATACCATTAATGCGTTCGGCGATGTCACACAGATCGTCAGCCCGGATACAGGTACAGCGACATTTGTTTACGATAAAGCCGGAAACATGACCAGTAAGACGGATGCTCGCAGCGTGGTGACCAACTACACTTACGATGCGCTCAATCGTTTGCTGAGCGTATCCTATCCTTCGGATACGTCCCTTAACGTCACGCTATCCTACGACGATAATCCGGGAACGACAGGGGCTTGCGGCACATCCATTGGCCGTCTGTGCCGTGTGGTCGATGACAGTGGTACTACCGATTACAAATACAATGATCTCGGCCAGTTGATCGAGGTCAAAGAGGTGCGCGGCGCGCTGAGCTTCACCACATTTTACGCCTATGATCTTTCCGGCGTTACGACGAAAATCACCTTGCCGTCGGGCAGAGAGATCGACTACACGCTCAATGCTAACGGGCAAGTCTCGTCCGTTGCGGCGCAGGTGAACAGCACCGCGACCACAATCGCCAGTTCGATCACCTACCTTCCATTCGGGCCGGTCAGTGGTATGAGCTACGGCAATGCACTGGCCTTAACCGCGAATTATGATCAGGATTACTGGCCGACATCGCGCTCGGTGAATACGGTTTATTCCCACACCTACGATACCGATGCGAACGGCAACATCACCCAGAAAGGCAGCCGTACCTACGATTACGACGCGCTCAACCGGCTGGATGAAGAAGACAATGGCTCAACCACCACTTTCACCTACGATGCGATCGGCAACCGTTTAACCGAGAATGACGGCACCACCACGAATTACACCTATCCCTCGACCAATTCAAAGCTTTCCAGCGTTGGCAGTGATTCCTACACCTATGATGCCGCTGGAAACGCAACAAGCAACAATGTTCTGGATTTTGTGTGGGATGCCGCCGGACGGTTGAAGGAAGCAAAAACGGCGGGGACCAGCACGGTGCTGGGCAGTTATGTCTACGACTACGCCAACAAACGCACCTCGAAGACCGCAAGTGCCACAACGACGCATTATGTCTACGGGCAGGGTGGCTTGCTCTACGGCGAGTATGATTCGGCAGGGGCGATGATCCGGGAATATATCTCTGTGAACGGGGAACCCGTGGCGCAAATTGATGCCGGATCACCCGAAACTGTGCTTTACCTGCACACCGATCATCTCTTCACCCCAAGATATGCAACCAATGCAAGCGGCACCATGGTGTGGACATGGAACAGCGGTGCATTCGGCGCAGAATCCCCCACCGGCACCGCAACAATCAACCTGCGCTTCCCGGGGCAGTATTTTGATACCGAAACAACCCTCCACTACAACTGGAATCGCTACTACGACCCCGCCACAGGGAGGTACATCTCCAGCGATCCGATTGGATTGGATGGTGGGTTGAATACTTATGGGTATGCTCGTCAAAACCCTGTGCTGTTCGGTGATCCGGAGGGAAAACATGTCTGGGAAGGAACAATTACAGGTGGAGATTTGTTAACTGGGTTTGGATTTCGTCTTTTTGTAAGAAGCAAGTGCAAAAATGGTGACTTCGTAGAGGCGTGGATTTATGGCGTTGGTGGTGAAGTAGGGAGTAAAGGGCCAACTGGGCCAATTACAGCAAGAACAAAGAAGGCTTTGAAGTTGTCTCTCTTAAGCGAATTAGTTGTAAATTACTTGTTTGCTGAAACTTATGATGTCGAATTTAGTGATGAACGTACTAGATCAGACCCGGATCCTAGCGTTTTTGTGGGATTCTGGGGGTATGAGGAAGAAACTATGGCGTTTTCTCCTTTTGACGGCAGTTCAGTTATTGGTGCTATATCGTATAAAGTACCGTTTGGTCCACAAGAGCGTGACGGAATTTCTTGGATTGCTCCAAATGGATCAAGAAGAACTGAGCCATAGCATAGGGCGTAAAAACAATTCATATAAAAAGGAAGTGGCGTTTTGTACAAAAAAAAGCCTAAGTATGTTGTTTTTATAAGGCTAACGATATTCATATTATTTTGCGCGTTTTCATTATTATTTACATGTTCCAGTTGGGCGATAACTGAAAACAAAGTTTACCTTAAATGGAAGATTAGTGTTGGTGAGATAGTAAAGTATCAGTTGTCTATTTCAGCTCTAGAATCGATGCTTATCTTGCCGGATTTATATTTTCAGTATCCAAATGTGATCGTTTCTTTATTGGTAATGCAAGGGCTGTCTGAAGCACAGGTTTCTATCAAAGAGCTCGTAAGTGAAGTATATACAGAAAGATCTGGATCGAAAAAAGCACTGGTTGCAATAAGCATTGAAGATGCGTTTTATGGTTTTGAGAAACGATTGCTTGTAGAGGGGTTACTACAGAGGGATCTCGTTATAAACACTAGAGGTTACGATGTTCGAAAGAACCCGACAGGGATCCCAAATTATGATGTGGTTCATAATGAAAGGGTCAAAAAAATGGGTGGTTTAAAGCCAACGAATATTATTGAGAGTATTCTTTTTGAACTGCCTGATGTCGCTGTAAAAGTTGGTGATAGTTGGTCGATTAGTGGTCGTTGTAATTTGATAAGTGTTGGCTCTAGGTATCCTATGAAAAGTGTTGTTGAGTTGAAGGAACTATTGACAGTTGAGAACGGGCAAACTATTGCGGTTTTGGATTATCAGCACGATGTGTATAGTCAGGCATACTCGCATTTAGATGAAGACAAAGTAATTAATTGTCAGTATAGAGGTGTGCAATATTTTAATGTTACTGAAGGTCGTTGGGAAAGAATCAAGGGAACGTTGACCTATCCAGATATACCAGCGTTAGCAGACATTCCAAGAAAATATCATGTTTCTCTAGAACGAACCAAAGCTCCAATTCCAAGTGAATTAAATGATAAAAGAATTTCAGAGCTTAACGAGCAACTCAAAGGAAAGTTCAAGTTCCCATTCGATTTTATACCGTTTCGTGATGACATATTTAAGCAGCCAATGGATTGGGACAAAATTCATGAATTGCAGCAGGAGCGCATTAAAAGAGATGAAAAAAAATAAATCAAAATGTATATGGGCAGGGCGGATTGCTCTACGGCGAATATGATTCAACGGGCGCGCTCGTAAAGGAGTATGTTTATGTGAATGGAGAACCCATCGCGCAAGTGGATGCCGGATCACCCGAAACTGTGCTTTACCTGCACACTGACCATCTGGCGACTCCGCGCTACGCCACAAACACATCCGGCACCACCGTCTGGATATGGGACAGCGGCGCGTTCGGCGCAGAATCCCCAACTGGCATCGCCACCATTAACTTACGCTTCCCCGGCCAGTATTTTGACAGCGAAACAACCCTGCACTACAACTGGAACAGATATTACGATCCAAGTACAGGGAGATACATCTCAAGTGATCCTATTGGATTGGGTGGGGGATTGAATACTTATTTATATGTTAATGCGAATCCATTGGTATCAATTGATCCGGAAGGACTAGACCTGCAACAAATGAGCAAGGTGATACTCATTGTTCGTGTTTTTACAAAATTAAATCATCCTTTCGACTTCAAAGTGGATGACCTGCCGGGTGATTCTCTTGGGTACCATGACCCAATAACTCATACAATCACCTATGATATCCGATATGAGGAAAATAAATTGAATTGTGTTGCTCTTGAGGAGTTTTTTGCCTTGGCAGTTCATGAGGCTATTCACTTTGAAGAGCATAAGTTTCTTGACTTTGGTCCAGATAAAAAAATATTTGTAATGGGAAGAGACGATCCAGATCATAAATGGGTATACGAGACTTCCGCAGGGTGGCTTGACGCGGCTAAGAATCAAGGAATATTTACCAGGTTCTTTCCGGACGAATGCAAATGTAGGGGCTGCCAGTGATCCAGAGATATCACAAGAGGTGGTCAATGGTAGTCCGCAGCGTTCGGTTTGTGTTTCTTTTTGCCGTTTTTTTGTTGGTTTCATCCTGCCTTGACGCTAATAATAACCCTAGGGTTGGTGAACTGTTTGGTTACAGGCTTGGCGACGTATATACACCGCGTGACGAAACAACAAAGGGGTATTACGGAACCTTAGTAGATGAACGAGACAATTCGTTTGATTTTCAGCGGGTTGAGATTGTTTTCACCCAAAAGACTCATGTTATCGGCTTTATCAGAGGGATCTCAGAGTTTGATTCCTTGAGCAACGCAGAATCATTTGCAATTATCGTATCCAATCAATTTGCCACTTCATATGGAGGCTCTAGTGTCACAAGGTTGGATGTCAAAAAAGCTATGGAAGAGCAGACCATTGTTACCAGTGATGGAACAAGAATATTTCCTATAGTGACATATAGAAACGAATTTACAGACAAATATTCCTTAAGCGTGCGACTTTTTCCTGAAAAGCAAAATGGACAACACTTTGTCATGATCGAGTACGGATTTCTTGATGGCAGCCCTTCTAAGTCGGAGTGGCTTGAGCTTGATATTAATGAATCCGATTCAAAGGCAAAACTGAATAGAATTTCCAAAGACCTCATTGAAAAATTTGGGAGGGGTCAGTGAAATGCGAAGTAAAGAGTTGTCTAGTTCCGAGTGTTCAAATGGCGGGCCGTAATATCGAACTTAGTTCTGGATCACCCGTGTTGCTTACATACAATGCCACAAAGGAAAACCGGCAGAAGTCTACAGTTCGCTTGGTTAAGTTTGCTTGTTCGTGTTTTATTGCTTTCCTAGTGAGTTGTAGTTACTCAGCGCAAGCTAATGAAGTTAAGTGGTTACTTCACGACAAGGATGAAGCTGTTTACGTAGTCCATATATTCGAACAGCTAAATTCGAGTGATTCCAGTTCGAACGAAACTAGTGGCGTTGATGAACAAAGCCCTTCTTACCTTAGAGAGAGTGTTTCCGTAGTTATACGAAAAATTCGAGAAGGACTATTCAACGCGAAAACGACGTTCGTTAACTATGCTATTGTTAATCAGCTATTACTCAACTCGCAAAATGGTGATGTAAATGAGACTCCCGTTGATCCGACAGACCCGATTACATTTTTGATGGATGAGTCAGGACGAATAGACGTATCATCGATTAAAGAGACGTTTGAAGGCAGTAACTCATGGGCTGATGTTTTTCTCAGATTGCCGGAGCAGAAGGTTCTTGACGGAGTGTCCAAGGCGAAAGTTAATTTAGATAACGAGGGACTATTCTGTTTTAGGTTGTCGAAAATCGGAGGCGATTATAAGCTAGTATCTCTCGACCGTTATCTTCAAATAACGGCATCTAAACCCTACAATGACGACACTGGCGACAGACTGGTGGAACTGAGTTATACGTTGTCCGAAGTCATGGAGACTGACGTCGATGTGGAACGGTCGCCAAGCGTGTCCGCGGTTCAAGATAAAGATAAGCAGACAATTATTGGTTTTTTGAGAAAACACGAGAATCTCTTCCTTTGCGAGTATAACGGTAAGCATGTGTTTAATTTGTCCAAAGGATATCTGCAAAAGGGTGAGGGTAAATACAGAATTCGCTATACATTTACACCAGATCGTCAGGACAGCGGTGCCGTAGAAAACATCAGGACAATTCATGTCAGGATGGACGCGAAGATGTGATGGTATGTATGAATACGTAACCTGAAAAGGAGGCTCATAACTATGGATATTTGCTCCCCCTTACACACAGGTAAGCTAAGAATGCCCTGTGCTCGAAAGCGCGGGGCTTTTCTTGGAAAGTGTTTGTTTCATAGTTCCATATCATTATCGTTGGACATGGACTGGGCGTTTTCAAAATGCTTTTGTATGTCAAAATCCATCTCCGTAGCGTCGCGCTTAGCTAATGTTTCCTGTTTTTCGCCTGTATTGTATTCAGGGGTATTTTTGTAGCGCTCAAGAATGGTGCGCTCGGTTTCCAGCGGGTTATCACTTTTCTCAACCGTGTCCCGATCTTTGCCGTGACGTGCAAGAAGCTGATTCAGCTCTTCTTGTTTTCTCAAAGAGAATTCTTCTAAATTCGCGTTGTAGCCCAATGAGTTAAGCTCTTCAAAATGCCTTTCGTTCAGGTCATGCCATTCATCACGCTGAACGTCGGACAAAGCCTGTCCGGCATGTTCTGCTCTAACAATTTCTGTTACGAGAGGTGCATCCTTCTCAACAATCTCTTGCAGCGTGCGTAAGGGCTTATTGCTGTTTTCGATTTCGTTCAGGTTTTTCACATAGCGCTCGGCCAGTTCTTCTTTTGCCAAACGCAGTTCAACATCATAAATCATGTCCATCTTTTGCTGTTTTGTCAGTGTCATAATATTCTCCGGCTGGTTGTTTAAAGTTCCGGTTCCATGTCGATATCGGAATCATCTATATCCAGATCATTATCGAAGTCCTGTTCGAACTGCTTTCGTTGACCCTGTTCAAGATCATGCAGCCATTCTTTACCGAAAGGCTGCTTGTTTTTTGCTTGCTCAAGCGTATTGATCTGCGATAAATCCCGAAACAGGATTTTTCGTTCCTTTTCTTGGTTTTCGTGCAGCAATTTGATCTGGATTTGCAGGTTTTGGCGCTGTGTTAGCTGTTTGTGGATCAGTGTTTCACGTTCTTTTTGATCGCGTTTATGTGCCTGCCAAGTTTCGCGCTCATTGTGCTTTCTGGTCTTCCAGTAACGGCCATTGAGCTTGTCCCAGACACCTCTGAAACCTTTGCGAATGCGTGCCGAGCGTTTCAGCTCTTCGGCCTGCCAACGCCCTTTTTGAAATTCTTCGAGCTTGGTGCGGGTTTGGCGATGTTCTGTAACCATTGCGTTTTTGGCTGATTTGAGCGGCTGGGTTTGTTGCCTGTGCTGCTCTGACAGCTCATTGGTGTAGGTTTTGAAAAGCTTGCTCAACCTGCCATGAATAGCGGCTTTGACCTCATCGACTGATGGCAGGTTTTCGGGTTTCCCCAGCCGAGCCTCAAGTGATTTTTTCTTTTGCCCTAGCTGGCGTGTCAGGGAATAGACCTCGCCATGCAAATCAACCGCAACATGACCTCGTTTTCCGTGTGCCAGATCGTAGCCTTGTTCTTGCAGGGCATTGATAAAACTCTGTTTGCTATCAGAGATTACCCAGCTTTCCTGCAACTCGCGTTTGATATCGGCAGGCTTGCGATTTATGCGCAAGGCTTGTTGCCATTCTGCGCGGGTGAAGTTGAGGGGATTTTTCCGGCTCTTGTCCCGAAACCCTTCGGGCATTTGCCAGCCATGTTCCAGATAGAGCGATTTGGCTATGTCGTTCAGTTTGCGTTTGGGAAAAGCGATATTGATGGCCTTCATTTCATCACTATCAATACGGCTCCAGACGCAATGTGCGTGGCGGCGGCCTTCTTTTTCATGGAAGACGACCACACGTGGTTGCCCCTCAAGGCCGAGTTTTTTCTCAACCCGATCCAGTGTGGCTTCAAAGATTTCTATAGAGACCAGTTCATCTTGTGGCGGGTTAAGAGAGAGCGAATACATAAACTGTTTACATTGTGTTCCCTTGGACAGTGCGTAGGCTTCATTCAGAGCGCCGGGAACATCAGAGGCAATAAATCCGCGTACCTCATGCACATTGACATGCTCGTTCTGTTCGCCGTTAAGCAGATGAAGTGCCATTTGCCGTCCTCCGGCGCGCTGATTTCCTTTAAGGATCATGGCGATCCTCATCATCTTTTTTCCGGTGCGGCTTTATGCCAATGCCTTCAATAAGAGTGTCGCGCATCCACTGGATCGCGGACACCGCATCTTTAAGGCTTTGGATAATCTCTTCATTTACGGGCAGGGAGCCGGAATTGGCGGCCTTGGCAAGCTGGTTGATATTGTTGGCAATGCGGGATTTCCCCAATGCGCCGAGCAGCTTGGCCAGTAGTTTCTGATCCTGTATGCCGGGCTTGCGGGTCGGGGCAGGTCTCATACCGTGTTTGAGGATTGCATCCTTGATGTATTGTCCCAAGGGCTGGCCGTTGGCCAGCTTCTTCAACTCTTTTCGTTCCTGTTTGCTTAGCCGCAATGAAAATGGTGCTGGATATGTTTTGCAGGAGGGCGTGGGGTTTTTAGCCATTATTTCTGTCCTCCCGTTGAAGAAAGGTTTGAAATGCTGGTATAATCCGCCGCTGAGTAGTGCGGGCTCCCTCTAGGCTAGACAGTAACGCATCTATAGATAGCGGTTTAGAGGAAATGTCGAAGGCAGTTATCAGCGGTAGATACCGTTGGCAACCAGCCCCCGCTACCAATATTCATCAAGAAGACCCAATCACTTAGCGGTGGTTGGGTTTTTTTGTGTTTGGTTGAAAACTCCTTCGGATCCACCTTGGATCGAAACCGGGACAACATAAGAAAATGCTCAGAAAATGGCCGCACGTCCTTGTGTGGCGTACAGGTTGTTGAAAAACCAGAACTGGCGGAGA
>Ga0256834_1000196_pt1 | contig 42912 bp, 43 predicted proteins | sample 4281140metaG_FD_190536 | JGI IMG/M metagenome (GOLD analysis project Ga0256834, IMG submission 190536) | Hydrothermal vent microbial communities from East Pacific Rise, Pacific Ocean - 4281-140 | ecosystem: Environmental > Aquatic > Marine > Hydrothermal vents | place: Pacific Ocean: East...
GCCTTGAATTCTGCAGAATGGGTACGTCGTTTTCTTCTCATCGCTTTTCTCCTGAGCAGTTTACTCTTCTTGAAGGAAAGCACTTATCTTCGTCCAGTCTTTGTCCAATCTATGGGGTCCAGCTCTACCCAACCAAATTTCATTGTGAAGCAACAACATGGCAGTCAGTGGCCGCATTGGAAATACACAAAATGGCTCAACGGGGCATGTGGCGCTCCTTAAATACGCCAACCCCATTCTCCTTCTCGAAAAATCTGCATAGGTGGTAACCCTAGCTAGTGCAATTCCCAATATCCAAGCTGTTTTCGTGATGCTTAAATTCAATCATCGCCAAATGGCGATAAACAGGAAACTGAAACACGGTACCGAAGAAAACCGGGCCGGAAGTTAACCACAATAAACAGGAGAAAGAAAATGGCTGGTGGAATTGTAGGAGCAATAGCAGGTCAACTGGCAGGACAAATTGTTAATCAGACAATAAGTTCGATGGTGTCTCAGTTTGGAATGAGTAATATGCTCGGAGCTATTACAAATTTGGTCAATCAATCATTGGGTAAAGCCCTTCACGATGCAATAAGCAACGGCCCATTGCCTCAATTTATCCAAGATGCAGCACATCAGGTTATAGATGATATTTTGGGTGGCAATCAACAGCGTTGTTCTGCGGAATGCCAGCAGGCGGTAGACAACAGCGACCTTAGGAGCATGGTAGACCAGTTTGTAGAGGACTTTATCCAAGCATCGGTTAAGGAAGCCAATGAAGAGTGCCAGGGAAGTGGCAAAGGTGGGGATAACTGGTTGGTTATGTTGGCTAAGGCAATGGCGAAAATGCAGGCAGAGCACATGGATAAAATGGAAGCCGCACAAAAAGAAATGGGAAGTGCTGGGGATGATAAAGAAGCCTTCTTTGATGCCAGCGCCACTTTCCAGGCAGAATCCCAAATGTTCAAATTAGTTTCTGAAGCCCTTTCCACTATGGTTAAGAGCGTTGGTGAAGGACTGGCAAGCATCGCAAGAAAGCAGTAGCAATCCAGCACAGCTATAGAAGATATTTTGCAACATATGAAAAGGCCAAGAGTCTACTCAAGTCTCTTGGCCTTTTTTGTTCCTCAAGACTAAAATTGGCCTTTCCCTGGGCTAAAGTTAGGGAAACACGCTACCTAAGGAAACAATCAGAGCAGAAATGATAAGTTTACCTTCAGAGGTTGTATAGAATACTATTGCAAAGCGTAACCCATTGTACTTAAAGAAGATAGTGCAAAAAATCATTGCTGTTATTCTTCTAAGGAACCAGATAATGCCAGTCAATTTAGTGATGACTTATCGACTACTACTAATAGTTGTCTTGCTCCACTTTACAAATGATGCGATTGCGGAAAAGGGGGAGGATCCATTGTTGTCCAGCAGTGTGCGACAAGCACTGGCAGACAATGAATGCAGTGCTTCAACAAGCATATCGATTTCGGGTCCCCGCAGCTATGCATCCAGCCATTTTTGTGAGGCAATCAAGCAGATAGAGACCCTGGGATCCGTGGAAATCACTCCAGGCGCGAATGTCACTTTTCGATCTAGCAACCTGGTATTTGGCAACCAGTTCCGGGTTTTTTCCGGAGGTCGCTTTTCTGTCCAGAGTTTGACTGGAGTCAGCCGCTATTTAAGTGGAAGATTGTTCATCAGTAATGAAGGGCGCTACCTCGACCTTTCCAGCGGTGAATATGTATTACTTGCCCCCAACGATACTGAGCATACCATTCACCCTTCTTCAGATGGCAAGGAATATATAGAAACAATTGAGAACTACCGGCGGTTACGCAATGAATGGTGGAATAAGGATGCCATATTTATCCGGACATTGGACACGGGCTTGGTGGTAGATAGATTTGAGATTCCAGAGTCCTTACGCGGCGCAGCAAAGCTTTCCCCAGACCGCAGTCTGGTGGCAGCGATATGGCGTGATGAATCTTCCGGTGAATCATTCGGCGATGAACGACTAACAATTTTCTCCCGTAACGGCGAAGTATTGAGCCGCAGTTCGCAGCGACGCATAACCAGTTTCGATTGGTTACCAGACGGGCGGCTTGTGTATACCGTAAGCAATACCATCTATCTCACCATCCAACCCAACTCTCTTGATAGCATATCAATCAAAAGTTTTACATCATCTCAGGGGGAACCCGACTGGATTGCAGCCAGTCCCGGCGGGGAACGTATAGCTTTCGAATTGAAAACCGGCGGCAGCCCCAGTCCATATATACGCTACCGGAATGCTACACTGTGGGTAATGGACATCGATGGTGATAATTTGCGGCTTCTTGCCACCTCCAACGCAGATACCCCCCGTGTCAACACTCCCGCCTGGTCCCCAGATGGGAATTGGGTTACCGCCGTGGAGGGACATGTTTCCGGCGTAGCCTTCGTACCTGACCCCATCGAAACCGGTATTTGGTGGGTTACTCCAGTCGGTGGGCCACCAGGCGCCTTATATGCTGTACCAGCAGACGGACAAGCCGCCATTTTGCCCGCAGATGGAACTTCTACTGCACAACCCATATTCCGAGCTGTGGATGCCGAGTCGGTTACATTTGTGGGACCCGGAATAAGTTCCCGTATGAAATGGATTCCATCAGCAGTGGAAACCAACAGGACAATGGGCAATTTACCGGCAGATGATGGCACACTCAATCAAGGCCTTTCCAGCAACATCTACCTTAATGGTAGCGGTGACGGTGACAGTACTGCAGCACAGCGTATCAATCTCGCAGATGGCGTCGTCAAACAGTTATTTATCCTAACCGATGATGACCTCGATACTGTCCGCGACCTGATTTATGTGTCACACGACGCTCAGCTTTTCTCCCACTATTTTGATGAGATAGGGCAGTATGCACTATACATCTATAAGCGTGACGGTACCGCTTTGGCAGGCTTGGCCTTAGAAAGCGACAATTATAAAATGATACCAAAGAATCCCGTGCGCTTTTCGCCGCGCGATACCAATCTAGTTCTGCTGCCATACAGAAATCTATTGTCAGGAAGCGATAATTTTGGAAACCGTTACGTTACAGTTATCAACTGGAACAGCAAGCTGTTTGTAAAACACTTCCAGGACCGGGAATATGTAGCAGCTGACTGGACACCAGCGGGGGACATTATCTTGGCTGGCAAGGAAGGTGGAATCTATCGAGCATCTGCTACAGCTGACGGATTCTCGGAACCATCCTTGCTTTTCTCCTTCAAGGAAGCGGCAAGAGACTTGACAGTAAGCCCGGATGGCTATCAACTGGCTTATCATCTGGCGGGACAAATCTGGGTCAGCAATCTTGATGGTACAGGATTGAGACGCCTGACTACACCAGCTTCCGCATTCTATGCAATGCCCGAATGGTCACCAGACAGCAAGCATCTGGCATTCAAAGAAATCGATGATGATGATCAGTCAATGGATCTAGGATGGTTGTGGGTTGTGGCTGCAGATGCAGAGAACATACGCATCGGCCATAATACCCAAGGCGCAATTCCTTTGATGAAACAGTCTGGAGAACAAGTACGAATTTTTGGCTCATTCAGCTGGCGATAGTGCGGGATTCAAAGAACCTATGCTGTTTGGCCACTTCTCTCACAATGGCACCGGATTCGCTACTGCAACAGGGGGAGTTCAGGGGGCTGCCCTCCCCTGAAACTTCTCTAAAGCTCAAACAAACCACTACAAAGCAGCTTCTGCCTGTTCGAGATATCAGCGGGCACATTGCCTAGCGCTACTTGATCCGCTTCGGCATCCGACAATCTCGTAGCACCAAGGCAGAACCTTGCCTTGTCAATCACACCCGGGAAAAAAGCTGGCGGCGAGCAGTCGTCGAAGGGCGTATGGAGCCGTGGAGGAAGCAAGGTAACAGCCTGCCCGCGCACCTTTTCTCCAGGCAGTAACAACACGGCTTTTGGCATGATGGGCAAATAACGGCGTGGGCAATTCCGATCCATGGGCTCATGAAACGCCTTCAGACTGTACTCCACGTTTCTCTCGCCAAATGCTTCACTATAAGCAATGCCATTGAACGCTTTTCCTGTATGCCCTTTCGTAAACAGCGCCCAAGGACTGTCGCTGTTGTTCGCCACTGTATAGCGAAAAATCAGGCCGTACATATGATTTGGCGATGAAGCATCATCTGCTTCTTGCCATTCTACTGCCAACTCGATGCTTATACCCGATTCTTCTATCTGTTGCTTGTACAACTCATCAGCCTCAGCAGTTATGCCACATGCAAATACAAGCACACACAGCAATCTCGCATATGAAATCATGAATATACGCATGCAGGTCATCTCTATTCAGACCGGATACAGTAACATAGGCAGAACACATTCTAGACGATGCTGGAACAACGACTTGTTCAGATATCCTATGAATCTTTCCCGATTCACCGGAAATCTGAAAACAATGCGATCACACGCATCCCCGACCATCAATAACGGGTTACCCCGCTTACAGCATAGTGATCCCTGCTGGACAAGTTCATTTCATCGCGCAGCGCGTTCTCCGTCAGGTTATCGGGATGATTTGCTGCATCGGTGCGTTCAGCGGTTCCGGGATTCAAGTCATGGTCAATGGGCAAACCCACTGCGACTCGCTCACTGGCGCTTATCCCCCGGTCACTGGGATCCAACCCATGATATTTCTCGGTTCTCAGGGTGCCATGGGTCATATCATAAGCATGGGCCATTTCATGAAACAGCACCACATTGGGCAACAATTCGGTGGAACCACCATCACTGAATTGCAGGATAGGCATGAAACTTGGATTGTAGCCAATCGTTACGTCGTTGGGCGTTCCTTTCGCACCGGTGCTCGAATGCAAAAAAGGCTGAGGCGCGGAAGGATTGGTGCGGTTTGCCCAGTCCGCATATCCATTGGGGTCGCTAATCTGGCTGATGGTAACTATTACCCCATCACTGGCATTGGCTGCATCAAATGCAGCAAGCATCTCCCGTCCTCTGGGAGAGGAACGCAGCATCTCCACGTCCGCTTCGACCCGTTCCACGAAAGCATCGCTACCACTGATGGCCAGACCCGTGCCTCCAGGATTGCCTGTCAATTCCACGGTGATCACTTTATCCGTTGCCGCTTTTCCGGAAGAAAGCAAAGCGTCTTCGTTCTGCAGGAACAGTTTGTTGCCACCAGCTCCCGGAGAAAGGCGGTCTTTCCCTTCACCCGCGTAGAGCACGTCATCACCATAACTGCCGTACAAGCGGTCATTGCCAGTGCCGCCAGAAATCAGGTCATTGCCATCATTGCCGAAAATCAGATCAGCACCGGCACTGCCCTCCAAATAGTCATTACCCGCATTGCCGAACAACAAATCGTCACCACGCCCACCGTAGATGACATCATTCCCCGCATCACCATAGATTATGTCGCGCCCCATGGAGCCATTGACATAGTCATCACCACCGCCACCATGGAGCCGGTCGTTACCCTTGCCACCCTGAATGACATCATCTCCACTACCACCACGGATGAAATCATTGCCGTCACCCCCTTCAAGGCGCAGGCGCACAGTCACATCCCGATCTACCCAGATTGTGTCGTTACCTTCTCCTGCCTTTATCACCAGCTTGTCCGAAGGGGAAAACACGGCTTCCTCTCCATTCACTGTAACGGCCAACTGGCCGGTTTTGGCGTCCTGGGAAATACGAATCCGGTCATTTCCCGCACCAGTATCGATAACGACCTCGGTTCCCCTGCGGGTGACGGTGGCCTCTTTGCCAAGGTCATGAGCAGACAGCCCGGCTTCCTCGAGCAATTGCTGCCTTTCCTGAGGTGCGGACAAATCCCATTGCAACTGGTTGATCTGGGCGGGTGCTGGCATGTTACGAAGTTGCTCGAGATCGCTTGCACCTGCCGGTGATTTCTGGACGGAAAGGTCGGCTGCCGGGGTGGAAAAATTAAAGGCTCCAAGGACGCTATCCATGGCTATACTCCCGTGGAAAAAGGCATTTCATCATGAGTTGAGCCTACCCTGAGTGCCAGCGGAAGAACATCAGGAATTACCCCAGCTAGGGTTTCCACCTATACCAGCCATTTGCAGGTAGGATCCCGTCCCTCCTTGCTAAACAACGCCTCAGAGGCGCTGTCGAATCGCCTTGCATATCTCCTCGGCAGTCAAACCCGCCATTTCCAGTTGTTCCGCCTGCGTACCCTGCTCCAGATATTCATCCGGCAGGCCAAAATGCATGACGTCCACTTTCAGGCCTTCGCCGTGCAGGCATTCGGCAACCGCTGATCCCGCGCCCCCCATAAGGGCATTTTCCTCGAGCGTAATCAACAGTCTGTGATCTTCGGCCAGCTGCCGCACCAGCGTCCCATCCAGGGGTTTGATAAAACGCATATTGGCGACAGTGGCATCCAGTTCTTCCGCCACTTCCAACCCCACGGACAGCAGGGAGCCGAAGCAGAGCAACGCAATGTCTCGCCCCTGGCGGCGGATCTCGCCCTTGCCCCAGGGCAGGGTCTCGCGCCCCGGCTCCGGCTTCACCCCCGGCCCCGCCCCCCGGGGAAAGCGCACCATTGCCGGGCCATCATATTCCCAGGCGGTTTGCAGCATTTGCCTGCATTCATTTTCATCCGCGGGCGCGAGTATGGCCAGGTTGGGAATGCAACGCGCATAGCTCAGATCGAAAGAACCGGCATGGGTGGCTCCGTCAGGCCCCACCAGTCCCGCACGATCCACCGCCAGGGTAACATCCAGGTCTTGCAGGGCGATATCGTGAATGAGCTGGTCATAGGCGCGTTGCAGGAAGGTGGAATAGATTGCCACTACCGGTTTCAGGCCATCGCAGGCCATGCCCGCCCCCAGGGTCAGGGCGTGTTGCTCGGCAATGCCCACATCGAAATAGCGCCGGGGAAATTCATTGGCGAAACGCACCAGGCCGGAACCCTCGCACATGGCCGGAGTAATGGCCACCAGCCGTTCATCCACTGCGGCGCATTCGCAAACCCAGTCGGAAAACACCTGGGTGTAGGTTTTGGCCCCGGGAACGGCCGCACCCATCTGTTCTCCGGTGTCGGGATCAAATGGGCCAACACCGTGATACACACAGGGATCACCCTCCGCCGGGGCGAATCCCCTGCCTTTCTGCGTCACCACATGCAGGAACCTGGGACCGCGCATCTGCCTCATGTTGTACAGGGTCTGCACCATCAGGGGCAGATCGTGCCCATCGATGGGGCCGATATAGTTGAATCCCAGTTCTTCGAACAGGGTGCCGGGAATCAGCATGCCCTTCATGTGCTCTTCCCAGCGGTCCACGAGATCCCGCACGCCAGGCATGACCCCCAGCACATTCTTCCCGCCTTCGCGCATCTTGTTGTAGAAGCGGCTGGACAACACCCGGGCCAGATAGTTGCTGACCGCACCCACGGGCTGGGAAATGGACATATCGTTGTCGTTGAGCACCACCAGCAAATCCATGTCCAGGGCGCCCGCGTGATTCAGCGCTTCGAACGCCATGCCTGCCGACAAGGCGCCATCGCCGATCACCGCGATATGCTCCCGCTGTATGCCTTCCAGCTTGGCGGCTACGGCCATGCCCAGGGCGGCGCCGATGGACGTGCTGGAGTGGCCGGCGCCGAATGCATCGTATTCGGATTCCGCACGTTTGAGAAAGCCCGACAATCCGCCTTTCTGCCGCAGACTGTGCATTCTGTCGCGCCTGCCGGTGAGTATCTTGTGGGGATAGGCCTGGTGCCCCACGTCCCAGATCAGGCGATCCCGCGGTGTATCGAATACATAGTGCAGCGCGATGGTGAGTTCCACCACGCCCAGGCCGGCCGCCAGGTGGCCACCGGTACGGGAAACGCTCTCCACCAGAAACCTGCGCAACTCCCCGGCCAGGACATCCAGTTGCTCAACCTCCAGCAGGCGCAGATCTTCCGGCAGGTTGATCTGCTGCAACAAGGAAGATGTCTGATGCTCACTACTGGTGGACATAGGGTAGAATACGTCGCTTACGGGTAAACCCTTATTCTAACAGCTTAGAGCCAGTCCATGACTGAAAAACTGTCGGCGCGACAACTGCGCAGGAAGCGCCAGGAACAACTGCTGCGCGCCTACGAAAAAAACCGCCGCCGGAACCTGCTGGCGACGCCGGGATCCATGATTTCATCATCGTGCTGGATCATCTGAAAGCAGGATACAACGTCCCCAAGATCTTCCGCAGCGCGGAAGCCTTCGGCGCCAGGGAGGTGCATCTCGTCAATATCGGCCCCTTCGACCCCGCCCCGGCAAAAGGCGCATTCCGCCAGGTTCCCGCCCGTTTTTTCGACAGCTTCGGCGAAAGCCACAGCGATCTTGTGCAGCGCGGCTATCGCCTGTACGCCCTGTCCGCGGATGGCAGCCACCCCTTGCAGGAAGAGACACTCCCAGGCAAAAGCGCTTTTGTTTTCGGCCATGAGGAAATGGGTCTGAGCTTTTGCAGGGAAGCATATGCGGACATTCGGTATCTGCAGATCCCCCAATTCGGCCAGATGGAGAGCCTGAACGTAAGCATTGCCGCCTCCATCGTCATGTACGAGTACACCAGGCAGGTGCAGGCATGAGCCTGCTGCGCGCACTCGGGCGCCTGCTGCTGCTCCTGCTGCATGTGCTGGCGGGCATCTGGCTGAGCCTGAACATCAAGAAAACCCGGCTTGCAGACGGTAACATCCTCCCCGATGCAGAACCCGTATCACGCTGGTCGGCCAGATCCCTGGAAATCATGGGGATACGGGTCATCACCCACGGCAAGCCACCACAGCAATCCGGCCTGATCGTCGCCAACCATATCTCCTGGGTCGACATTCCCGTCATCAATTCCCTCACCGGGGCGGCATTCCTCTCCAAGGACAGCATCCGCTACTGGCCGATCATCGGCTGGTTTGCCATTGCATCAGGCACGGTATTCATTCGCCGGGGGAAGCACGAGACCCAGCAGGTGTCCAGCGCCATTGCCGAGCGTTTGCGCGAAGGGCGCAACCTGGCGATCTTTGCGGAAGGCACCACCTCGGACGGGAGCATGGTAAGGCGTTTTTTCCCCCGGCTTTTCGGGGCCGCCATCGAGGCCCGCAGCCCCGTCATTCCCATTGCCTTGCGTTATGTCCACGAAGGAAAACCGGACAAGGACATCGCCTACATCAAGGGCCACAGCTTCCTCGTCATTCTCCTCGGCATACTGGCCCGCAGGGAGAGCGAGGTTCATGTGTATTTTTGCGACCCCATCCCTTCTTCCGGGCAGGATCGCCGCGGCCTCGCAGAGCGTGCGCGCAACGCCATTCAGGCGGCCCTCTCCGAAACCTGAAGAATGGTTTTGTCCTTGATAAAAGGCGTAAGCAGGGCAAACAGCACTGCGGTAACCGCCATCAGCAGGGTGAAGAACCAGAAATATTCCGCACCCGTGAGGAGCAGACTGCCATCCTCATTCTGAATGAAAAAGTTTACTGCGCTGGTAAAGATATTTCCCAGAGAAACCGACAGCATGAACAAGGCCATGATAAAGGACTTCATGGTGCGCGGCGCCTGGGTATAGGAATATTCCAGGGCAGTGATGGACACCATGACCTCACCGCTGGTGAGCAACACATAGGCCAGCAGCTGCCAGGAAATGCCGGGCGTCCCCCCGGCGTCAATGCGCTCCTGGGCCAGGGAAGACACCGCAAATGCAGCAGCGGCCAGAACAAAGCCCATGGACACCTTGCGCATGGGCGTAAGCACCATGACTCTCCCCAGCAGCGGATAGATTACATAGCTGAACAGGGGAATGAGAATGATGATGAGCAGGGGATTCAACGCCTGAATCTGGGACGGCAGCAAATCCACCCCGAACAACACCCGATCCATGTGCTGGGCCTGGAGCACCCAGGAAGAGCCGGTCTGGTCGAACAGCGCCCAAAATACCGCGATGAACAGATAAATGAGCAACAGCCGCCCAAAGATACGCAGGCTGTGTGCGGACAGCGCCTCCCTGAGAAATTCCCTGCCCGCGGGAGGAACATGCACGAACTTGTTACGCCCCATCCAGAACATGAGCGTCGCAAGCGCCATGAGCACGCCGGGAACGCCAAAGGCCCAGTGAGGGCCATAGTTTTTCAGCAGCCAGGGAGTCAGCAGGGTGGAGACAAAAGCGCCAACATTGATCGCCATGTAGAACCAGCCAAAGGTGCGGCTGATCAAGGCCCGGTTGGTGTGCCCGAACTGATCGCCCACATGGGCGGACACGCAAGGCTTGATGCCCCCGGCGCCAAGGGCGATCAGCCCCAGACCAATGGCCAGGCCAAGCCGGGTGTCATCCAGGGCCAGGGCCAGGTGCCCGCCACAATACACCAGGGACAAAAACAGGATGGTGCGGTATTTCCCCAGCCACACATCCGCCAGAATCGCTCCCAGCAAGGGCGTCAAATAGACTGCGGATACGAACAGGTGATACCAGCCCTTGGCGTCCTCCTCGCTCATGGGCGCCAGCACCCCGCTTTCACCCATGAGATACTGGGTCATGAACACCACCAAAATGGTGCGCATGCCATAAAAGCTGAAGCGCTCCGCGGCTTCATTGCCAATGATATAGGGAATGCCGGCAGGCATGCCTTTTTGATCCAGGGGGCGGGTAAGATAGCTCATGGCGGCTTTGCCGTTTCGTTGCTTATTATTAGACCGGAAGTATAGGGCATCTCTCCTCATTCTGTTTGAGCAGATTCGCACTTGAGCGGCCTGATCACCAGGCAAAGCGCAGCGCTATTCATGTATCATTTGCAACGGTCTCCAACACAGGACCGCACTGCGATTAAGCCGACAACCGAGAACGACATGGTGAGTTTGACAATAAAGCGCAAGGACGCCAGTCACGAATGGCGGGAGCCGCCCCAGGGTGCCTGAGAACAAGATGTATGATTATCTGATTGTGGGCCAGGGGCTGGCGGGCAGCCTGCTGGCCTGGCGTCTGATCAACCACGGAAAAAAGGTGCTGGTTCTGGATGACGGGCATGCAAGCGCCTCATCCATGGTCGCCGCCGGAGTGATCAACCCCCTCGCCGGGAGGCGCTTCAACCATGCGCCGCAGATTCATGAATGGCTGGAGGCAGTGGAGACCACATATACGCAGCTGGCGCAACAGGCGAAAGAACCATTCCTGCAATGGCTGGACATGCTGCGCCTGTATCACGCCCCGGAACAATACAGGTTCTACGCCCGGCTGCCGGAACAGGAAGAAATCAAGGATCTGCTGGGTGAGCGCTTCCCTTCGAACGAGCCGCCCCAACCCGTACAGGCGCCATTGGGAGGCTTCACCCAACACCGCACCGGCTATGTGCGCCTTCCCGCCCTGTTGCGTTTTCTTGCCCGCTGGCTGAGGGAGCGACAGGCATTGCAGACCACCACCGTAGACCATGAAAAACTGGAGATCCATACGGAATACGTTTGCCATGAAGGCTGGCAGGCCCGGGGCGTCGTGTTCTGCGATGGTTACCGCTGTATGCACAGCCCCTGGTTTGGCTATCTTCCTTTTGCCCCGGATCAGGGGGAAATCCTTACTTTGCGGCAAAAGCCCGAGGCGCGCCCCGGACAACTGCCGGACATGATCATCAACGGCGCCCAGTGGCTGTTACCCATGGGCAACGGGATGTTTCGCCTCGGCGCCACCCACAACCACCACATCCAGGACAACCAACCAACGGAAGAAGGCGTGAGCAGGCTGTTACAGGGCATGGAGACGCTACTGAAAAATCCGCAGCTACTGGAACTGACGCGCAGCGAAGCTGGTGTACGGCCCGCCACCAGCGACAGGCAGCCGCTCCTGGGAACCCACCCCGGCTATCCCCGGGCGCATGTTTTCAACGGTTTTGGCGCCCACGGCAGCCTGATGATTCCCTGGTACAGCGAGCAAATGTGCCGCTGGCTGATCCAGGGGCGGGCCTTGCCAGCAACCGCCGACATTGCCCGCTATGGCAATGAAGCCGCCTGAGTGGTTCAGGGAACGATCTGGTCGATGACCAATTCCACCGGTTTTCCATCCGCCACGGACACGGTGATTTCCGCACTTTGCAGATCACCGCTCGCCGCCGAAGGCTGGGAGCCCTTGGCGATACGGGCGGCGACGACCAGCTGCTGGTAGTCCGCCAGCTTTGTTCCCTGCTGGAGCATATTACCGTCATTGATTACCAGCTTCGCAGGCAGATCGCCTGCGGTGATGCGCACCGCCGCCACCGGCATGGGCGGCCCCTGCACCTGTTTGGCAAAGATGAACAGGCGGTCGCCGGGATTCACCTTGTCCTGCAACTCGGGTGCGAGGCTGACACTCAGCTCGATGGCGGCTCCCGCAGCGGCGGGCTGCGCCATGGCGGCGGGTTGCGCGGCAGCTCCGCCAACAGCAGAGCCGGGATCATCCAGCTCGGTGCCGGCCTGGGCCGCCGCCTGCTTCACCTGGGCGATCATATTCCGCAACTCACGCACAAAATCGGCATTGTCGGCCAGGGCCGCTTCCGCCCGCCGCCAGTAATATACGGCATTCTGATAGTCCGCCGCTTCCACCGCGCCCTTGCCCGCCAGCCACAGGGCGGTGGGGTCGTCCGGCGCCTTGTCCAGGGCCTGGCGCACCAAGTCATAGGGCCTGCCGCTGATCTTTCCACCCTGCACCATGGCCAGCGTATCCGCCAGGGCGATAAGCGCCTGGGGGTGATCATCCGTCAGTTTGCGCAATTGCTCATAGGCTTTTGCCGCTTCCGGAAAACGGTTCATGGACTGGTATACGCGCCCCAGCATGAACCAGCCTTCGGCATCATCCGGCGTCTGCTGCACCCGCTCCTCCAGGCCCCGCAGCAACTCTTCCATGGTCGGCGTCTTTCCATCGTTGTTCATGGCATGGGGGTTCTGCATCCCAGGGGTGGGAGTGCCGCTCCTTTCCACATACTGGGGCGAGCCCAGCTTCATGTAGATTCCCACGCTCAGCACCGGCACCAGCAAGGCAACGGCGACAGCCGCAAGCCGGGCGCTGGCGGGCTGCACCCTGGCGACGACCTCTTCCACTTCCGTATCTTCCAGCAGGCCGGTTTCCAGCTCTTCCTTAGCCTGGGCATAGGTTTCTTCATCGATATTGCCCGCGGCCTTTTCCTGATCCAGCTCCGCAAGCTTTTCCTTTGCCAGAAGCAGGTTCTGCTCCCGCTGGTTGCTCGTGAGATCCGGGCGCTTGCGCAGAAACTCGAACGCCAACACAGCGATACCCAACCCCAGCATCAGGGCGACGATAATCCAGAAAGTCATTATTTTTCCTCGGTCTGATTCAGCAATTGTTCAGCGCGCTGGCGCTGCTCTTCGCTGAGAAGGCGGTCATTGCTGGAGGGACGGCGGCGAATGACGCGTATCAACATCGCCACCGCCAGAACAAAAATGAGTACGGGCCCAACCCAGAGCATCAAGGTGGTGGCCTTGAACGGCGGGCTGTACATGACGAAATCACCGTAACGGGCCACCATGAATTCCACGATCTGATCCTTGTTCTCGCCTTTTTTCACCATTTCATAGGTTTTGCGCCGCAGATCCTGGGCCAGTTCCGCGTTGGAATCCGCGATATTCTGGTTCTGGCAAACCAGGCAACGCAACTCCTGTATCAAATCAAGATACAGGGCCTCTTGCCCGGGATCGGAAAACTCATAGGTATCGATGCTCGCCGGGGCCTGTGCGCCCAGGCTCAAGCCAAGCGCCAGCACAAGGGCTTTCAAGACAGTGATTTTACGAACGATAAAGCGCATGCATTACTCCGTTGGCTTCTGGGCCTGGAAATACTTGGCGAATTTCTCCTCCCATACCTGGGGATACAATGCCCCGGCATGTTTCTCGCGAACGATGCCTTCGGCATCAATGAGGAAGGTTTCCGGCGCGCCATACACGCCCCAGTCGATGGCGGCGTCACTGTTCGGGTCGAACCCCACCTCCACGAAAGGATTGCCTTTTTGCTTGAGAAAATCAATCGCATCGGCTTTTTCATCCCGCCAGTCTATACCCAGAATAGGGATCCCCTGACGCGACAAATACATCAGGTAATCATGCTCTTTCCAGCATTCCGGGCACCAGGTTCCCCAGATGTTCAACAGCCAGACCTTGCCCGCATAGTCGCTGCTCTTCACCCGGTCGTTCTCCACCAGCAGGTTGGGCAGGTCGATATTCGGTGCGGGCCTGCCGATAAACTCCGTAGGAATGTCCCGGGGGTTGTATTCCCCCTTGTTCATTTTCATCAGCACGAAATAGAACAGCCCCGCCAGGGCGAGAAAAGCCATCAGGGGAATGAAGGCGCGGCTCTTGTTCATGCAGCCACCTCCGCCCCGGCCCTGTCCATCACGGTACGGCGCGCCAATACCCGGTAGCGCTTGTCCGCCGCGGACAAAAGCCCGCCCAGGGACATGATCAAAGCGCCCAGCCAGATCCAGCGCACATAGGGTTTATGGTACAGGCGTACGCTCCATGCGCCGTCAGATCCCAGAGGTTCGCCCAAAGCCACGAACAGATCGCGAGTCAGACCTGCATCGATGCCGGCCTCGGTCATGGGCATGCCGGAACGGTAGTTGCGTTTTTCCGGGTGCAGCACGGCAATTTGCTCGCCATTTTGCGTAATCACCACCTCGCCGCGATCTCCACTGTAGTTTGGCCCCTGGAGATGAGTGGCGCCCTTGAAGGTGAATTTGTAACCGCCCATTTCATAGGATTCGCCGACTTCCAGCCGCAGGTCTTTCTCGGTGCTGTAAACAGATGTCAGGGTAATGCCTACGATAAATACGGCAATGCCGATATGCCCTAGCGTCATGCCCCAGTGCGACAGGGACAAGCCGGCCAGCCCCCGGCCCCGAGCCTGATCCTTGGTCACCTTGAGGGTGGTGAAAAACACCCAGAAAGCCAGCACCATGCCGACGGTCGCCAACCAGTCGAATTGCTGCATCACCACAATCGGATACAGCACGCCAAATACCACGCTGGCGACCAGGGCCACGCGCACCTTGGGCCAGAGATTTTCCAGACTGTCACGCTTCCAGCGCGCCATGGTGCCGATTCCCATCAACACCACCAAGGGCGCGGTCAGGGGGATAAAGACGGCGTTGAAATAGGGAGGGCCGACGGAAATCTTGCCCAGATCCAGCGCATCCAGCAACAGGGGATACAGGGTCCCCAGCATGACGGCAGCACAAGCCACCACCAGGATTACATTGTTGAGCAGCAAGGCCGATTCCTTGGACACCAGATCGAAGCGCACATAGCTGCGCACCTTGGAAGCCCGCACCGCATACAGCGCCAGGGAGCCGCCTACCACACTCACCAGGAAGGCCAGAATAAACATTCCTCTTGCAGGATCGGAAGCAAACGCATGCACGGAGGTCAACACCCCGGAACGCACCAGGAACATGCCCAGCAAGCTCAGAGAGAAGGCGAAGATCGCCAGCAACACGGTCCAGGCCTTGAATGCCCCGCGTTTTTCCGTCACCGCCAGGGAGTGCATCAGGGCCGTGCCCACCAGCCAGGGCATGAAAGAGGCGTTTTCCACCGGATCCCAGAACCACCAGCCGCCCCAGCCCAACTCGTAATAGGCCCACCAGGATCCCAGGGCAATGCCCAGGGTCAGGGATACCCAGGCAACCTGGGTCCAGGGGCGGGACCAGCGCGCCCATGCCGCATCCAGCCGCCCGCCCAGCATGGCGGCTATAGCGAAAGCAAAGGGAATGGCAAAACCCACATAGCCCATGTACAACAAGGGAGGATGAAGCGCCAGACCGGGATCCTGCAACAAGGGATTCAGGTCCTTGCCTTCCACCGGCGCCGGCACCAGGCGCTCGAAGGGGTTGGAGGTGAACAGCATGAACATCAGGAAGCCCACGGAAAGCAGGCCGAGTATGCCCAGCACCCTGGCCATCATCACTGGCGGAATGCTCTTTCCGAACAACGTCACCGCCGTAGTCCAGACGGAAAGCGTCAAGGCCCAGAACAACAGGGAACCTTCATGGGCGCCCCACACGCCGGACACCTTGTACAAAGTCGGCAGGCTGGTGTTGGAATTGGTCGCCACATACAGCACCGAGAAATCGCTTTGCAGAAAGCTCCAGGTCAGGCAACCAAAGGAAATGGCGGTGAACAGCAGTTGCAGTCTCGCAACCGGCTTGGCGATGGCCACCCAGGAAGCAATGCCCTTGTGCGCGCCCACCAGAGGGAAAAACGACTGGATGATTACGAGAACCAGCGCCAGCACCAGGGCAAAATGTCCAATCTCGGGAATCATAGCGGTTTATTCCCCTTGGCCATGTCTGCAATTCCCTTTTGATGGCCTTTTTCCAATGCTTCGGCAACCTCGGGAGACATATAGTTTTCATCGTGTTTGGCCAGCACTTCCTCAGCCACGAAAACCCCGTCCGGCCCCATGCGGCCCTGGGCGATCACACCCTGCCCCTCCTTGAACAAATCAGGGAGAATGCCGGTATAGGCAACCTTCACCGTATGCGCATTGTCCGTCACATCGAAACGCACGGTGAGTTTTTCCCCTCTTTCCACGGAACCGGGCTGCACCAGCCCCCCCAGGCGAAACACATGATCCGCCGGCACCTTGTTTTCGGCCACCTCTGTAGGGGAAAAGAAGTAGGACAGGTTATTGCCCAGGGCATTGAACACCAGCCAGCTGGCTGCGCCCAGCACCACCAGCCCCACCAGTAAAAAACCCAGTCGCTTGTGTCTGGCTTTCATGATTGTTGCTCCGATTTGATACGAACAAGACGGGAAATTCGCTGAAGAGCCGCTTTGCGGCGCTGCCTGAGCAACAAGGGCTCGGCAATCATCAGCAACGCAGTGGCCCCAAAAGACCCCCACACATACAGGGCGTAGCCGCCCATGGCGAAAAATTCAGACAATCCACCTTTCATCGGCGCACCTCCGGCAATTCCGATACCCAGCGCGTATCCTTTTCGCGCTCGAGGATGATTGATCGCACCCGGAACATGGCTACCGCAATCGTGTAGGCCCAGAAGGCAAACGTCATGATCAGCATGGCCTGCAACATGATGGTGCTCATGCTGGAGCCCTGGGTCACGCTCACCGTCGCCCCCTGGTGCAAGGTGTTCCACCACTTGACCGAGAAATAGATGATGGGAATATTGACCACGCCCACCAGCAGCAGCACGGCCCCGGCCCGGTCGGCGCGGCGCGTATCATCGATAGCGCCCTGCAGGGCGATAAAACCGATGTAGAGAAAAAACAGAATCAGCTCCGAAGTCAGGCGCGCATCCCACACCCACCAGGTGCCCCACATGGGCTTGCCCCAGAAAGCGCCGGTCCAAAGCGCAATGAACGTCATGATGGCGCCGGTTGGCGCCAGGGCCTGGGCCATCATGGATGACAGGCGGGTATTGAACACCAGGCCGATTCCCGCCCAGAAGGCCATCACCAGATAGATGAACATGGACATCCAGGCGGAAGGCACATGAATGAAGATGATCCGGTAGCCTTCACCCTGCTTGTAATCCGTCGGGGCGACAAAAAAGCTCATGTAAAGACCGATGGCGAGCAATACCACGGCAATCAGCGTGGATACCTTGCCGATGGTTCCGGCCAGGGGATAAAACGCCGCCGGAGAGGAAAACCTGTAAAGACTGAATCTGCCGCTCATAAAAGTTCGCCCGCAAAACCGGGCGCCAGTTTACGGCCCGAAGCCAAGGATGCACCCGCACCCCCTCCGGAACAGACAATTGCACCACCTAAATCAATATTTCGCACACTGTGTCCCCCCTCAAACCACAGGCTCAGAATATGTGACCACAGAATGCGGGTAAAATTCCAGCTATGCTTGAAGACATTATTAAGCCGGCAACTAACGACGTCGTCCTCGTCCCCGCCGGACGCATTCGTGGCAAGGCGGCGGCGCGGCGCCGGCAGGGCATTGCCTGCGACGCGTGTCGCAGCCCGGCTTGCGCCTGAGGCCCTGAGGGTGGCATCGTTAGTTGCCGGGTTAATAGTATAATTCATAAGACTCCACATTCCGGTTTGGCTTACCTTACCAAAGATCATTCCGCCGATATCCTTAGAGCGGCTGCGGTTGCCAGGGGAGCCGCCAGCGCCGCCAGCAACAGTATCGCACCAAGCATGGAAAGATGCCCGGCGCCGCCCAGGCCGGAAGCTTCGGCCTCCACCGCCCCCGCGCCAAAAATCAACACGGGAATGTACAAAGGCAGCACCAGCAGTGACACCAGCACCCCGCCGCCGCGGATACCCAGGGTCAACGCCGCGCCTATGGCGCCAATCAGGCTCAGCGCCGGCGTGCCGATCAACAAGGTAAACATCATGGTTGCTATGGTCGCGGCAGGCAGATCATATTGCAGCCCCAGCAACGGCGACAACAGCACCAGGGGCAAGCCGGTCACCAGCCAATGCGCCAATACCTTGCCCAGCACCAGGATCGACAAAGGCTGCGGCGCAAGCAGCATCTGCTCCAGAGAGCCATCCTGGTAATCGACGAAAAACAACTTTTCCAGCGCCAACATGGACGCCAGTAACGCCGCCACCCAGAACACCCCCGGCGCAATCAGGCGCAGGGTATCCAGTTCCGGGCCGATGCCGAGGGGGAAGAGACTCACCACGATGACAAAGAAAAACAAGGTGGTGAGCACATCCGAGCGGCGGCGCATGGCCAGCAGCAGATCGCGTACGACGATGGTGCGAAACGCGTTAAACACAACCATCCTCCTTCCAGCCCAGGCGCAACTTCTTTACCTTGCCGGAAGTCAGTGCAACTTCCTGATGCGTCGTCAGCACCACCATGCCGCCCCGGGCCACATGTTCGGCCAGCACGTTTTCCAGCAGCGCCACCGCGGCCACATCCAGCCCGACGAAGGGCTCATCCAGAATCCAAAGAGGCGCCTCGCTGAGCAGCAACCGCGCCAGGGCCACCCGTTTTTGCTGCCCCTGTGAAAGCACTCTGGCGGGAAGATCCTCATGACCGCGCAGCCCCATCTGTTCCAGCATCTTCCAGGCTTGTTCCTCTTTCACCGGCACGCCAGCCAGGCGGCAGGCGAACAGCAGGTTTTCCACGCCGGTAAGATCATCCTTGAGTCCGTTCTTGTGCCCCAGGTACAACAGCTCCGCGGCATATTCGTCCCGCTGCTTGCGTATGGGCTGGTCTTTCCAGCGCACTTCGCCTTGCGTGGGCGCGACAAGCCCGCACAATGTGCGCATGAGGGTGGTCTTGCCGCTGCCGTTGTGGCCGTACAGGTACAGCAATTCTCCTTCGCCCACGGTAAAGCCGATCCCTGAAAACAGGCATCTGTCCCCGCGAGTGCATTGCAAATCGACCACTTCGAGCATGAAAAATGTTACCCGATTTCCCCTTCTGATCCTGTGGATTCAGGCATGAGATTTATTACCAAAGCTGGGAATATTACAGGGAATCGGAACAAATTGCTCGCCATCTGCGCCCCTGGGGGATCTGAACGCCGGGCGCAAACTCCCTCCAGAGAAACGCGCCGGGGCCGAAATTCATTTCCATGGAAAAATAGGCATGGACAAGCGCGGGGCAATCCATGAAACTCTGTACAGGGCAAAGCTGCGCTCAGGGGCTTGCAGGACATTCCCGGCGGGTTTTGCCATGGATTGTCTAGGGCCTGTTCACACGAATCCAACAGACGCTGCCGGGACTGTTTTTTTCACCCGGCAAGGCAGAATGAATGAAGTGTAGCGACACTGCAGGAACCAAGATAACGCCGCTGGGCGGAAAAACCGCCCCGGCCCTGCGGGTTGCGCCTGTTGGATTCGCGCCAGCAGGCCCCAAGCAATTCTTCCAGTGATGGATTGTTGCGCCTCGATGGGCTTCCCCGTTCCGAGCGCAGAGGACGGAACAAACGCTGAAATATTGAAGCATCCCATAACAACCGGATACTTTAGTCATGAACAAAAACACACTTGGCCATTTACGCACTTCCCTCTCCCGAAAAAACGCCTTTGGGCTGCTTTCCGGGATTGCCCTGATCGGTTTTTCGCTGCCGGCATTTTCCCATGGCCATTTGGTTGAATTCGACCAGGCCATCAAACTGGACGCGAATATTGAAAATGGGAAAAAATTATACAAGGCGAGCTGCATCACCTGCCACGGCCCGGAAGGCTGGGGCGTTCCGGGCAGCGGCTATCCGCAAATCGCCGGGCAATTGAAGAATGTTGTCATCAAACAACTGGCGGATTTTCGCGCCGGCAACAGGGACAACCCCATAATGCGCGCCTTTTCCTCACGCAGATCCCTGGGCGGCCCCCAGGAGATTGCCGACGTGGCCGCCTACATCGCCAGCATGCCCATGACCCCGAATAACGAGCAAGGCTTCCGCCTGCATCTGCAAGAAGGGAAAATCATTTACGACAAATTGTGCGCCGAATGCCATGGCGAGCAGGGGGAAGGCGACGAGGAAGAGCATATTCCCCGCATACAGGGGCAGCACTACAGCTATTTGACACGGCAGTTCAATTGGATACGCAATGGCAGGCGCCGCAATGGCGATGAAAAAATGATCAAGCAGATCAGAAACTTCACGCCTCCCGAGCAGGTCGCGGTACTTTCCTATGTCGCCAGCCTGAAACCGGAGAATGTCGCCCCGCAAGGATGGCGCAACCGCGATTTCAATACCTTTGACCGCAGCTGGCGGCCCATGCAAATCCGCTGAACCAGCCGGGCCAAACCCGGCTACTGGTGTTTTTCATGTTCCACCAGTATGTCCAGGCACTGGTGGTCGCGAAATCCGCTGGCAATGTCCATGGCGGTTTCACCCGCCTTGTTCTTCAAGGAAGCATCCGCTCCCCTGGCGAGCAGCATCTTCACCACCTCGGGTTTGCGTACATCCACGGCCTCCATGAGCGCGGTGGTGCCCTCCTTGTCCTGCGCATTGATATCCGCCCCATGCTGCAGCAAATAGACAATCGCTTCCGTGTTGCCCCTTCCCGCCGCCCAGATCAGCGCTGTCGCTCCATCTTTCGAGCGCGCATGAATATCCGCGCCCGCCTCCACCAAGGTCTTTACCACATCCAGTCCCTTGTTGGCTTCCACGGCATGAATCAACGCGGTTTTGCCTTTCTTGTCTGCCAGATCGACATCGGCGCCATGTTCGAGAAGGATCTTCACCACATCCCCATGCCCGTGGGCCGCCGCCAGCATCAAAGGCGTGCGTCCCTCCTTGTCCCGGTCGTTGGGATCCGCGCCGCGAAACAACAGCTGTTCCACCATATCCGCAATCCCGTAACGCGCCGCCAGCAATAGCGCCGTTGCGCCAGCATGGGTGCGCGCCGTCAGATCGGCGCCCCGCTCGATGAGCAGCGCCGTGACTTCCGGCAAGTCGTTCTCCGCCGCCAGGGTCAAGGCGGTGCAGTCGGCAACCGTCTTGCGGTTGACATCCGCCCCATGGGCAAGCAGCGCGGAAACCGCGGCGAGATTGCCGTTCTCCGCCGCCATCATCAGCGCCGTCTTGCCATATTTGTTGGCGCTGTTCACATCCGCCCCCTGTTTCAGCAATTTCTCAATCGCCTCCACATCGCCCACCATGGCCGACAATCTCAACTCCTTGTCCAGCGCAGCCTCGCCGGCCAAAAGGTTGCAGGATAGCAGCAACAATACACAGCCCAGCAACACCCGGAAATTCATTCGCAACCCCTTTTTGTGTTTCATCACCCGTCTATCTGAAAACAGCGCGGTCAGCCCTGCCCAGACGCCTCCGCTTCTTCCGCTTCTTCCGCTTCTTCCGCTTCTTCCGCTTCTTCCGGCTCATCCGGCTCTTCATGGGCAATGCCCTTGTGACAGTCGATGCAGGTCTTGCCCTCATCCCTGGCCCTGCCATGGCGTTTGCGCGCCATGCGATCCTGTTCGGCCAGATCCATGGCGTCCCAATCATGGCAGGAACGACATTCCCGGGAATCGTTTGCTTTCATCTTCGCCCACACCCGGCTGGCCATGTCCCAACGATGGGCCTCGTACTTTTCCCGGGTGTCGATGGTGCCCATGATCTCGTGGTATACATCCTTGGCGGCCATCACCTTGGCCACCATTTTCGGCACAAAGGGTTTTGGCACATGGCAATCGGAGCAGGTAGCGCGCACACCGGAGGCGCTCTTGTAATGCACGGTTTCCTTGTATTCTTCCAGGTTGATTTTCATGGAATGGCAAGAGGTGCAGAAATCCATCTCGTTGGTGGCGGACAAGCCCATGTTGAAAAGGCCGGCGAAGATTACGCCGGCGATAAATATGATTACGGCCAGACCAAGACTTACATGTTGCGCCACAGCATACCCCCAACTTGATTTATGGCCCCGGTCGCCGAAGGCATTCAGCGACCGGGGTCACGCTGATTCAAAAAACACGGATTGTCGGTTATCGGTTTCTCTTCATTCCCCATACACCACCCCCGGCAGCCAGGTTGCCAGTTGCGGCCACCACGCCAGCATGCCAAGCATGATGAGCTGTATGACGATAAATGGTAGCACACCCCGATATATCGCGCTTGTAGTGACTTCCGGCGGGGCAACCCCCCGCAAGTAGAAAAGCGCAAAACCAAAGGGCGGCGTAAGGAAAGAGGTCTGCAGGTTGATGGCGATCATGATTCCCAGCCACACCGGATCCAGCCCCATGGCAAGCAGAATCGGGCCGACGATAGGCACCACCACGAAAGTGATTTCGATAAAATCCAGGATGAATCCCAGCAGGAACATCAACAACATGACCGCCGCCACCGCGCCCACCACGCCGCCCGGCAGGCTGGTGAGCAGCTCGCTGACGCGCTCATCCCCCCCAAAACCGCGAAATACCAGGGAAAACACGGCAGCGCCGATAAAGATCATGAACACCATGCTGGTGACCTTGACCGTGGATTCCATCACCCCGCGCAATGCTTTCATACTCAGCTCCCGGCGCTGGGCGGCCAGCAGCATGGCCCCCACGGCGCCCACGGAAGCCGCCTCGGTGGGAGTCGCCAGCCCACCGAGAATGGACCCCAGCACCGCCACGATCAATGACAGCGGCGGCAACAGCACCGTAATCACCCGCCACCACAGGGCGTTTTGCCCGGCGCTTTGCACGGTTGCCGGCGGCAGGCGTTGCGGCTGGAAGAAGGCCACCCCCAGCAGGTAGAGAAGATACATCAGCACCAGCCCCAGGCCGGGAATCACCGCGCCGACGAAGAGATCGCCGACGGACACGGTTTCCAGGTTCCATATCCCCATTTCCAGCTGCGCCTGCTGATAGGCGGAGGAGAGCACGTCGCCAAGCAGAACCAGCACGATGGAAGGGGGAATAATCTGTCCCAGGGTGCCTGAGGCGCAGATGGTGCCTGCGGCAATGGCTGGGTCATAGTTGCGCTTGAGCATGGTCGGCAGGGACAGCAGCCCCATGGTTACCACGGTGGCGCCGACAATGCCGGTGCTGGCCGCCAGCAACATGCCCACCAGAGTGACGGAGATCCCCAGGCCGCCGCGCATGCTGCCAAACAGATCGGCCATGGTATCGAGCAGGCTTTCCGCAACCCGGGAGCGTTCCAACATCACTCCCATGAACACGAACAGGGGTACTGCGATCAGGGTTTCATTGGTCATGACCCCGTACAGCCGGTTGGGCAGGGCCTGGAGGAAAGCTTCGTCGAACACCCCGGCCCATTCTCCCAACAGCGCGAAAACCAGGGAAACACCACCCAGGGTAAAGGCCACCGGATAGCCCAGCATGAGCACCAGGGCCACCACGGCGAAAAGAACAAACGGCAACCATTCAGTCAAACCGCTTCTCCCCGGAGAACCGCCAGACTGCGCAATACCAGGGCCAGCCCCTGGAGCATCATGCTCAGGGGCAACAGCAGCAACAAGGTCTTGAGCAGGAACACCCCTGGCAGGCCGCCGGCCTCTCTCGAGCCTTCAAGCACCTTCCAGGACTCCAGCACATATTCCCAGCCGATCCAGAGAATAAACCCCATCAGGGGAAACAGCAGCAACAAGGTGCCCAACAGGTTGACCCAGGCGCGTCCCCTGTCGCTGAACTTCCGGTAAAAGATATCCACCCGCACATGCCCTTGATGCTTGAGGGTGTAGGCGGCGCCCAGCATGAATACCAGAGCGTGCAGATAGGTGATGGACTCCTGCATGGCGATCCAGCCCGTATCCAGCAGGTAGCGCAGCAACACCACAGCGAAGGTGATGAGCACCATCAGCAATGTCGCCCAGGAAATGGCGCGTCCGGTGAGCTCCGCCAGGGATTCCAGTCTTCGGATCAGGGATTTCAAGGTTGGGGGAGGAAAACGGTTACCAGCGGAACAACACCCATTGGGGGACGACCACATTGCCGGGATCATCTTCCTGGGTATCCATCTCCCCATCCCCGTCGAGATCCAGCAGATAATAGGGAGGGCCCTTCTGCGGCACGATCTTCACCATGTACAAACGCCCGTTGATGCGGTATTCATGGATGGTTTTTTCATCCTGCTGACGAATGGTCACATCCGGCTCCAGGTCTTCCTGGCTTTCCTGAACCGGCGGCGGGGAAGGCGCATCTTGCGCCCAGGAAACAGCGGGCAACATGAGCAGGCTGGCGAGAATCATTGGTTTCATGGGTATGTCCCGGGGGAGGAAAGGCATGATTATAACTCCAGAAGAATCTCCAGTTCATCCGCGGAAGGTTCAAACCCGCGCCCGCCATAGTGATCGAAGATGGCCTGCACGATCTGCCGGGGTTCATCGCAGACCTGAATCAGCTCCATATCCTCGGGGCTGATGGTGCCCGCCTCGCACAGGGTATGGCGAAACCAGTCCAGCAGGCCATCCCAGAAATCACTTTCCACCAGAATGATGGGGATTCTGCGCCCCTTGCCGGTTTGCACCAGGGTCAGGCATTCCGCCAGCTCATCCAGAGTGCCAAATCCGCCAGGGAGCACGACATAGGCCGCCGCATATTTGATGAACATCACCTTGCGGGCGAAAAAATGCCGGTAGGTCAGGGAAACATCCTGATAGGGGTTTGCGCCCTGCTCATGGGGAAGGTGGATATTCAGGCCAACGCTGGGCGATTCACCGGCGAACGCCCCCTTGTTGGCCGCCTCCATGATCCCCGGCCCGCCGCCGCTGATGACCGAAAACCCGGAATCCGACAGCAACCGGGCAACCTCTTCCGCCTTGGCGTACCAGGGATGATCCTCCGGGGTTCTGGCCGAACCGAAGATGCTCACCGCCGGGCGAATGCGGCTGAGCCTTTCAAAGCCCTCGACAAATTCCGCCATGATCTGGAACACGCGCCAGGATTCACGGCTGAGCTCGGCGTTGGCGCCGGGGCTTTTGGGGCGGCTGGAGGAAAAATCATTCATGGTTTGTCTCTCTGGGTTGGATTAGAATCCTCAACCCCGAACTCAGGTTGCAGATAAAGCCCCCAACTATAGGCCATGAACGACCTCAATCCAAGGCAAGGTGAAGCCGCAAGCTATCTCGATGGCCCGTTGCTGGTGCTCGCCGGCGCGGGTTCGGGGAAAACCCGGGTCATCACCCGCAAGATCGCCCATCTGATCAACCAGGTCGGCATGGCCCCCCGTCACATCACCGCCGTGACCTTCACCAACAAGGCCGCCAGGGAAATGAAAGCCAGGGTGGGCGAGCTACTGCGAGGCAGCGACAGCCGCGGGCTGCGCATATCCACCTTCCACACCCTGGGGCTGAACATTCTCAAACACGAATGCCAGGCCGCCGGCCTGCGTCCCGGGTTCACCATTCTCGACGCCCAGGACAGTGAACATCTGATCCGTGAAATTCTGCTCAAGGACGAGCCGGACAACGAAGCCATCCGCCTGGCGCGCTGGCAAATCTCCCAATGGAAAAACGACCTGCTTTCCGCGGAAGCCGCCATGTCCCGTGCGGACAACGCCCTGGAACTGCGCCATGGACAGATCTATGCCGCCTACCAGCGCACCCTGAGCGCATACAACGCTGTGGATTTCGATGACTTGATCCAGCTTCCGGTGCAACTGCTGCAACAAGACGCTGACATCCTGGCGCGCTGGCGACACAAAATCCACTACCTGTTGGTGGACGAATACCAGGACACCAACAGCGCCCAATACGAACTGGTGCGCCTGCTGGCGGGCGTTCGCGGCGCGCTGACCGTGGTCGGCGACGACGACCAGTCCATCTACGCCTGGCGTGGCGCCCGCCCGGAAAACCTGGCGAAACTCAAGGAAGATTTTCCCCGGCTCAAGGTCATCAAACTGGAGCAGAACTACCGTTCCACCGGCCGCATCCTCAAGGCGGCCAACCAGCTCATCGCCAACAACCCTCATGTGTTCGAGAAACGCCTGTGGAGCGAGCTGGGGCCGGGGGAGAAAATCCGTGTCTTTCAATGCCGGGACGAGGAAAACGAAGCCGAGCGGGTGGTCTCGGAAATCATTCACCAAAAGGTAATGCATAAACGCAGCTATGGCGACTATGCCATCCTCTACCGCGGCAACCATCAATCCCGTGTCTTCGAGAAACTGCTGCGCCTGCATAACCTGCCCTATTTCATCAGCGGCGGCGGCTCCTTCTTCTCCCGCAGCGAAATCAAGGACATCATGGCCTACCTGCGCCTGCTGGCCAATCCCCGGGACGATGCAGCCTTTCTGCGCGTGGTCAACACCCCCAGGCGGCAGATCGGCCCCGGCACCCTGGAGCAACTCAGCGACTACGCCAGCGGCAGAAAACTCCCCCTGTTCGACGCCATCGAGGAAATGGGGCTGGCGGAGCGGCTCAAACCCAATGCCCTCGGCCGCTTGCGGGAATTCAGCCGTTGGATCAATCAACTCTCCCGTCTTGCGCACGAAGGGCATCCGCTAAAGACCGCGCGCCAGCTGCTGGAGGACATGGACTATGAAGCCTGGCTGCATCAAACTTCTTCCAACGACAAGGCCGCACAGCGGCGCATGGAAAATGTGGAAGAACTGCTGGACTGGCTACAGCGCCTGCACGAAGACGAGATGCGCGACGAAAGCCTGGCCGGCATGGTCAGCCACCTGGCGCTGATGGATATTCTCGAGCGTCAGGACGAAGACAGCGCCGAAGACAGGGTCAGCCTCATGACACTGCATGCGGCCAAGGGACTGGAATTTCCCTATGTGTTCCTGGTGGGCATGGAAGAGGAACTGCTGCCCCATCGCGCCAGCATCGAAGACGACAATATCGAGGAAGAACGGCGCCTGGCCTATGTCGGCATTACCCGCGCCCGGCGGATACTGCACATCAGCTTTGCTCGCAAACGCCGCAAGGGGGGTGAAGTGGTGGATTGCGAACCCAGCCGTTTCCTGCAGGAACTCCCGGGCGGGGATCTGCAATGGGAAGGGCGGGACGAGGACAGATCCCCGGAAGAAAAGAAGGCCAGGGGGAAATCCCACCTGGCCAATCTGAAAGCCATGCTCGAATAACTGTAGCCCGGCACAAACCGGAAACTCAGGAAGCCCTGAACACGCCCGCTTGCATCATTCCGGCGCACGAACCCATGAACGGGTTCATGCGCCGGAATGACAGCCGAATCGGCGTTTCCCTGAAGTCGTTAACGAACTGTTCGAGATCCTTACTTATTGCTTGGACAACCACTCGGCGATGGTCTTCAGGTCTTCATCCGATACGCCGGCAACAATGCCTTTCATCACGGCGGACTGGCCATTGCTGCGGGTACCGCTCTTGATATCCTTCATTTGCGCCAGCGTGTATTCGGCGCTTTGTCCGGCAATTTTCGGATAGGTATCCATGATCGTGGTCTTTCCATCTGCGCCATGACAAGCCCCGCAACCCTTTGCCGCATACAAGGCCGCACCAGGGTCGGAAGAAGCGGCTGCCGGAGCAGCAGGAGCGGCAGCGGGCGCCGCCGGGGCGGCAGCAGGCGCAGCAGCCCCTGGAGCCGCCACTTTCACTTCACCCACGGGTTTGATGCGCGCCGCCACATCGTCTTCGGCAACAGCCACGGCAGTAGAGCCCATGGCTGCAACAACCAGGAGAGATAGAACAGAAGATTGGAATTTCTTTACCACAATCATTTCCTCGAGTCCGGGTCAGGCGCTCTAATAGGGGAACCTGACGATTCAGTCATAACTTTTCGAATCATACCACTCATCCGCGATTGAGGAAAAATGTAATCCCTCTCCAAACCCGGTTACAGAAAAACCCGCCACAGTTTCCGGCATTCTCCCGTCAAAACCGGAGGCCACGCCGATTTCCACTGGGCGGTCATGGAAAAGCAAGCCGGTATGGTATAGTAGGAAAGTTGTTATCCACATTTGCCGGAAGATGCAGCCCCGGCGCCAAACCCGCCATGAGCACAAAAGAAGAAGCAAAGCCAGACAAGATCTCTGACGAGCAATTACTCAGAGCAAGCCGCTCGTTCGAGGCCATGATGCTCAGTCAGATCGATATCTCCGCCAAACTGGCGAATGATCTCAAATACGCCATTCGTGTGGGCATGGCCGTGCTGGCGCTGATCGCCATTTCCATACTGGTTCTGTTGCTCACCCTGTCTTCCCAGATCAACCGCATCTCCGATGTGGTTCTGGACATGAATACCAATTTTTCCGCCGTCACCGTGCGCATGGATCAAATGAGCCAATATATCGATTCCATGGCGAAACGGGTGGCGCTGCTGCAAGACATGGACGAGCAAACCGCCGGCATGCAACAGGAAATCGCCAGCATCACCGCCAATATGGAAAACATGCAGAAAACCATCAACAGCATGGCAGGCAGAGTAACCAGCGTGCGCAAATCCGTGGAAGGCATGTCAGTTTCCATCAGCCGCATGGATGACCAGGTGCAACTCATGGCGGCGGACATGCAATACATGGCCAAACCCGCTCGCAGCATCAACAAAATGTTTCCCCTGCCCTGAGAAGCCGATCATGCCACAAGAAGAAAAACGCCTGTTCGTCGATATGGTCGGACGCCTGAGCTGGGAAACCCAGCTACACCTGGATGAGCGGCATCATCATTTTTACATCAACAAGATCTTCATCATTATCGTTTCTGTCCTGCTGATGATACTGGCGGCGGTAAATGTCTATTATGTTGCTGTTCTCTATGAAGATCTGAACGGCATTGTAGACAATATGGACTCCATGCACGGCAACATGCAAAAGGTTTCCAGCCGCATGGCGCATATCACCGACAACGTGAAGGAGTTCGAGGCCTATATGCAGCGCATGGACAATATCATCATCAGTACCGGCGCCATGGCCACCATGATGCCTTCCATTTCCGCCAGCATGGGACAGATGGACAAGGACATTGCGGTAATGAATACGGACATGGGAAAGATGGCCAACGGCATGCTGCACGTTGATCAGCGCTTCAAGCACATGACCCAGGGTGTAAACGTAATGCGTCACCATGTACGCGAAATCGCCCATCCCATGGGAACCATGAATCCCTTCATGCCCTAGTGTACTGGCGCACGATTTCCGGCAGGGCCTGCTCCAGGGTGTACAGCGGCGAAAACGCCAGATCCCGCACCATGTCTTGCGCATCGAAATACGCCGACCTGCGCAAGCTGTTCAGTTTCTCCCTGTTCAAGGGCATTTTCCTGCCAGTGACCACTTCCAGCAGGCTACCCGCGCCTGCGCCCAGCCCCAGTAGCCACGGGGGAACCGCCCGGGAAGAAGGCTCCCTGCCCAGCGCCCGGCAAATCAACTCATAGATCTGGCGCGTGGAATACTGCTGCAGATCCGTAACCGTATAGGCTTTGCCTCCGCTGGCGGGCGACAGGGCGGCGAGCAGCAACCCCTGCACCACGTCATCCACATGCACCAGGGAGCGCTTGTCACCAAAATCGGGCAACGGCGGCATACGCCCTGCATCAACGGCGGCCAGCATTTGCGCGATACTGCCCTCACGGGCGAATCCGTATACGGGAGGCAAACGCAGAACCGTCGTTTTCATGCTGCCGGACTTCGCCAGCACCAGCCGTTCCGCCTCCGCTTTGCATTGCGCATACAAGGTTTTGCTGCCATCGAGCACCCGGGTGGAGCTGGCAAAGACCAGGGAGTCCACATCCGCCGCCGAAACCAGATTCAGCAGGTTCCAAGTCCCCGTAACGGTAACAGTCTGATGTTGCGGGTTGTTTTCCGGATGCAAATCCGCTGCCCGGGGCGCATGGCTGGCGAGGTGGAACACCGTAGCAACGCCGCCAACCGCAGCCTCCACGCCTTGATCCCTGGCAAGATCAGCCACATACAACCGCATTCCGACAGGCACATCGATATCCCCCCGCCTGCTCATGGCGTGGACAGAGACGCCCGCCGCCAAAAGCACCTCCACCAGCCGCCGGCCGATGCGCCCGCTGGCGCCGGTGACCAGAGCCGGATAGGGCGGCAAGCCCCGGGCAAGACGAAGCAGGCGTTCCATTACCTCCCGCCTCCCAGCCTTTTGATGCCGGCAGTCATTGCCAACAGCACAAAACGCGCATAGATGCCAGGGATAACGAACGCGGAGAGGAGCAGGCCATTCCGCCCGGCGAGAAATTTGCGATAATAACGCACCATGCCCCGGTGCTTGTGCCAGGAAACCCGCACCGGCGTCGCCTTGCTGCAGCCCCCCTGGTGATGAACGATTTCCACCCGGGGCGCAAACAGGATCTTCCAACCGGCATCGTGAAACCGCCGGCACCAGTCCAAATCTTCGCAGTGCAGGAAATACTGCTCATCCAGCAAACCGACTTCCTCCACCGCAGCACGCCTCGCCAACATGAAGGCGCCGGAAATCGCTTCGACAAACCGGGGTTGATCCGGCAGCGGTTGCTGGTGTAAATCAACCCCACTTCGGCCATTTGATACTCCCGCCGCCTTGCGCAGACCGCTGCCCAGGGTGGGAAGATTGCGGCGGCAGCCCCGTTGCTCGCTTCCATCCGGATTCAGGATGCGGCAGCCCGCCATCCCCGTCCGGGGATCATCCTCCAGGAACTTCAGCATGGCTTCCAGCGTGTCTGGCTGCAATATACAGTCGGGATTGAGCAGCAGCAGATACTCACTGCCGGCTGCGCGCAGTCCCTGGTTGGCGGCAGCGGCAAAACCTGAGTTGCTCGTATTCTGAATCAGGCGAAGTTGGGGAAAGGCTTTTCTTGCTCTCGCTGCGCTTCCGTCTGTAGAAGCGTTGTCCACGAGGATCACTTCAACAGGCAGCGTACTGGCATACACCGCGGCAAGGCATTGCAGCAACAGTTCGCCACTGTTGAAATTGACGATTACCGCAGAACATCGGGAATTTTCCGCAGTGGTGGTATTCTCCGCTGTATCAGTTTTTTCCATCTGGGTTGTATTGGGCCTTTTTCAAATTCTGGAGCAATTCCAGATTGTGCTTGTAGGCCCCGGCAACCTTGCGGACGCCGTCTTCCTTCAAATAGCCCTTGTTGCCTGCGGCGAGATAGGTCGCATAGGTTCCGGAAGCCAGCATGAAGGCCGCATTGATCAGGTCGGTATTGTTTCCTTCGTCCTTGAGACGGTTCGCCACGTCCACAAACTGGTCCATCATGCCCAGTATCTGTTCATCCCGATTGGGTGTATCTGCCATAAAACTGTACCTTGAATAAATGAGGAAATCTCGGAATCGGTCTGGCGCGGATTATCTCATATCAACCCGCTGCGGGTCAGCGGGAATGGCGGATTTTCAAGAAGGGGCGCTCCACTGCCCAGTATGAGAGGGAAGACACCAGCAGCACCGGCACGGCAACCCAAAGCAAGCCGTTCAGCAATGGCATATCAGGCGTCAGCACCGGCAACCTTGCCTGGTACAACCATTTCACCAGCGGAAAATGCCACAGATACAGGCTGTAGCTGATCAGTCCCATATACATGATGGTTCGATTGGCCAGGAAAAAATCCGTTACCGGCGTCCCCAGGGCGACAACCAGCACCAGAATGGCGACGCACAGACCAAAAAGACTATGCCAGATGAACAACGACCAATGACCGCCCCAGTAGGTAAGCCCCTCCACATTGACCGCCCCTATGGGCTGGGTAACATGAATGAACCATGCCAGCACACCAAGGCCGCAAACGCCGACCAGCAGCAGCAAATATCGCCAGCGATAGACCCGGGACTGCTGAAAGCCCTTCTCGCGAATCGAGGAATAAACCCACGCCGCCGCCATGCCGGAAACAAACTGCTCCAACCTTCCGGGCAGCTGGTTCAGCCACCATACTTTCTCGCTTACCGGCAGGTCATGAAGAAAATACTGGAAAAGGCTGTAGCGATACAGCACCGCCGCCAGCAACACAACCGCAAGCAGCCACATCCAGCGCGCGGGCACGACGGCAAGGGCCAGCAGAGGCAGGAGAAGATAGAAATCGAATTCCACGGGAAGCGTCCAGTACACGGGATTCAGCTGCGTGGACGGCCCGCCAAAGAGATTGTGCACCATCAGCAACTGGGCGAGAATGTCCCCGGTCGCAGGGAAGCTGGCGCCGCTAGCGAACAGCACCAACAGCAATACGGCTATCTGTACATAGTAGGCGGGCAGCACTCGCAACAGGCGGCGGCGGAAATACTCCGGGGTGCGAATCGGCGGACGGTTTCCCAGCCAGGCCTGGCAATAGGCCAGGCCCAGCACAAAGCCGGAAAGCACAAAGAAGATATCCACCCCCGCCCAGCCTGTGCGCACCAGGGGCGTCAGGTCCAGAGCCAATCCCCATACCTCATATTCATAAACGGGCCGCCCGGAAAACCCCCATACATGCCAGACAGCCACCCACAAGGCGGCCAGGCCACGCAGGCCGGTAAGGGAATCCAGGTAGATACGGGCGCTGATGCCTTCTTTTTCCAGCCGGTAAATGGAATCAGTAGAGGACATCGGGTTTCAGACGTGGGGAAGCGGGACGATCAGATTATCATTCCCGGTCGCTTCTCACAAATGCGCGGCAGGGAGTCCCGCCGCCAATCCCGAAAACCGGCGCGGCTTACTGCAGACTGGACGGATGTACGGAAAACTCGCCGCCGGGCTGAACCGAAAACGGCCCCCAGATGCGCACCACAGGCAATGTCTGGGCATCACCATGGACACGAAACACACTGCCGCCATCAACGGCGGCGCCAATGAGATCCACGCCGTCTTTCGCATGAAAATCCACATTGGCAGATCCATTTGCCGTCCCGACAACCGTATTCGCCGCCACCAGGCGATTCGGCGCAGGCAATATACAGGTTCCATTCACACTATAGCTGGCGCCGGACAGGCTGACTGACTCATCCGGGCTTACCCCCTGAACAATACAGTCTGCGGTGGCCGCCACATCGACGGCCGGGTCGATGAGATCGGGGATCTGATCGCCATCACTGTCCCGGAAACAATCCCCCGCAGCAGTGATGACCATGCTACCGTCTGCATCCATGGTCATGCCCGCAAAGGTGCAACTATGAGTAATATCGCCGTTTTCCAGAAACTGCAGGGTGCCTGAAGCGCCAATGAGCACCACGCTGCTGCAGGTGCTTCCTGCAAGCTTCAGCACGCCATCGACTCCCAACTGCACGTCCGATGCGCTGCAATCAAACTGGAAGCGATTGTCCCGCAGGGAAACCGGTATGGGAGCAACCGCGGCGGCCAGCTGCACATTCGTCGCAGCGCCGGCCACTCCCGCCGCCATGAGCATCGAAGCGGCAACAACCAAAGAACAGATCCGTGGAGACCAGGAGAGAGGGCGCAAGTTCATGTTCATGAAAGATGCTCGTATCAAGATAACCATCAAGCCCTGCTCTGCAAGCCTGGCTCATGCTGTTACGGGTTTCTAGGGCCTGACAACACGAATCCTAGGACTTCAGAAAACGGGAAAAGTTGCATCGAGGGTAGTGTCAAAATTCTTTCGCACTTTTCAGGCGTCCAGCTTGAATTCCTTTGGGTGATGTGGTCAAGGAATTTCGGACACTCCAGTTAAGCCGCATCGTTGTCCAATTCCTGTAATTGCTTTTCGTATGCATTGGGGCTGACGTAGCCCAGATACGAGTGCAATCGCTGGCTGTTGTAATACATCGTGATGTAGTCCAGCACATCCTGCTGGGCCTCCAGGCGGGTCTGATAGTAGGTCCATTGCACTCGCTCCTGTTTCAGGCTGCCAAAGAAGCTTTCTGCCACGGCATTGTCCCAACAATTTCCCTTACGGCTCATGCTGCCCTGGATGCCATGGGTGTCCAGTAACCGGCGGAAGGCTTTGCTGGCATATTGTGAACCTCGATCAGAATGGTGAATTAATCCCGGCTTTGGTTTACGACGCCAGATCGCCATGGTCAGCGCATCGCAAACCAACTGGGCCTTCATTCGTGTACTCATGCTCCAGCCCACGACTTTTCGGGAATACAGATCGATCACAACAGCCAGGTATAACCAGCCTTCCCGCGTCCAAAGATGTGTAATATCAGATACATAGACCTGATCAGGCTGCGAAACATCAAATTGCCGATCCAACAGGTTATCGAACACAGGCTGCTTGTGATTACTATCTGTTGTCACCTTGTATTTTTTGCGATGACGAACCTGAACGCCGGCTTCTCGCATCAGTTTCCGGGCCTTGCTGCGGCTTACCGGATAGCCCAAGGCATTCAAGGCGGCTTTCATGCGCCGGCTGCCGTAGCTGTACCTGGAGGATGCCGCCAGATCCTTGATCCACTCCAGCATCTCTTCATGCTCGGGATCCGGTTGTCTGCCGTCCTCCAGGGCTTGCCAACGGTAATAGCCACTGCGTGTCACACCCAGAACCTGGCATTGCAGGCAAACGGGCCAGGTATTCTTATGCTGGGTGATGAAAGCGTATTTCATTTCGTTTCTGCTGCAAAGAATACCGTCGCCTTTTTTAAGATGTCTTTCTCCATCTGAAGGTGTTTTACCTGAGCCTTGAGCTTACGAATCTCTTCCTGCTCAGGCGTCCGCTTGCCATTGCCTCGAAAGGCCTGACCATCGTCATCGGCCTGATGTTCCCTGACCCAGCGGCCCAGCAGATTGGCTTCAATTTCCAGGCTGCGGGCAGCCTCTGCCCGGGTATAGCCCTTGTCCAACACCAGGCTGACAGCGTCCAGCTTGAATTCCTTCGGGTACTTCTTTCTCGTCTTCATATTTCGTTTCCTCAGTTTGAGTGTATGACTCTTAACTGGGGTGTCCTGTTCCATTGGACCGCGTCATGTGGCACTTACGTCATTATAGGCTATATTTTGCAGCTGCTCGAATAGAGGCTCATTCCATTCAGGAGTGGCCTGTACTTTTTGTAGTAATTTTGGGGAAAAAGGAGTGCCATATTTTTCTTCATACCACCTAAAATAATGAATGGCATGTGTTCTTGCTGGATTTCGTTTGGGGTAGACTAAGGTTTCCATGCAATTATTACACAATAGTTCAGGATATTGTTGGTTAATTACATGTTCTCGCACAGATGCCATAAGATCAGACTGCCAAATTTCTGTGGTGCAGTTTTTATTGATATCGCCCCATGCTAACTTAGACGGCGTATTAAAGCAGCAAGGATAAACTGAACCCTCATAACTAACATATAAGGTTTTAAAGGGTTCGGTGCAAAATATGTTTTTATTATATCGATACTTGATTTGTTCCTTTCTTGGAACCTTGATATCGTGTTTTTTCTTTGTTTTTTCACCAAGTCCTTCTTTACCACCACGTTTTATAGACGCAATTTCTTTGAGGGTAGAGATTGGCACAGATAATTTCTCTGCAGAATGGTACACAGGTGGAGTGGTGCTTGCTTCGTACTCCTTCGTTCCTAAAATAATGTTATACTTATCTGCTATTTGTTTGGCTTCCGCCAGAATTTCTTGATGTTGATCTACGCTGTAAATAGAAACATGCTCATATAATTCTTTTATCTTGCCGAAGACTTGTAAAGGTTTGAGATGAATTACATTAACACCCGCCTCCCCCATGATCTGTACAAACTCTGGGAGCCGGGATACATGATGTTGGAAGGCTAGGCTATTGACAACTATGAGGGGGTATTCACTACCATTGATCACTTTATGTTGATTAAGGCGTCGTATTCCAGTTAGAATCTTTTCATAATCGCCTCCTAGGTAGACATTTTCATAATCGTCTTGATCTGCGCCAGAAAAGCTTATGGTAACTTTGCTTATTTTCTGCTTTATTACCTCGGCACAAAGACTTTCAGTTAGATGCATCCCGTGGGTGAAAAAATCCACCATAACATCATATTTCCCCAGCTTTTCCAACAACATAGGGAATTGAGGGTGTAGTGTAGGCTCACCGTAGCCGAAAGCGTGTACAACAAGGGCATGCTTCAAGGCTTCTTCTAACTTATCTTCAATAAGGTTAAGATCAAAGAAGCCCCGATGGCGAGCAGAAATACTTGTAAATCGTTTGTTGCTTAGTGCAGAAAAGGTTGGACACATGGCGCACTGCAAGTCACATACGTTACTTACTTCAATAAATATTTCTAGCGGCCACTTTGGATGCTCCGCAGTTTCGTAAAAATTAAGTAGTGACTCTAGGCTTATTTTCTTATTTTGATGGAACAGAGGCGCGGTAGAAACTGTTGTAGATCTGTCATCAGACAGTCTAGGAGCAGTGTTTGCCCAACCAGCAATTTTTAGTTTTGGAATATATTTAAGTACGTTTTTAACAAATGGCATTTTCAGTACCCATAAAGCTCAAAATAAGGTGCGCAACGCCTTTTTATCTCCCTTATTTGCTCTTTGGTCAACACTTCTCGAAATTTATTTCTTTCCGGGTAAATCTTAACATCAGAATAACGCATTTCCTCACTCTTTTCACCAAGGAACTTTAAAATAGCATCAGTGGACTCTTTCGGTTTAGAAGTAAATTCTTCATAAGATATCTCCAGCACACGACTACCACCTAACACCTTATATTCAGTCATAATCGCCATAGACTCATTCCAATAACTGGTAGCTGCTGTTATATTTGGCAAATGAACAACCTTACCAACAAAAAGGCTTGCAACCACGTTAAGAGGATTGCGATATATATGAATAAATTTTGCACGAGGAAACATATTGCTTATAAGAAGAATTCCATACAGGTTTTGGGGAGTTTTATCAAACCACCTCCCCTTTGGATTACCTTTTTTTTCCAGGTACAGTCGCCCATACCCCTCTGCCAAATCTTTTCGTGATTCCGACAATTTCACCAGTTGCTCAAATTCCGTTGGAGTGATCCCATCCATTTCCTGCTGCTTTCTCACAATTTCATTACGCTGATATGGGCGTAAGAACATTGGTGAGCCAAACGGATCACTCCAGCGAAAAAAATGTGTTTCCTCTGGGCATTCCAAACGAGGATGGTTTCGCAAGACATCTCTCAGAATAGTTGTACCAGATCTCACACACCCCACGATAAAAAAAGGAGTCCTATCCTTATCCGTGGGGTTTCTGTTAACCACTTGTGTCAACCGTTGTTTTAGGTTATTAATCAATTGCCTCCTCCAATAATAAACTGCTTAGATCAACACGTTTTAAGTAGCCTATTTTACCATACCTTTGTAGCCAGAATGATTGATCTTTGATCTTGCTCACCAATGAGTGACACTCAGTTTGCCGTCTTATTTGCGATGCAGTTCATGAATTGGCTTGCGGGACAGTTTGCGCTTCAGCTTTCTCTGCACATTGACCGGCACCAGTCTGGACACCAGGCGGCCGACGCGCCCCTGTCTCAGGGCAAGAAGATGCATCAACAACCGCTCCTTGCGGCTCAAGCGCCCCCGCCGCCCTTCCGCCTGCCGGGATTGCAGCAACAGATTTTCAAGCCAGGCGTCATCCATAGCGGGCAGCGCCTGTTGCACAGGTTCGGTCTCCGGCAGGTAATGCTCACGATAGAACTTCTCCCCTCCCCGGGGCATGGGCTGGTTCCGCCATGGTTGCGCACGGGTGTCTTGTTGCGCAAGCAAGCTTCGCTTTTGCATGAACCATTGCAGCCATTGCTCCGGGGAGTAATTCCAGGGTGCAATCCAGGTCAGGGGGCGATTCTGCAAGCGCTCGGGGAATGCGCCGATACCCGGCGCTACGATAGGAAGCCCGCTCAGAAGCATTTCGCTCAGGGTATAGCTGTAGGTTTCCGGCCACAGGGCGGTAAACCAGACGATATCCGGTTGCAGCTCCTGCAAATGCCGGGGCAATGCTTCCTCACTGTAGGCGCCATGCTCTATCACGGCTTCCGCCAGCGGCCGGTAGGCATACCCGAGCAAATGAAACTCCAGTGGCGCGGCTTTCTTTTGCGCCGCAATCGCCACGGCTTCGAGGGTGTCAGCGCCTTTTTCGGGACTCAACGCCCCCAACACCAGCACCCGCAAGGGGCGCCCGCCCCGATAGGGGCTTTCCACGGCCGGCCAGGGCATATGCTCTTCACTGTCAGGGTGCCAGGCGAGCAGATAATTCAGGCCGGGATAATAACGCCGGAATTCCCGCACCACCCAGGCGGAAGGCGCGATCACCCGTTGCGCCCTTTGCAGCAACTGCCGTTGGTTGTCCTGCCATTCCTTCAGGCTGACGGCCAGGGGATAGGAGCTGCGCTGGGCATCGAGATCCGGCGTATAGCGGCCTTTTGCATCCGTCTGGCTGGGATGGGCATTGATGAAATAATAATCATGCAAGGTAATGTCGAAAGGCAGCTGCAAGTCATGCGGCAATCCCCACAGGCAGGTTTCCAGCCCCAGGGTATGGTGAAAATGCAGCCGGCTCACCCCGGCCAGGCGCAACAACTCCAGCAACTGCGGATACATTTGCGGCAGGGAAAAAAACAGGCCCGGCGCTGCATCGGTCGCACCGAAGGAAAGCATGGCGCCGCCGTCTTCCACCGGGCGCATCACCAGGGCGTCCATGTCTTCCGCCAGCCAAGCCGACAGCTCGCGGATATGCTTCTTGGTGCCGCCTCCCAGGTGATGGGTTAGATGCAGCACCTTTTTTCGCCGGGACGTGCGCAGCATTTCCAGCAGCACCCGGGCGCGGGGAAGCCGCGCCGGATCTTCCCGGATATGCTGCTCCACCAACACATGGTAATCCGGATGCAACTGTTGCAAGATTTCCTGGGCATGGGCAATGCGCTCGGCCTGCTCATGGGAAAAGCTCACGCCGCCTTCATGAAACACAAACACGTCGCAGCAGAGCACATTGCGCCAGCCCAGTCCGGCCGCGCGGCGACAAAAGTCATTTTCTTCACCATAGCCCCGGCCAAAGCGTTCCACATCAAACAGGCCGGTTTCCTCCAGGCATTGGCGGCGAATGTACTGACAAAAGCCCACGCCAGTGGGAATATCCACCACCTCGCCGGCATTCACCTGGCGAAACAAGGCATCCAGGGAGGCCACATTCCACTGCCGGGGCAAGGGACTGGATTGACAAAAGCGGGGGAAGCTGCAGATGGTGGCGTTGTTGGAAAACGGCGTCAGCGTACCGATTTTCGGATCCCGTTCCGCCGCATTCACCAACCGATCCAGCCAGTCATTGGCGACTTCGGTATCGCTATTGAGCAGCACCACGTCATGCTCGTCACTGAGAGCCATACCCCGGTTGACCGTGGCGACAAAACCAAGGTTTTCTTCATTCTCCAGCAGCTCCACATGGTTATGCTCTTCAGCAAACCGCCGCAGGTCTTCTCCTATGCCCGGATCCGGCGAGGCGTCATTGATGAGGAGCAGACGGTACCTGGTCTGCTGGGGGCTGTTGACTACAGACGCCAGACAGCGCCGCAAGGCTTCCCGCCCGCCGTACACAGGAACGATAATGTCCACTACCCGGCTCATTCCTTGTCCAGAAACAACAATTTGCGCACCAGTCTCACGGCCGGATGATTCAACTGGGCATCGCGTTTCTCCACTACGGAAACCGCATATTCCAGCTCCCCGGCCAGTCGCTGCAACTGCGCATCCCTTTCTTCCACGACGCCCTGGGCGTATTTCAGTTGCTCATCGCGTTCGCCCACCACGGATACGGCATATTCCAGCTCCCCCGCCAGCTTTTCCAGTTGCCTATCCTTATCTGCCACCACCGCCAGCGCCTGCTGGTGTTCTTTTCCCAGGGATTGCAAGTCGTTGTTGATGGCGAAGAGCCGCCCGTCGGCTTCCACCAGGCCGGAAACCAGCGCCGGACAATCCTCCAGCAGCGCATCATATTCCCGCCAGACCCTGTCCAGCGCCGCCCTGTCCAGGGTCTCCGACAGGAGCAGGCGGTAGGCCTGGCTTGCCAGGCGCTCCAGGCCTGCCGCAGGCTCTGCGGAAGCGGTATGCTGATGGCGCAGGCCAGGATCGATCTCGGCGGCAACAGCTTCCGTCGCCGCTTCCATGGTTTGCGGCCAGGTAACGCCCAGCGCCTCTTGCGTTCCGGCAAGCGCTGTTTTCCAGTCTTTCAGCAGACTTGCATAGTCCACGCGGCAACGCGGCAGATCCCGGCTGGCTTCTTCACTGTCCCGGGTATAGCGCAACCACAACAGTCTGGCGCCGGCACGGCCTATGGGATCGCGGCGGCACAGGGACGCCGCCACTTCTTCGGGTGCGCGAGTGGCCAGAACAGCTACCGGCCTCCATCCCGCCAGGCGGGCGGCTTCCTTCCAGAACGGCAGCAACAGGCACAAGCGCGGATCCTTGGCAGCCGCCAAAGACGCCCCGGCAAATGCCGTTTCGAGAAAGCTGACGGCCCGGGTCATCAATGCGCTGACCTGATCACCGGAACACCAGCGGGGAGGCAGGGGCCGGAAGTCATACCAGCTTCGCTCCAGTACGCACAGCAGCGCCTCGTTGATGGCAACCAGTTCTTCATGCTCCCAGAAACCCCGGTCATTGACATCGGACTGGGCCTGGAGCAAATGCCTGCCCACATCGGCGCCGAGGAGATTCAACACCCGGGTCAGCACCGAAGTCCCGCTACGGTGCATCCCCAGCACCAGGATCAATGTTCGGTCTTCAGGCATGACGGGGCGGCGCCGCTGGCAGAGCAGAGTTGGCGGGAATCAGGTAAGCTTTGCACATATCCGGGATGATACGTGTTTTCTGCAGCCAGATGAATCATGAATGATACAGTGACCTACAACTTCTCCTATAGCTACAACCTAGGCTCCTCTCCCCAAACCCAAAAAGAAGAAGCATTGATCGCTTTTGATGACTGTCTGGAATTCCCGCTTCCCGAGCAGCGAATACTGATCCGCAGCAAGCACAGCGGCCGGCAAATCATAGTGACGAATGACGTGCTGTATTCCCTGCACCTGTGCCGCGAATTCAGAACCATGACGGAACATGTGGAGCACCTGGGCCAGCAAATCCCCGAACTGGAGAACGAACAGGAGGACATCCGCCAGGCCCTGAGCAGCATCCAGCAGGCGGGCCTGATGCTCTCGGCGCAAAACAAGGCCGCGGGCATACAACCGGCGGCACCGGAGCCGCCCCGCCCACAGCGCCTGTGTTTCTGCATCCTTAGCTGCGACCGCACGGAATCGCTTTCCCGACTGCTGGAAACCATGGCCGCCAGCCACCGGTTTCTTGCGCAAAATCGCTACTATGTGGTCGATGATTCCCGGCAAAAGGAAAACCGTGACCGTAATTTGCAGCTCTGCAGGGAATTCTCCTCCGCCCATGGCATGGAGCTGCGCTATTTTGGCATGGAAGCGCAGAACAAGATCCTGGCCCGGCTAAAAGAGCAGCTGCCCGAACACGCCGAAGGCCTTGATTTTCTTCTGGGACGCTGCCAGGACAATCCAGCCATCCCTTCCTACGGCCGCACCCGCAACTGGGGTTTGCTGTTGGGCGCCGGGCGCAAGGCGGTGCTCATCGACGATGACATTCTGTTCCAGCGCGTTGAACCTCCGCAAAACCAGGAGGAAATCGCAATTACCTCCAAGCCGCGGGGCGCCGAGTTTTTTCGCTCCGATGACGAGTGGCATGCGCTGTACAATCCGCAAAACACGGACCCCAGCGCAAACCTTTTCAGCACCGCATTGGGCGCAACACTGGCGGAAGCGCTTTCCCTGTGCGGAACCAAGGCGCTCCGGCAACAGGCCTTGCGCAACCTGCATCCGACGGATTTCCCCCATGTGGAAGCCGATTCCAGGATCCTGCTGACCTCCTGCGGCTACGCCGGGGATCCGGGTACAACATCCAACACCTGGATCTACCAGCTGCCAGAGCATTACCGAAAGCGCCTGCTGGCATCAGAGCAAGACTACCGGCACCACATTACTGCGCGAAACACCTGGCTGGGCAGCTTCGCCCCCGCATTTCGGCGCCAGCTTTCCCTGATGTCCCCAATGATGGGAATCGACGCCAGCCGCCTGACGCCCCCCTTCTTCCCCCTCTACCGCAACGAAGACCTGTTGTTCGGGCAAATGCTGCATTTCCTGCATCCCGGTGGCCTGTTTCTGGACGCCCCCTGGGCCGTGCCCCATCTTCCCGCAACACGGCGACAATGGAAAAAAGACCTGGCCCTTACGCCACAAAACTATGGCCTGCTGGATTTTTCTTCAGATGCCCTGGCTCTCGAGCCCCCATCGTTCCTTCCGCATACCGCCAGCGAACGCCTGCGGGCCTGCGGCGATTTCTTTTCCCGCCTGGGCGGGCTGTCAGACCAAATGCTGACAGAACAGATCGCCCGGCTGACCCTGGGGCTACGCAGCACCCAGGCCTGCAGAATCGATCAGGTGCTGGAAACCGGCAAGGATGCACCGGACTTCTGGAAAAACGACCTGCAAAAGATCATTCAGTCAAACAAGCAGAGCCTGGCCATGCCGTTGCCCGGCGGTTTCCAGGGACTTCCCGGCGGGGAAGAGGGACAAAGGGCCCTGGCGCGCGCATTGTGGATCCGCTTCGCCCAAGGCATTCAGGCCTGGGAAGCCTGTATGAACATCATGCAGGAAATTCAGATGGAAGCCTCGTAAGCCGCCAGCACCTCCCCGGCCTCGCCCTGCATACGGGAA